>Ga0075522_10000071_pt1 | contig 57551 bp, 50 predicted proteins | sample NGEPerA_FD_74796 | JGI IMG/M metagenome (GOLD analysis project Ga0075522, IMG submission 74796) | Arctic peat soil microbial communities from the Barrow Environmental Observatory site, Barrow, Alaska, USA - NGEE PermafrostL2-A | ecosystem: Environmental > Terrestrial > Soil > Wetlands > Peat ... | reverse complement strand
ACCAAACCGATCATGCTGAAGCAAGAGGAACGATCCAAGCTCCAAGAATGGGCGCGGCGTCCAAAGACTGCGCCCAGGCCATCGGAATGTCTCAGTCCGCCATTTCCCGCATCTGGCGAGCGTTCTCTTTACAGCCGCATCGTGTGGAGACCTTCAAGCTGTCCACCGATCCGTTCTTCGTCGAGAAGGTTCGGGACATCGTGGGTCTTTATCTGAACCCGCCGGAACGCGCTCTGGTGCTGTGTGTGGACGAGGAAAGCCAAGTCCAGGCTCTCGATCGCATACGTCCTGTGCTGCCGTTACGGCCCGTACTCGCCAACTCGCCGCGACTTTTGGGATGGACGGATTCCGGTCTGCTCAATGGCGCGCGAGATGGCGCTGGCTACCGGGCGGTCGATCAGGACTTCGAAATTGTCGAATAAGCCTTCAACATTACGGGATTTCAGTGCGGCGATTATTCCGGACGCGGCGGGACGATCATGGATGTTTTCGCGGTCACGTACACAAATTCGAGATCGGTCAACCCCCTGGAGGCGACAGTCGAGGTCCTCATTGGAGCAGAACAAGAGCGGATCGAGGTAAGGAACTCGGATCTTCTGGCACGCCTTCTGACGTTTCAAAAGAGAAATCAGTTTTTCAGCCTTCCGGTTTGCCAAGATGATCGGGTTGTCTACCGTGTGGGATCGGCCTTCCTGGGTCCAGACCCACGATCGTTCCGTCGTCCGCGATGAATTCGAAGTTGGCCCAGACGCGTTAGGGATCGCAGTCCGGCAGATGCTCGCGTACGTAATCCAATGCCTCGCGTCCCCACGGGAACTGCGACGGAGTGATCTGTTTCCACCGCTCTGAGGAGATTGACATAAGCTACTGTTCTACCGTCTGGCAGCTTTGGTGCGCTGCGCTGCGCCGCGACTTAACAGTCTGAAATCTGCTCTGAAGGCCGGAGGGCGACGCTTCAACGATATCTGCCCTTGCGTCTCGGAAGGCGAAGAGCGGAAGTTTTCAACTGGGACCGCTTAAGGATCCATGAGCAACCAAGAGCGGTCAGAAACGGCAAGCTATAGCAACGCAGATTGTCTTAATGGAGGGTTCACCCCATCCCGCTGTAGTCAAAATTGTAGCTGTTCGGAGCCTCCAGGAACCCCAAAACGCCACTACTTGCTACAGGTGCGCTACCCGGGCCGAAACCCGGCGTTGCAAAGAAATGAGTTGTTTACGTTGGTCGGGGCGGGGCGATTTGAACGCCCGACCCCCTGCGCCCAAGACGGATTCCAGTACGGGCGAAAAGCTGCCTATTTTCAACTCTTTTTATTTCAAGCTCATACGCCGAGCGCGTTGAACCCTGTTGGAATTTATGGGACTTGCGGCTTTCGGCATCCTCATTTTTATCTGCACGCTGATCCGGGATAGAATGGGCCAGACGGTAGAATCGCGAGAGGAAAGCGCAACGTGAATCAGACCATCCAACTCGGCTCCGTGCAGGTGGACGAAGCCAAGCTGGCGGACCTGTGCCGGCGCTACCACGTGCGTGAGCTTTCTGTCTTCGGATCCGCCGCCCGCGGCGAGATGCGACCCGAAAGCGACATCGATTTGTTGGTGGAGTTCCTCCCGGGGGCCAAAGTGGATTTGTTCGATTACTCGGGTTTGATGCTGGATCTTTCCAAGCTCATCGGGCGCAAGGTTGACCTGGTTTCGAAAAAAGGATTGAAGCCGCTGATTCGGGAATCCGTCAAAGAGGCTCGGCCCGTGTATGCGGCATGAGAACCTCTACCTGACCGATATCGTCGAGTGTGCGGACAATATCGCGCGATTCATCTCGGGCATTGAGGCCGAGACCTTCCAAGGATCTGATCTGCTGCGGAGCGCCGTCGTTCATAAACTTTCCGTGATCGGCGAGGCGGCGGCACGTTTGTCCGACGACCAATGTCCATCCGAGCTTTCCTTTCTTTGTGCGCCTGGCATACGTGTGGCTGCTGGTTGCCGCGGCTTTGTCCGTACGCGCCTCCTGGAGCGATGTGAATGGCGGTATCTGGGGCGCGTCGCGGCACGCCCTCACGGTGGGGTTCCTTTCGACCATGGTCTTCGCGATCGGCCAGAGGATCCTGCCTGCCTTCTGCGGTGCGCGCGTCCTATACAGTCCTCGTCTGATGCTGCTTTCGCTGGCCGCGCTCAATATTGGATGCGTCCTGCGCGTCGCCGCTGAAATCCCTGCGTATGAGGCGAACGTACAAATGGGCTGGCATCTGCTTCCGTGTTCCGCCGTGATCGAACTACTGGCAGTTAGCTTGTTCGCGGTAAACATGGCTCTTACGTTGCTCCAACCTCCGGCTCATCTGCGACCGGCGGTTACGGTAAGCTGACGAGTGCAGACATACAGCCAATCGCCAGCTCGCGCCCGGTCCCATATCGGTTGCGATCTGTTGTACGGCATATTCTTTCGCTAAGGCACTATGATCTCTTTCGATCCTGCACACAGAGCCGTCCACTATCCACCTGACCGCCGATTTCGGATCTGGATCCGATCTTCCATCCCGATGGGAATCGGTATCGCGATCCTCTCTGTAATCGCGGCTTCTTGGATCGAAGTCGCCGTGGCCGGTCTGCCTCATGTTCCAGCCGTTGCTCAAATATATCCCGACAACTTCGCAGGGCCGCACGGATTTCCGGTCTGGGTGCGTTACTGCCACTTCTTCAATTTCCTTTTTGTGACGATGCTGATTCGCAGCGGTCTGTCCATTTTGATGGATCATCCTCGTTTGTATTTCAACGATGGCTGCACGCCGGGGAGCGAATGGATCCGGCTGACACCGCTAACGGTCCCACGCGATCGCATCTGGACCGCGAAAGACGATGCCCGTTATATTTCGCCGTTAGTCGGGACGCCGGGCTACCGGCACACAATTGGTATTGCGCGGGTTTGGCACTTCATCGACGTTCATGGCTTCATCATCACCGGCATTTTCTTCGTCATCATGCTCTTCGATACCGAGCAGTGGCGGCGTATCGTGCCGACTTCGCCGCTGGTCCTTTTACAGGCATGGAACACGTGGGTGCACTACGCGACGTTTCACTTGCCTGCCGAACCGAACGGGTTCTATGGCTACAACGCATTGCAGCAGATTGCCTATTTCACCGTCGTCCTTGTCTTCGGCCCTTTGGCGATTCTTACGGGGATCGCCATGTCCCCTGCTGTGGTGAATCGCTTCCCCTGGTACGCGCGCATCTTTGGTGGGAGGCAATCGGCCAGATCGATCCACTTCCTGACCATGCTCAGCTTCTTTGCGTTCCTCATCGTGCATGTCACTTTGATAGTGGCCACGGGATTCGCACGGAATATGAACCATATTGTGCTCGGTACGGATGATCAGGGGCATCTGGGTATGTATCTGGGGTTTGTGGGCATAGGCGTAGTTGTCCTGTCGTGGATTGTGGCGCACTACATCTCATGGAACCACCCGCGCGAATTGCAGCATGCGCTCAAGTCCGTGACTTATCCGATGCAACTGCTTACATTGAATCGCCTGACTCCGCGGCAGAAGTATGCCGAGGAGGAAATCTCGCCTTATTTCTGGCCCAATGGAAAAATGCCGATCCGGGACGATTGGAAGCGCCTGGCGGAGACCGGCTTCGAAACGTTCCGGCTCAAGGTGGGAGGCCTGGTCGAAAAGCCGGTTGAGCTTTCTCTAGCCGACCTGGAGAAGTTGGGCGAGGTCGAACACATCACCATGCATCATTGCATCCAGGGATGGAGCGGCATCGCGAAGTGGGGCGGCATTCCCATGAAAGCGCTCATCGAGTTGGTGCGGCCAAAACCGGAAGCGAGAGTCGTCGCCTTTTTCTCCTTTGGTGAAGCTCTTTACGGAGGCCCCTATTACGACACGCAACACCTGGAGAATCTATTGAAGCCCCAATGCTTGTTGGCCTCCCAGATGAACGGGCGACCGCTTCCACAGGTTTTTGGAGCGCCCCTGCGGCTGCGAGTGGAGAACCAGCTTGGCTACAAGATGGTCAAATGGATCGAACGTATCGAGTTCATCGAGTCGGAAAAGATGCTTGGCAAAGGAGAAGGTGGCAAGAACGAAGACGACGAGTATTTCGACCTGCTGCCCAATATCTGATGCGACGGCCGGATTGGTTCGGTGAGGAGCGTCCGGGCACGGACCACATTCTCCGGTTGCTGCGAAAGTTACGGCTGGATTGGTTGCTGCATCACTTTTCACCGCGCCTCGTGCGGTCACTCTACGTGTTCGTGAATGGCTTTATCACCATCGGAGCGCTGGCGGTGCTGGCGCTCGTCAGCCGCAACCCATTTGTGTTTCCATCGCTCGGGCCCACCGCCTATCTTTTGTTCTTTTCCCCGCTCGCCAAAACATCCAGTCCGCGAAACACGATTTTAGGCCACGCTATCGGGCTCATCTGCGGTTATGCGGCGTTTGTTGTCACCGGGGCGGGAGCGTTACCGTTCGGGGTTCACGAAGGTATCTTCTGGCCGAGAATTCTGGCGGCGGCCCTTTCGCTCTCAGCTACCGGGGCATTCATGGTTCTTCTCGATGTCAGCCATCCCCCGGCCGGTGCCACTACACTGATCGTTTCTCTTGGAATTATTTCGAAGCCGCGTGAACTGCTCATCATCGAAGTGGCCGTGTTCCTGCTTGTCGCTCAAGCTTTAGTGATCAATCGGCTCGCCGGATTAGCCTACCCCGTGTGGAACGCTGCGAGCTCGATCAACCCAGTGACCGGGGATCGAGGTTAGCCCATCCATTAACACGTGGTGTTTACTGGTCTGTTTTTGCATCCGGCGCCGGAACTGTGGCCGCCAGCCGGTCGTTAGCGGGACCCGGATCCTGGAGACAAGTACTTCGCCGGGGTGACCCCGGTGAATCTCTTGAACAGGCGCGTAAAGTGACTCTGATCGACGAACCCGGTGTGAAGTGCGGTTTCCGTGATCGAAGTTCCGGAAGCCAGCAGCCGCCGGCTCTGCTCAATCCGAGCTTGTAACAAAAACGCGTGCGGCGTAAGTCCCACTTGTGCCCGAAAACTTCGCACCAGGTGATACGGACTGAGTTCCGCGACTTCAGAAAGCTCTCGAATGGAGATACTCTCCATGCAATAAGCTCGCAGATATTCGCGAACCCGCTCTATCTTTGCAGGCCCGGGGGAGCGAAACGTGGATCTCTCAGCCCAAGGCACGTGCTGGTTGATCGAAGCGAGCCCGGAAACCAACAAGGACTCCGCCTCCAGGCGATCCGAATCGAGTTCGAACTTTCGGTGCGTGTTAAGTAACGACAGGTACAATGCGTCGTGCTTGACGAATGGCTTTGCGAATCCGGGCGGCCGGTCGCCAGCGAGATCCTTGATCAAGGCGTGACTCAGATAGAACATGCGGAAGCTCCAGCCTCCGGCTACCCCCGGATGAGGCGCGTGAACATCGCCCGGATTCAGCAGGATCACGTGTCCGGCCGGAACATCATGAACGCGACCCTGGCAGTAAGTGCGCATCCTTCCGGTCTCCACAACGCCTATGGCAACCGCATCGTGAAAATGCCGGGCGAAAGAAAACGTTCGATACCTGCCGTGGAGTAGTTCGAGGTCTGCTAAGCCCCTGGGCTGCCAGATTCTGGCCGCTTCTCCAGGGCTCAATGGCTCATGGGAATGGTCGGATTGTAGCGGTGTTCGGGAGGTCGAAGAACGGGGGCCTCCGGACAATCGGGCTTTCATAGCGCTGCGGCTAACTTGGCCGGGTGGTTTCACCTTTTATCATAGCGTTTTCGCCAAACGAAGCACAGTACCGCAATTTTGTACAAGATCGCGCAGAGCCAAGGTGGGTAGGATGGGGAACCAGCGATCTCCGATCGGAGTTCGCTTCCGTGCTTTCCAGAATGTTGCTTCGAGCCGTCTTTATTGTCTGCCTCAGCGCACTTCCGTTTTATGGACAAGGGGCCCCACGTTCGCCGGAGAAGCCGTGGGCGGTCCCGGATCATGCTCTCCGTCAGCTTGAGGGCAAAGAAATAGACTCGCGGCTGACGACGGTCGATCCGAGGACGATCTACACGCTGCCCCAACTTGTCGATCTTGCCGAGCAGAACAATCCCCAAACGCGGATCGCCTGGGAACGCGCGAAGCAAAGAGCCGCGACTCTGGGTGTTGCGGAAAGCGCATTGTTCCCCACGGTGGCCGCAATCGCCTCCACGTCCATCAACCAGTACTCTTTGTTCAACGGAAAGTTCAACCACGAAAACACGGCGCTGTTCCCGGAGTCGTTGAGCCTGACGTACACCGTGTTCGATTTCGGCCATCGCGATGCGCGCATTGACGTTGCGAAGGCAAGTCTGCTGGCTGCCAACTTCAGTTTCAATAACACCCACCGCGATCTGGCCTTTCACGTTGCGGAAGCCTATTACCGGTTGCTGGACGCGCTCAGTCAGGAAGATGCGGCGCGTTCCGCGCTGAAAGACGCCCAAATCCTGCAAGACGCGGTGGAGACACGTTTGGCCAACGGTCTGGCTACGTCGCCGGACGCATTGGAAGCGCGCGCATCCGCGGCCGAAGCGCGATACGAACTGGCTTCCACCGAAGGTCTCGAAGAGAGTGCGCGCGGAGATTTGGCCACTGTCCTGGGTATTCCTCCTTCGGCGATGCTCCAGATTCAGGATCTTTCGACAGCTCCCCTGCCAGCGAACCTGGAGGCGCCGGTGCAATCCATCATGGATCGCGCTTTGAAGCAGAGGCCCGATCTGTTGGCCCAGGTCAGCCGCCTCACGGCCACTGAGGCCGGAGTTCGGCAAGCGCGATCCGCATTCGGCCCGGTCTTGGCATTTTCAGGCAGTTGGGGCCACAGCAATGCCTTCGGGCAGCAAAGAGGAGGACCCGAGGTCCATTCCGCCGTCTATCCCTACCAGGCGCAGTTCAACCTAAGTTGGACGGTCTTTGACGGAGGGGCACGCAAGAACGAAGCGAACCGTGCCCGCGCCGGGGAGCAGGAAGCCCGAGCGCAGTTCGAGGCGGATCGCGATCGAGTCGAGAACGAGGTTTGGACCGCGTACACGCACTTAAAGACGGCTCAAGACCAGGAGGCAGCGACCGAGGCACTCCTCGCCGCCGCTCAACAGTCTTACGCAGCGGCTATGGACGCGTTTCAGGCCGGCGTGAGGACCTTCTTGGACGTGAGCTCCGCGCAAAGACGTCTCGCTCGGGCGCGAGCGGCAAGCGTGGCCGCGCGCGTGCGACTCCTGTCCAGCATCGCGGAATTGGCGTATCGATCCGCAGAACCCATTCCCGGAGCTCAGCATTGAAGCTTATGAAGCGGCACAAAAGCCTGGTCCCTGCGGCCGCGTTGCTCGGCGCGTTCACGTTGAGCGGATGCTCCCGTACGCCCTCTGTCGACGTCTTCGGTTCGTTTTTTCCCGTATGGATGTTTTGTTTGGCAGGCGGAGTGGTCCTGACAATGATTGCGCGATTCGCACTGATCTGGACTCATCTGGATCAGGAGTTGAGATTGCGTCCTCTCGTATATTTCAGCCTTGCTGGGCTGTTCACTTGTCTGATTTGGATGGTGGGATTTCATGACTGAGCGTGACGACAAAAAAGTGGCAACTTCGTCGCCGAAGCCTCGATCGGCACGCGCGATGGTGGGTCGTGTTCTGGGTTTGCTCATTATCTTGGGCGCTGCAACTGCAGGTCTCGCGGTCTGGCGCGATGTGGAACAAAACCCGCAAACGGACGACGCTGAGGTCTTTGCGAATCTGATCGGCATCGCTCCGGAAGTGAGCGGGCGCATCGTCGCGATCGAGGTCAAGGACAATCAACTGGTTAAGAAAGGCGATCTGCTGTTTGAGATCGATCCGCTGCCCTATGAGTACGCGCTGGAGGCCGCCAAGTCGCAGCAAGTCGCGCTGGAAGGACAGATTAAGGACCTTCGGCGAGCCGTCAGTGCGGAGGATAGCGCTGTGACGTCCGCTCGTGCGAATACCAAAAACGCACAAGCCAAGATCGCCAGCCGGGAGGCTGCGACCCGCGCGGCGGAAGCCACGATTGATGCAGCGAAGGCCGAGCTATCGCGAGCCGAAGCAGATTACACGTATGCGGAAAACAATGTACGGCGCCTGCAGCCGCTATTGAGGAAGCAGTTCATTACGGTAGATGCGCTAGATCAAGCTGAAACTGCACGAACGGTGAAAGGCCACGCCGTCGAGGAGACGCGTGCGCGACTTGCGCTTGCCCAGGCAGACTTGGCCTCGGCGATGTCCCAGCGAAACGAAGCCCAAGCTGCCTCCGAACAGAGCCAGGCCCAACTGGACGTATCTATCAAAAACGTCGCGATTCTGGACCCTCTCCTCGCTCAGCGCCAGGCGCGCGAGGCTGCGGTCAAGGTCGCGGCCTATGATCTTGCCCGGTGCAAGGTGTATGCACCCTTCGATGCCCGCGTGACCAACCTCACTATTTCCGAAGGCGCGTATGCAAGAGTCGGGCAGCAAGCGTTCACGCTGATCGATGCCCGTGCGTGGTGGGTCATCGCAAACTTTCGGGAAACCGAACTGAAGCATTTGCAGCCAGGCATGAAGGCGGACGTGTATGTGATGTCGCATCCTGGACAGAAGTTCGAGGGCACCCTCGAAAGCACGGGGTTTGGGGTTACGCCGGATGCGAGCCTGATAGGCAACATGTCTCAGGGTCTGCCGGACGTGCAGCGGTCCCTGAACTGGATCCACTTGGCGACTCGCTTTCCGGTGAGGATTCGTTTGGACGCTCCCGCTCCCGATGTATTTCGCGTCGGTGCCTCAGCCATGGTGCGCATACAGAGTGGCTTGGCCAGGAACGCGGACGGATTGCCATGACGTCCACGGTTGGCCCACACTCATTGCGCAGTATCGGCGGTATGTATCATTACCTCCGGCATGAGCTGAAGCCGCATCACGGACGCGCGGAGATTGTAGCTCGCATGGTGCTGGCCTGCGTCGTCACCATGATCCTGGTCATGGCGTTCAAGTTGCCTTACGGATTCCTCGCGATTTTCTATGCGCTTGCGATCTCGCGTGAGAACCCACACGCGACACTACGGAACGGCCTCCACATCATTTTGGCCAACATCGCCGGAGCGGCCTTCGTAATTGGAGGAGCCGTTCTTCTGATAGACCGTCCTCTGACGCACTTCCTCTTCGTCGCCATCAGCTTCTTTGTTGTCTTTTTTGTCACTCGAACAGCGCACAACTTCAGCGTGGCGTTTGGCTTCGGCATCATGGTCGTGGCGGGTTCCTGCTTGATTTGGCTGCGCCCGAATCCGGCGGAGCTTCGCTTGGAAACCACGATTGGAGCAGCCTTCGGCATCATCATCGGAACAGTGGTCACGATCATTGTGGAATGGCTGCTGGTACCTGTCCACCAGCGCCGTCACGGCCCTCCGCCGCGGATACACATATTTGTTCCCGATGCCCTTTCGAACCCGGAGCACTGGATTTATTCATTGAAGGGCTGTTTAGCGGGCAGCATTTGCTATACGGTCTGGTCTGCGCTTGCCTGGCCCGGCCTGGGTGAATGCATCATCACGTGTGTCATCGTCGCCCCGGTGGGCATCCCGGGTTCTCCGCTCCGCCAGATTGTTACGCGGGTTGCCGGTGTGTTGGTGGGCGGTTTGCTATTCGGGATTGGCTCGCAAATATGGATCCTGCCCCTGCTGGATTCGATCGCAAGCTTCACGCTGGTCTTCGCGGTAATCTCCGCCATCGCTGCGTGGCTCGCCACTTCGAGTCCCAGCCTCTCCTATTTCGGCCGTCAAGTTGCCCTGGCATATGATGTCGCCGCATTCCAAGGTTTTGGCGTTCGAACACCGTTGGCAGCGGCCTGGAGCCCTCAGATGGGGATCCTCTTGGGGTTGGCAGTTATGTGGCTGGTGTTCGATGCACCCAGGATCTTGGAAGCGACGGCGGCGGGCAATCGCACGTGAGCCTGGCGGCGAAGTGACCGCACAGTCGCATTCCCCTCCGTTCGGGCTATGCCCGAATCAAAGCGCCCGTTCGCTAAGAGGGTGGGCCTGACCTGCTCTCGGTAATTTAGACCAGTTAAAATTGAGGATCTTCAGATGTCCCGTCCCAGCCTGTAGTTTGGTCAGGGCCGCAAAGAAAAAGAGCGCATCGAAGACCACGAAGAAGGCTTAGAGCCCGCGGTCAAAACAGCTTGCCGCCTAACGCAGCGTGACAGATCCAGTGCGGGCATCCACTAATAGTCTGAGTGGTTCCAACTATCATTCCCGGTCATCGGAGAACGCGCACGGCTACGTTATAATTAACCCTTTGCGCCCGGGGCGGCCCGCGGTGCTTCTCACAGCTCAAAGGGTTGGGAATAGGAAGTAAAACGATGAATGAGTTTGCCTCAGGTCCCACGGCGGATCGAGTAAGGAAATACGCGCAGTCGAGCACCTACGAAATCAGTTGCCTCACCAACATGGCGAACGTCGTCAAAGAGATGGCGGACAAGGGCATTTCGATTCCCGCCGGCCAGAAGTTCTCCATCGTGGACAAGTCCACCGACCCCGGCACCAAGGACGCCGATCGCGTCAAGACCATTGAGCGCTCCGCCCAGCTGGTGAAGCTCGGCTACCGGCCCGTTCCGCACATGGCAGCTCGCCGGTATCGGGACGCCGCTCACCTCAAGACCATCGTCCAGGCCCTGCTCGACGTAGGCACCGACGGCTTCCTGCTTCTCGCCGGCGACCCTCGCAAGCCCGCCGGCAGCTTCCAGGCGGCCATGGACATGGTGGACACGGGCCTTTTCGACCACCCTCGCGTGAAGACCATCGTCTTCGCAGGCCACCCCTATGGCAACCCCAACACCACCGCGGACAAGACCACCAGCGAGCTGCAGCGCAAAAACGCCTGGGCCGCCGCGCATCCGGAAAAAGACATTTTTCTGATTACTCAGGTCTGCTATAGCCCTTCAAAGTTTATGCGCTGGCTGAATCGCCTGGACCGCGAAGGCAACAAGCTGCCCGTGCATCCCGGCGTGATGCTGGGCGACGTGCGAGCCAAGTACGCCTTTGCCCACGGCAATTTCGTGGCGGGCCGCCCCACGCATGAACAAATTCGCGGCTACTTCAAGATGCTGCAAATCGGCGCCGCCCAAGGCATCGATGGCATCGGCAGCCTGATCGCCTCCGTGCCCACGTCCTTCATCTCCAGAATGGCCCTGCAGTCGGCTTCAGACAAACGCATCCAGGAGATGCACTATTACTCAGGCTTCGGCGCCGCCGCCGTGAAGCATGCCATCCAGGTCAACCACATGCTGACCGCGGGTCAGTTCACCGCTTCGGGCGACGCGATCTCGCTCCAAACGGTCTAAGGCGGGCTAATCCACGCCTCCGCCGGTGTGGTAGATGTCGTGCAACCGGATCAGCCCCAGGTACTCTCCGTCCACCACGGGAAGGACGGTGCGGCTCGATCCCATGTTCTCTTGCCCGCGCCTCGCTGAACTGAAGAAAATGCCGAAGCTGGTAGCGAAACTCGGCCAACTCCTGGTAGTCGCGCAAAGTCAAATGTACACATATATCGTAGCGCGATATAACATGCGGACCCGCGGTCTACTTTCGTCTAAAAACCGACTCGTCTTTGAGGAGCTTTTCGTAACGGTCCAAGTCGGTGTTGTTTTCAACGCATTCGTACTCCCGCAGGCGCGTGCCGGGACGAAGCATGATCGTGCTGTGCTGAACCCAGGGCTTGGTGAGCACCTCCGGGTCTTCCATCGTGACCTCGTAGGCAATGGTGTTTTCGTCCATACGGGTGAATTTCTCGATCACGTGCAGCTTGTCGCTATGAAATGTGCCTGTGCCGGCCAGCCACGTTTTGTCGTTGAACCCAATGGCATCGACGACTAACGTATCTCCTTCCCAATGGCCGACAGAATCGCCCATGAAGGACGCTTCCAAATCATCCGGGTGCTTAGCGTCGATCTGGATCACCCGAAACACATGGAATACTTCGAACAACATGACGATGGTCTTGGGCGTTTGGACGATCTGCATGGGGAAGAGGCCCATGGTCGTGGTCCGCGGCACACCGGGCGACAAGCAGCGAGCCATCGGATCGTCAATCCCACGGCGGTTAAAGGATTCGAGGACTTTCTCGGCGGCCCAGGGTTGATAAGGAGCTTTCTCTTGTGCGCCGCGGACGGCGAAGGGCGTGACTCGACCGGTTGTCGCGTTCGTGCCCCCGCCGCCATTTGCCTCTTCCCAGGTTCCAATGCGACTGCTTCCACCCTGCCAGACTCCGGTTAAGTCCGGCTTGCCATCGGCAGCGCGAGGAATCGTTGAAGTGGCTCCTGGGCTCGTGGTCTGGCCCGTGGTTTGACCCACAATGACGAGCGGCAGCGCGGCGAATCCCACGGCCGTCATCAGAATAAATACGATGCGAGATTGTGACATGGGGTCCTTGTTATTTGGCCGGGATTGCTACAGCGGGCGCATTTCCACCGTCGCCAGTGCCGGCTGGAGGTCCGAAGAACAGTTTCTTGCCATCCTTGAAAGTGACCTGGCGAGAATGGCCCCAGTCGCTGCCATCGCGCGCGTGCCATCCGGTTACGGTGATCTCGTCGCCCTGCTTGATGGTGACGTCTTTTTTCCAGCCGGTCCGATACAGCACGTTGGGAGGAAATCCCTCCAGTTTCCAGTTGCTGACCTTGCCCGACGCGTCCTTGACGTCCAGATAGACAAAACTATGCGGGTTTGTCCACTCCACTTTGGTTACGATCCCGGTCAAAGTGATCGGTTTGTTCGCATCATACTCAGCGCCAAATGAGTGATGGGCCGAGACGGAGACGGCGCCCGTGAGCAGTAAAGCGCTTACCAACAGACTTCTGGCTGTGATCATAGGCGAAGTGTAGAACTTGTTACCGCGCCGGTCAACGCGATGTTCAATCTATTGAACATCGGATCGAGGAATATGCGAATCTGATCGTGTGGCTGGAACCAGCTCCTTGGAACGCGCCCTGGTATTGCTCAAGCTGATCGAGCAAACGCCCGGGGGATTAAGAAACACCGATATCAGTACGCAGTTGAAAATCCCCAAGAGCAGTTGCACCTACATCGTCGCCAGGCTTGAGCGAGAAGGCTATTTAATCAAGGACGCGGTCTCAAAACGCTACAAAATCGGTTTGACTCCGATTGCCCTGGCGCACGGCGCGCTGCGCGAGGTCGGAATTCGAACGGTCGCGGAACCGGCACTCTACAAGCTCACCAGCCAGACCGGATTGTCCGCGGGCATTGGCGTCCTGCAAAGAGGCCGCGTATTGCTGGTCGATCGCGTGGAAGGACCGCGGTTCGTGGACAGGGCAATTGAGGCGGCCGCCGGCCGGACATCCTACAGGGTTCGTGCGCAGCGGGATATCGGACGCGAGTTGCCGGCGCACTCCACCGCCCTCGGGAAAGTCCTTCTGGCCTTCTTGCCCAGGCAACAAGTGCTCGATCTGATCGCCAAATACGGACTTGCCCGGAGCACCTCGACGACGATCGTTTCCAAGAAACGGCTTCTTGCGGAGTTGGATCTGGTTCGAGAGCAGCGCTATGCAATCGCGGATGGTGAAGTTTACTCGGATCTGCGAGCGCTGAGCGTTCCTATCTTTGATACGGACGGCGAAGTGCGATCAGCGGTCTCCGTCAACGGGAACCCGAGTGAGCCTGTGTGGGACGATCTGGTGGCACTCTTCAGGACCATCGAGGACGCAGCGCGAGACATCTCCCGGCGCGCCAGGATCTTGCAATCCATGTAGGTATGGCATGATACCCGAGCGCTATATTGATGGAATGAAAGGTGAACATAGCGGAGCCATGAAACCTCATCCGCTGGATCGCGCCATAGCATTCTGCGAAGAGTACGGGCTCAAGGTTCCCATCATGCTCGCTCCCATGGCCGGTGCTTGTCCGGCGAGTTTATCGATCGCCATCGCGAACGCCGGCGGAATGGGCGCACTGGGCGCACTGATGACACGTCCCGAGGGCATCCGCTCCTGGGTTCAGGAGTTCAGATCTCAAAGTAACGGTCCGTTTCAGTTGAACACGTGGATTCCGGATCCTAAACCAAGAAGAGATCCAGACGCTGAGGCACGAATACGGGAGTTTCTCGAGGCTTGGGGCCCGCCGGTACCGATATCGGCCGGCGATGCGGCGCTGCCGGACTTCGATGCGCAATGTGAAGCGTTCCTGGAACTCGCACCGAGGGTGGTTTCGTCCATCATGGGTGTGTTCCCGGAAGCCTTTGTGATCCGGATGAAGGACCGCGGCATTGCGTGGTTCGCGACCGCCACAACCATCCATGAGGCGAAAATCGCGCAAGACGCCGGCGCAGATGCGATCATCGCACAGGGAGTTGAGGCCGGGGGCCATCGCGGATCGTTCGATGCTGGCGCCGCCGAGCGGCAAGGGGTGGGCTTGTTTGCGCTACTCCCCAGGCTGGCCGATTCGATGGGCTTGCCGATCATCGCCGCCGGTGGGATCGGGGACGGTCGCGGCGTGGCCGCTGCGTTGACGCTGGGTGCGAGCGCGGCCATCCTCGGGACAGCCTTTCTGCGGTGTCCGGAAGCCAAAACTCACCCGGCATGGGCCGACGCGCTCGTAGATCTCGAACCGGAACGTACCATGCTGACTCGATCCTTCACCGGGCGACTGGGCCGTGCCATCGCAACCGACTTCGTGATCGCGGCCGCATCGCAGAGTGCGCCGCCGCCCGCTCCCTATCCGCTGCAACGAGGCCTGACTACGGCAATGAAACAAGCTGGTGCCGCTGCCGGCGATTACCATCGCATGCAGGTATGGGCAGGACAATCAGCCGCGATGGCAAAACCGATTCCCGCGGCCGATCTTCTGAAACAGATCTGGACTGAGGCCCAAGACATCCTCTAGACCAGGTGTTTCTCAAGATGCAGCGCCGTTCCAAATTCTAGTCTGCGCCGGGGATCCATTTGGCAACTGGCCAGGTCCAACCAGTTGTGATCGGTCGGAATCACACGCAGGTCGGCCTGTCCGCCATCGTTGGTCGGCGCACTGGGCCACTTGAAATCCTTGTCATAGAAGGGCTGCGCCGAATTGAGTTTGCGCTGCCACGGCCGAAAGAAATAGGAAACTCACAACGGCGAGCCGGGCCGCTCTGGCCTGATTCATAAACTGGAAGGATATCAGCCAGTTCAACGATGGCAGGCGGGTGCTGGGTGATCTCACCCAACTGCGTCAGAATTCGCAGAAACCAGTGTCTGTGTTACAGACTCTTGAGAGTTCGTTTCGCGGATCCGCATATTCTTTCAATAAACAAGAAACGGAGTGAAAAATGCTTTCAGCTTTTCAGGAAAGTGCTGTACGATAACGACAAGGGAGTTCCCTAGTGCGACTTCTAGCGACCCAATGGCGGGTGGCTGCCATCTTCGGTCTGGTAGCGGCGAGCTTGGCGAGCGCTCCCCGGCGTCCGTATACCCCCCACGAGAGGGCGTTTTTCGCGGATGATCCCACCGTTCAGTTCGTCCGTCCCGGTCTCGTCATTAAGATTACGTCCGCGCAGATCGCGGCGGACGGCACCATCACGACTGTATACACCATCTCCGATCCTCAGGGATTGCCGCTGGATTCCAAGGGCGTGACCACCCCGGGCACGGTCAACTTGAGCTTCATCGCCGCGGTGCTCCCGAGCGATCAGGAAGACTACACCTCCTACACGACCCGCACGTCATCGGGGACCGTGCTCGCCTCTACGCAGCAGGCCGGAGCCGATTCGGGCGGCACATCCACACAGGTCGGACCCGGGCAGTATCAATACACGTTCCATACCAGAGCGCCCTCTGGCTTCGATACGACGGCTACGCATACCATCGGCATCTACGGTTCCCGGAATCTGACGATTTTCAATCTCGGCACCAACTACGCCAGCACGACTTTCAACTTCGTTCCCAACGGCGCCGCCGTGACCCGCACGCATGACATCATCCGGACGGCAAGCTGCAACGCCTGTCACGACCAGTTGTCGGCGCATGGCGGATCGCGGCGAGGCATCGAGCTGTGTGTGTTGTGTCACACGCCGCAGACCAGCGACGCCAACACCGGCGCCACCCTGGATGCCAAGGTTTTCTTTCACAAGATCCACATGGGCGAGAACCTGCCCAGCGTCAAGGCGGGCACGCCGTATATTCCCGTCATCAACCAGTTCGGAACGTTCGATTTCTCGGACGTGGCTTACCCGGCCGATCCGGGCGATCCGCGGCGATGCGAAACCTGCCATTCACAAACTACGGGTGCCGCGCATGCGACTGCTTATCTGCTCCATCCGACGCGGGCGGCCTGCGGCGCTTGTCACGATGACGTGAATTTTGCGACCGGCGACAATCACCCCGGCGGGCCTCAGCCCGATGACACCCTTTGCGCAACCTGCCATATTCCGCAAGGCGAAATCGACTTCGACGCTTCGATCAAAGGCGCGCACGTGGCGCCGACGGCGTCGAGTTTGCTCTCGGGCCTGGTGGTGAACATTACGAAAGTCGATAACGGGACAGCGGGGAGCCTGCCGGTGGTTTCGTTTAACGTTCAAGACAGCAGCGCGAATCCGGTTCCGTTATCGAAGCTTGGCTCGATCTCCTTCACCATGGCCGGTCCGACCACGGATTACGGCTATACCAAGTTCGGCACCGCGACCACGCCTGGTTACGTGACGGAAAGCGCCACAAAAGCCACTTGCGACGCGAACAGTAATTGCACGTACACGTTCACCCACGCCGTTCCGGCCGGCTCGACTGGCACCTACGCGATTGGCGTCGAGGCTCGCCGCACGGAACTGGTTCTGCCCGGCGACCCTAAACAGCAGAGTATCCAATACGGAGCCAAGAACCAGGTGGTGTATTTTTCGGTGGATGGATCGCCGGTGACGCCGCGCCGGGATGTAGTTGCGTTAGGTAACTGCAATTCTTGTCACGTTTCGCTGTCTCTGCACGGCACGCTCCGCAACAACACGGAGTACTGCGTAATGTGCCATAACCCATCCAACACGGACGCAGCCACACGGGCCAACGCCAAAGTCGCCGCGGATAAGGCCGCTCCGGCCCAGGGCATTAACTTCAACCTGCTGGTGCATCGGATCCACTACGGCATCAATATGCAGGCGTCCAAACGCACTTATGTGGTGGTCGGCTTCGGCGGAAGCCGCAACGATTTCAGCGATACTCTGTTCCCCGCGATGAGCCCCACCGGCGCTGCCACCGACACCAGGAACTGCTCGTTATGTCACGTCAACAATAGCGAGCAAAATCTTCCGCTCGGGCTCAATCCGGTGATCGATCCGCAAGGGCCGATCAACCCGATCCTGCCCATCGCTTCGGCATGCACGGGGTGCCATGTGGACATTCCCACCGCCTCTCATGCGCTCTCGGAAACGAGCACGCTCGGAGAGAGCTGCACGGTCTGCCACAGCGCCGGAGCGGAGTTTGCGGTCGATAAGGTGCATGCGCAGTATTAAGCGAGCGGTTCTCGTCCTGATCGCGGCCGGCCTGACCACGCGCGCGCAGACTCCGGCCGCTCCGCCTGCTGCACTGCCCGCGGGCTACGTCGGATCGGAAACCTGCAAGATCTGCCACGAGGATATCTATAACGACTTCGGAAAAAGTCCCCATGAAGCGGTAGAGACCAGCGCGAAACGCGGCTGGGAGGGGCGTGCCTGCGAGTCCTGCCATGGACCCGCAGAGAAGCATACCGAATCGCCTTCGGCCGCGACCATTCGCAACCCGTCGAAACTCGCCGCGGCCGCCGCCGACAAGATCTGTCTCACCTGCCATTTGAATCAGCCGACCCACGTCGGCCGCCTGGAAAGCAGTCATGCGAAGGATCAGGTCGCGTGCGTCTCCTGTCACAAAGTTCACGCCAACGGCCCCAATGGACTCGTGCTGCGCAAACCGGCCGCGATCAACGAACAGTGCGCCAGCTGTCATACCAACGTCTGGGCCGAGTTTCAAAGGCCCAATCATCACAAGTTGCCGGAAGGTGCGATGAGCTGCGTCGACTGTCACAATCCGCACGGCAGTATTCGTCCGGCCATGGCGCAAAGCTTCGCGGCGAACGAGCCAGGGTGCCTCAATTGCCATGGCGACAAGCGCGGGCCGTTCACCTTCGAGCACGAGCCGGTGCGTTTTGAAGGGTGTGTGGCCTGCCACGAGCCGCATGGTTCGGCCAATCCGCGCATGCTGGTGCGGGCGGATGTGCGCCTGCTCTGCCTGGAATGCCACGCCAGCCTGCCCACGGTAAACACCACGGGCACCATCGGCGTTGTGCCGCCGGCGTTTCACGACCTGCGCTCGCCGCGTTTCCAGAACTGCACCGTCTGCCATCAGAAGATCCACGGAAGTTACGTGGACAGGAATCTTCTCCGATGAGCCGGCTGTTACTGGCTTTCGTGCTGATCGTTGTGCCGTTCATTGTGCCGATGAACGCCCAGACACCGGACCCACAGGCTCCGCCGCCGCCCAATCCTCCGGCTGAGGGCGCCACTCCTGCCGCTCCAGAACCTGCCTCGCCCGTGCCCTCGGGCGAATCCTGGCTGACCGGCTCCATCGATGTGGGCTATCGCTGGCGCACCGATGTCGGCGGCAGCTTGGACACTTACCGCAGCATCGTGAACCTCGGATCGGGACCGAAGCTGCTGGGCGCTGACTTCACCCTTACCGATCCCAAGCATCGCGCCTTCGACCAGATTCGCGTTCGCGCAAACAGTTGGGGAGACGAGCCATACCAGACCATCCATGTCGACGCGAAGAAATCGAAGCTGTACGATTTCAGCGCCGACTACCGTGACATGGCGTTTTTCGATTTTCTTCCCTCATACGCCGACCCGCTGATGGGGCGGGGCATCGTGCTCAACGAACAATCCTTCGATACGCGCCGCCGTTTGGGCAACTTCCAGCTCGATCTTCTGCCGGGCAACTGGTTTATCCCCTATTTTGCCTACGATCGGGATTCCGGCTCGGGTACCGGCGCGACGACGTTCGTCAGCGACTCCAATGAATTTCCGGTGCCCAACACGCTGCGCGATCAGACCAGTCTCTACCGTGGCGGCGTTCGTTTTGAGTTGCGCCGCTTTCACGCCACGCTCGAGCAAGGCGGAACGACGTTCAAGGACGATCAGAGCGTCTTCCAAAACCCCGGCTCTACCAATTTCGGCAACGTAGCGACGCCCATATTCGGCCAGACCACCGATCTGACGAATCTTCTCGCCGCCTACGGTGTTCGCGGGACCAGCATCTATAGCAAGGCGCTGTTTACGGCCGAAGCCACCTCGTGGCTCGATCTCTACGGGCAGTTCCTGTACAGCCAGCCCGACACCAACGTTTATTATCGGCAGACCGATGCGGGCAATCTGTTGTTGCAGAGCCAGCTGCTCTTCTATAGCAGCCAGCAGTATCTGGTCTCGGCCGCGGCCAAGCTGCCCCACACCAGCGGAAGTCTCGGCGCGGAAATCCGCCCATTGCGCCGCGTCCGCATCGTCCAATCCTGGCTCACGGATCGCCTCCACAACACGGGCTCCGCGGCGTCCACCCAGACACTCACGAGCTCCGGGATCTCCCAACAGACGGCTGCTCTGCTCGCTTCGTCGCTGGTGACCAACTACAGCCAGGAAGAAATCGACCTGTTCTACGACGCCACCTCGAAACTGACCCTCCGCGGGGGGTATCGTTATGTTTGGGGGGACGCCAGGGATGCGGTCCTCCCACGCGAGGGACTGATGAGTGCGGATCAGGCCAAGCTCCGTCGCAATGTTGGTATCGGCGGAGTGACTTACCATCCGACCCAGAAGATCACGGTCCGGACCGACGCCGAAGTGGCCTCCAGCGGCGGCGCGTATTTCCGCACCAGCCTTTACAACTACCAGAAGGTCCACGCGCAGGCGCGCTATCAGGCTTTAACTTCGCTTAGTCTCACGGCGGATTTTACTCTGCTCGACAATAACAACCCCGTGCCGGACGTGAACTACGATTTCCGCTCGCAGCAGGAATCGCTATCGCTGTTCTGGTCTCCCCTGGGAGGCAAGTTCGGGGACTTTCAGGGATCCTACACGCGATCCACGCTGCACTCCGACATCGGCTATCTGGTCCCGCAAACGTTAACCCCGCAAACGTCCCTTTATCGCGACGACGCCCACACCGCGACCGCCCTCTTTAACGTCAAGCTCCCGCAGGTTCAAGGACTCGCGCCGAAACTCTCCGCCGGCGGATCCTTCTTCATTTCGTCAGGCACCCGGGCGACCAGCTACTATCAGCCACTGGCCACGCTCTGGCTGCCCGTCGGAAAAAAGCTGAGTTTGTTCGCGGATTGGAGATATTACGGCTACGGAGAAGCCTTCTACTTGTACGAAGGCTTTCGCACCAACCTGGTGACCACCGGACTGAGGTTCACTCGATGACACGAGCGCTCGCAATATTGTCATTCGCTGCGTCGTTCTCCATGGGGGGCCTTTACGGCGCGGTGGTCGCGGCGGACTCCGCGCGCGGTGCGCAATTGTTCGAGACGCTTTCCTGTGTTCAATGTCACAGCATCAACGGCAAGGGCGGAAAAGTCGCGCCCGACCTGGGCCGCCGCATCGATCGCGATTTCACGCCCGCGTCGCTTGCGGCCACCATGTGGAACCACGCGCCTACGATGTGGGCGTCCATGCGCGCGAGAAATATCGGCGCGGGCGATCTCAATGAGCAGGCCGCCGCGGACTTGTTCGCCTACTTCTACTCGGCACGCTTCTTCGAGAAACTCGGCGACGCCGGCCGCGGGAAACGCCTGTTTTCCTCCAAGCATTGCGCGGACTGCCACGGCCTGACGGACTCGAAACTTCCCGAAGCCAAGCCGGTTTCTCAGTGGGAATCCATCGGTCAGCCCTTGGATATGGTGAACGCGCTGTGGAATCACGCCGCCACCATGCGCCAGGAATTTGCCAAGAAAAACCTGAGCTGGCCCGATCTCACGGCGCAGGACCTCACCGATATGCTGGTCTATCTCCGGAATCTTCCCTCCACGCCCAACGCGAACGCGACCATGGAGATCACCTCCGGCGCGAATGGCCAGGCGCTATTCGACTCGAAAGGATGTTCGGCCTGCCATAGCGGCGCGGCCGCCCTCACGTCAAAACTCCAAGGCAAAACGCTGACCGATATCGCCGTCGACATGTGGGAACACGAGCCTCGCATGCCCGCCGCGCCGGCTCCACTCACCCTCGCCGAGATGCGCGAGATCGTGAGCTATCTGTGGGCCGGCCAGTTTTTCGCGGACTCGGGCAATCCCGCCGCCGGAACGAAAGTCTTCGCGTCCAAGGGTTGCGCGACGTGTCATAACGATTTTTCGAACGGAGCGCCCAAGATCACGGGCACGGGCCGCTCGTTCAACGCCGCCACCGTCGTTTCCGTCCTCTGGCATCACGGCCCGCAGATGCTCGACCAGATGAAAACCAAGGGCATCGCGTGGCCGCGCTTCGCCGGACCGGAAATGGCGAACCTGATCGCTTATCTGAACGCCCAGAACAAGGCAAACTGAAATGCCCGATCCCCAGAAGCAGCCCGTAATCGTTCTGTTGACCAGCCACTGGATTACCATGGCGGGCGTCGCGCTGGTCACGCTGGCCGGCTTCTCGTGGCTCTTTGCGCTCCCCGCCGACATTCGCGGAAACGTCAGCAATCCCTATATCGGACTGCTCACCTTCATCGCCATCCCGATCGTGTTCTTCGCGGGACTCATCCTGATTCCCATCGGCATCGCGCTCGGAAGACGGAAGGCCGTCGCGGCGCTGAACCCGCCCGTCGATCGCAAGGCCGCCTGGCGGCGCGCCGGCCTGTTCTTCGCGATCATGACCATGGCGAATCTGGTCATCGGAAGCCAACTCACCTATCGCGCCGTTCAGCACATGGAAACCAATCAGTTCTGCGGACAGAGCTGCCATGTCATGAAGCCCGAGTTCACCGCCCATCTTCTCCCGCCGCACCAACAAGTAGCCTGCTCCACCTGTCATATCGTGCCCGGTGCGACCGGATGGCTTGCGTCAAAGATGGCCGGAACCCGCCAGCTTGTCGCAGTGATACTCAATAATTATCCGCGCCCCATCGAATCGGCCCTGGAGAGCAACCGTCTGGTTTCCTCCGCCGATACGTGCGAGCAGTGCCACGCTCGCGGGAAGGTCATTGGCCCGCGTCTCCGCATCCACGCCCGCTTCAAGGACGATGAAGCCAACACCCGCACCGAAACCGTCCTGATGATGATGGTGGGCGGCGGCGCCACCGGCGGCATCCATGGAGCGCATATGGGCCCGGGCATCCGCATTCGTTACGCGGCCGCGGACAAGAAGCGGCAGACCATCCCCTGGGTCGAGTACACCAAAAGCACCACCAACGCGACCGAAACGTACCTCGCCGACGGTTCCACTCCCGATTCCATCCGCTCTCTTCCCACATTCGAAATGCAGTGCGTCGATTGCCACAACCGCGCGGCCCACTCTTTCTCCTTGCCCGAACCCGCCGTCGATCGGGCCATGGCCTCAGGCCAGATATTGGCAACCCTGCCCTTTGTCAAGAAAACCGCGGTCGAACTGCTGAAGGCAACCTATTCCAGCGACGACGAAGCCGCGCAAAAGATTCCTGCCGGTCTCACCAGCTTCTACCAGCAGAAGTATGCCGACGTTTTTGTGAAACGCGCGAGCGACGTTCAGGCCGCGGGTCAGGCGCTGCTCGCCATTTATCGAAGCAATGTGTTTCCGGATCTGAAGGTCACTTGGGGAACCTACCCGAACAACCTGGGACACGTCGATTCCCCCGGCTGCTTCCGCTGTCACGATGGCAGCCACTCCACCGCGGACAAGAAAACCGTCACGCAGGATTGCAACACCTGCCATCAGATGCTCGCCGTGGACGAGACCGATCCCGCCATCCTGAAGACTCTCGGCTTGCCCTAACAATTGCTTTTCTCGCCCCCCACGGAACACCGCGTGTTTTCGACGGTGCGATACTTCTGAGATGGAAGTAGGGCTCTTTCCCAACCCGTACAGGCCCGGAATTGGCCTGCGACCACGCCGTGAAGGACAGCGCCCCCTTCTGCCTCAGCACGCCCGTCACTGTCCCGTGCTCGAAGCCGGAAGCAGCGCAGGCTTCCTGGTCCATCCTCCGCTCGGTGAAAAAGAGACCTTTCAAGTCTCCTATGAGGGCGAGGGCCGTTATCAGTTGGTCTACTCCGTGAACACCAAGGGAACCAAGTGGGATCCGATCTTTACCGTGACGTATGTGCTGCCGATGGGCGGGATCGGCGCCACCAAACGCGACGTCAAGATGCACATCCAGGACACGCCGCAAACCCGTGAGATCGCCCACCTGATGCCTGGCATGTTCATCTCTCCGGATGACATGGGGACCCCGGCCGGCGCCGTGACTCTGCGGGGAGCGTGGAACTTCCAGACTCCGCCGGGCTGGGACACGGTCTATACTCCGGTCTTCAATATGATTGAGCGGCCCATCGCCCCCATGCTGGTGATCCGCGTCGAGACCGATTGGCACGTTCACGACTCCGAGTTCCGCTACGTCCTCCAGCCGGGCGAAGCGATTTCTGTGTCCCACAGCATGCCGATCGGGCAGGTGATCTTTGTGCCACGGGAAGAGATCTCCTTCCGCGACGGCACGGAAGAGGAGATCGCCGCGCGGCACCAATCCGCTCTGGCGTTCTACGACGAAAAGGCGAAAACGAAGGTGAAGACGCCCTACGGGATGGAATACAGCCCGCACTATCAGAACACCAGCCGCCAGAAAAGACGGGAATAGTCTAGCGTCCCCTTTTTGATATTGTATCCTGCTTGTATCCTGCTTGTATCCTGCGCGCGGGTTTGTAACCCGCGCACGCCGTTTTCAACGCTTGCTCGATCAGCCGGGTCGAGAACCAGCGAGAATACTTCGAATAGCTCCACCTTGGCTCTCTAGTCCAACGAGTCCCCTCCGTTTGGGTGAACGCCCAAGTCAGAGTACCCGTTCGTTAGAGGGTGGGCCAAAACAAACCGTCGAATTGGGCCAGATCAGCAATACCGAAATCACCATGCGTGCCATCCTCCTTTACCCGTAGTTGCTTAGTACTAGTCCGCCCCGATACGGCGTTGTGAAGGTTTATTACTCTTCCCAAAACACCTTACGCCCTCTCAGCACAAGGCAATCGGTCGAAGAGAAAGGTATGGTCTGCCCTTACATCCAGCGACGGCTCCGGGAGTTCTTTCTGTTTGCCGTCGTACCGGTTCTAGCTTCCGCTCAAACCAATCTCATCTCGAATGCTGGTTTTGAGCAGTCGGTTGGAGGGGCGCCAGCATCCTGGACCATCGACAATCAAAGCCAGGGCGGATTCGCGGGTTTGTCCACCGTCGGACGCCACGGGGGTAATGGTAGCCTCACTTTGAGCTGGACTCCTCCGGTGGCCTCCAATAACGTGGGGATGGGGTCTCTCGGAGTCGCGCAGGCGTTGAGCACGACGGCTTTGAGCGGGAAAACTCTCTATGCGAGCGGCTGGTTATCGGCCGACGGGCAAGCGACCGCCGTTCTCACTGTCCTTGCTTACCGCTCGAACGGTAGTGTTTATCTTACCCAGATGCGGCAGGACGTTACCGCCACACCCGTCCAGGTTAGAGACAAGCTGGTGATTCCCGATGACCCGCTCGTCATTTTCGGGCTGGTTTTGTGCCAGATGGAAGGCTCCGGTGCAGCGCACTTTGACGATCTGTCGGTCACGCTCACTCAACCACTGGATTGGCCCGTGGACTCCTCGGTTTCTGAGGTACCCGGCCAGGTGATCAGCGCGCAGGTGACCGTAAACGCACAATCGGTGATCCGCGCGGTGCCCCCCACATTATTTGGACAGAATTTGGAGTGGATCTGGAACGGAAACGGGGCGTGGGATGCCGTGCAGAATCGGCCAGCACCCGCGGTGGCCTCACTGACCCGCGAGTTGAATACAAAACTCCTGCGGTTTCCCGGCGGAATCATGGCGGACTACTATGACTGGACAAAGGCGGTGGGTCCTGTGGCCCAACGTCCGATTCTCGAAAGCATGCCCGGGGGAGCCGTGGAGAAACCCTACTTCGGGACAGACGAGGCGCTCCAGTTTGCTTCCAGCGTCGGCGCCGAGTTGCTGATTACCGTCAATGCCGGTTCCGGTACGGCCCAGATGGCGGCCGATTGGGTGCGGTATGTGAATAAAAGTGGGCTAAATGTCAGGTACTGGGAGATCGGCAACGAACTCTACGGGGTGAGCGGCCCCATGTTCGCTCCGGTCACTCTGCCGCCGGCGCAATATGCGGCCAAGGTTGTGGAATTTGCCCGCGCGATGCGCCAGGCCGATCCGCGAATCCAGATCGGAGCCATTGCGTGCGAAAGCATTTCGACCTTGGATTGCCCAACCTATCCGTTGTGGACACAGACGGTGCTGGAAACAGCCGCGAATGATATCGACTTCCTTGCGGTCCATAACAGCTATGCTCCGGGAGTCGACGTCGATTTAGGGTTGTCGACAACTTCTACCTATATGAGCATGCTGGCTGCGCCCCAGAACATTCGCCGGAGCCTCGAGAATCTCGACCGCAAAGTGGCTACCTATGCGCCCGGCCGCGTCGATGCGATCAAGGTGGCTGTCACCGAATGGGGTCCCTACTTCAGCGCTAACCCTTACAGCCGGTTTGCGGAGCACACCAAAACCATGGCGTCCGCCGTTTACGTCGCCAGTGTGATGAAGGTGTTCCTCGAGTCGAAGAACACCGAGGTTGCGAACGCGTTTCAACTGGTCGATGGACTCTTCACCGGCTGGATCGGAATGCGGAACGGGCAATACACTCCCAAGGCTTCGTACTACGCGCTGCAGTTGTTCTCACGCTACTTCGGGGACCTGGTGGTATCTACAAACACCGTCTCCCCCACCTTCGATACGCTGTCGCTCGGCACCGTACCTGCATCTTCTGACGTTCCGTACGTGGAGTCAGTGGCCAGCAAGAGTACCGATGGGAAGACGCTGTATGTCGCTATTTGGAACAAGAGCCCGGTGCGCGCTGCAAACGTCACTTGTGTGATTCAAGACTTCATGCCGTCCGGCGTCATCGAGACCCGTTCCCTTACCGGCACCGCCGCCGATGCGCACACCGGAACTCAGCCCCTGCCGGGCGTACCCTTGGCACCTCAAGCCGTCATGGAAGGCAGATCGGACTTCAATTCCGGCACCGATTCGCACGTCTCAATGCCTGTTAGCCTCTCCACGGCATCCGGTCCTAATCTTTCAGTGACGGTGCCGCCGATGTCTATCGTTATGCTGAAGATGTCTGGTCAGTAACCATGCGCCCGGGCCGCTCGCCCCAAGGGCGGAGACGTGAATCCGCCTGGCACGCTGGTAATCTAGACGAACTGCATCCTATTGAAAAAAATAGGATGGCGGAGAGGGGGGGATTCGAACCCCCGGAACAGATTTAAGTCCGTTCGACGGTTTAGCAAACCGCTGCTTTCGACCACTCAGCCACCTCTCCGCGAAGTGGATGGATCTCTTGCGATATTAACACTTCGGCGGCCGCGAGCGTTACGTTTCGTCTCAACTCGCTTAGCTCATCGCGGCCAGCGATTCCTGAACGCTCGGATGTCCGCCCGCCTCCACGGCTTTCCTGCGAAGCGTGTGAAACGTCGTCAGCACGGCATTCGCATTGGCCAGCGCCGCTACGCGCTCGGTGAACGCTTCGAGCTTCTTTCCGGGAATCGCGTACACCGCAACGCCGGGCGTCAATATATCCAGATAGGCACGCGCTCCGCAGCATCCCAGGCTGAGCGCGGTCTGGTTGTTGTTCAAAGCTTGCGCCACCACGGCGCAGGCCGGACGTCCCATGGCCGGAGGCAGCCCCCCTTCCAACTGCTGCGACGCCTCGGACAGTATCAACGTTTGATCCGCGTTCACGAATAGCAGCACCACGTCCGGGGGCAGGGGAACCTGACTCAGCGGGCCGTAGATAACCGCCTGCGGACGATTCTTCAAAACCGGAATCAGCGGAATATCCTGTTCGCGAACATAGCCCAGGTCGGCGAATACTTTGAGGGCATCGCCCAGATCCTTTTGCGCCGCGGGCGAAGCTTCCAGATTGTGCGTATAGGTCCCGATGCCACACAAATCGTGATCGGCCGGCACGGTCGCGAATACCTCGCTTTGCGCTTCCTGCCAGAAACGGCATCCGGCTGGAACGGAGCCGGTGAACTGCTTCACCCCGGAGGGAACCGTATCGGCGAAACAAACCGCGACGGGAGGACGCTCCAGGTGGAGAGAGTCGGTCAGAGTCTGGGCGAGAGAAGTGTAGGATGCCATCGATCCATGGTACCTTCTCCCAAACGAAAATGCCCACCCGAAGGTGAGCATTCGCGCGTCCCCGCTGTCGCGGGGCGATGTACATGGGAGAATCAGATTCGACGGTTTCGCAACCGCCAAAACCTTGGTTGTGATTGCGATATTAGGGCTCGGAGCCGATGAAGTCAAGGGAAAAAAATTAGCCTGCGATTCTCGCCATAACGAACTGAATATGCGCGACTTGCAGGTTTTAGTAGAAGTGGGTGGTTTGTGGAAAAACTGTTGCTAATCCGATTTCCGCGGGGTCCGCTTTCCGTCTAAGGGTGCGGAACGTCAAGGCTTACTTATCCCCGATCCGCAGCAGCTGAATGAGGTCGTCGTCCCCGGGCTTTCCCAGCTTTCTGCGAAGAATCCGGAAGCCTCCGAACCCTACTCCCACGATGATGCTCAAGGCAATCAGTACTCCCGAAAGAACGAAGATATTGAGAAACAGCTTGTACATGAACAGGCCCTCGTTGACCGGAACCTTTTCATTCAGCGTGAGATGTCCCGCATACTGGACCCTCGCCAGCACGCGTTCGGCGGCGTCCGGGTCGGGCGGCTGTACTATTACACCTACCAGGGGGCCGCTTCGTTTGGCGACGGTACCGGGGAGTTTCAGGAACGCCTCCTGCCGCTCCCGGGCGATATTGGGGGTCGGGTAGCTGAAAATAACCAGGGTCAGGTCGCCTTTGGGCGTCCTGTAGCGGCCTAGCTGGCCCTCGGTACCCAGGTGAAAGGCAGCCAGGGACGGAGCGATCCTGGGCTCGAAGCGGGCCAGGGAAGCCGGACCCAGGATGTACCGCTCAGAGTTCGGAATCAGCCCGTCCTGAGGGAGATTACTGGCCAGGGCGGGGAGGGGCGCATTATCCAGCTGCGGGAGTCGGCTAAAAAGCAATTCCAGGTCCTTTTGTTCCGGGACCACGCCAGTGACCTGGAAATCATAGTTTCCATAGGCGAAAATGGCGCCATCCGGCGTCTTTGCCGAAAGCGCCGAAAGCTTCGCCGGGGTGGCGTTGTCCGGCAGCCGGGCGTCGAAAAGCGCCAGCGCGCCCGTGGAATCGCGCAACTGCCACGCGGTCGCGGTAAAACCTTTTTCACCGGATGTGTATTGGGCCTGCTCGCCTGCGATGACCCCAAATTCCTGATAGAGATCTGGATCCGGCGAAGACAGGGCCTTCGTCGGGCCTTTGGAGTAGTCGCCAATCTGGTCCGGGAGGATGGCTCCTTGAGCCAGCACCGCAAACAGCAGCAGAAAGATGCTGGCCCCTAGCCCCTGGCCCCTGGCTCCTGGCATTACGCCCCGCAGCATTTTTTGTACTTCTTTCCGCTGCCGCAAGGGCACGGATCGTTCCGCCCGACCTGTTTTTTCGCCAGCACCGGCTGTTTGTTGGTCGAGCTTTCGCCGCCCACGAATTGCAGATCCGCCAGTTCCTTTTCTTTTTTGCGCTCGATCTTCCGCGTGAAGTCCATCACCGAATTCTGCGCGGCGCGGGATTCGATCTGACGCTGCTCGGCTGCTACCCCGACTGCTTCGGGCTCGTCCCCGTCGCCCGCGTCTTCCTCATTCCACAATTCCGGATGAGGAACATTGGCGTCCGGTGAACCTTCGACGCGCTGCAGGAAGAACAGATACCGGATGGTCTCGTCCTCGATGCGATCCATCATGTCCTGGAACAGCACGTAGGATTCTTTCTTGTACTCGACCAGCGGATCCTTCTGGCCGTAGCCGCGCAGCCCGATGCCTTCCTTCAGGTGATCCATCGACAGCAAGTGATCCTTCCACTGGTTGTCGATGACGTTGAGCATGATCATCCGCTCGGTTTCGCGCAGCAGCGGCGCGCTGAGCATGTCTTCTTTTTCCTGATACTTCTTCTTAAGCTGCTCGATAATGTCCGCTTCGGCCTGGCTGCGATGCAGGTCCATCAGCTCTTCGGTGCGAATCTTCACGCCGAATTGGGTGAGGACGTCGGTCTCCAGGCCGGTCCAATCGTAGTTGCTGGGATGCGTTTTCTCGCCCAGGCGCGCATCCACGAACGCGGCCACACTGCCTTCGATAATTTCGTTGACGCGTTCCTTTTGGTCGTCCCCTTCGATCAGGCCACGGCGCATTCCGTATACCGCCTGGCGCTGCTTGTTCATCACATCGTCGTATTCCAGGATGTGTTTGCGGGCGGCGAAATTCTGCGCTTCCACGGCTTTCTGCGCGGCCGCGATGCGCTTGGTGATCATCTTGCTCTCGATCGGCACATCTTCTTCCATGCCCAGGCGCAGCATCAGGTTCTGCATGCGCTCCCCGCCGAAGATGCGCATTAGATCGTCCTGCAGAGAAAGATAGAAACGAGCCGACCCGGGATCGCCCTGGCGTCCCGATCGTCCGCGAAGCTGATTGTCGATGCGCCGGGAATCGTGCCGCTCGGTGCCGAGAATATGCAGACCTCCCAGCGCGACCACTTCGTCATGTTCCTGTTGCGTCTCTGCCTTGAACTGGGAGAAGACCGCGTCCCACTCCTGGCGTTCCGGAGATCCGACCGCGGCGGTCTGCATGGCGTCGGGATCTTTGTTTTCCTTGCGCAGCCGCTCCTTGGTCATGAACTCGGGATTTCCACCCAGCAGAATGTCGGTTCCGCGGCCGGCCATGTTGGTGGAGACCGTGACCACGCCCTTGCGGCCCGCCTGCGCCACCAGGAACGCTTCGCGCTCATGATTCTTGGCGTTCAGGACTTCGTGCCGGACGCCCATTTTGCTCAGAATCTTCGATAGTTTTTCGGACTTTTCGACGGAAACCGTACCCACCAGAATCGGCTGGCCTTTTCCATGCAGCTCTTCGATCTCCTTGGCGGCGTTGCGGAATTTTTCCTCTTCCGTACGGAAGACCATGTCCTGGAAATCAGTGCGCTGCAGAGGCCGGTTGGTGGGGACTTGCGTGACTTCGAGCCCATAGATATTCTCGAATTCCTCGGCTTCCGTATCGGCCGTGCCGGTCATGCCGGCCAGCTTCTTGTACATGCGAAAGTAATTCTGGAAGGTAATGGTCGCCAGCGTCTGGTTCTCGCGCTGGATCTTCACGCCTTCTTTCGCTTCCACGGCCTGGTGCAGCCCGTCCGACCAGCGCCGGCCCGGCATCAGGCGGCCGGTGAACTCGTCCACGATGATGACTTCCTCGTCCTTCACGACGTAATCTTTGTCGCGCTGGAACAGGACGTAAGCCTTGAGCGCCTGCTGCACATGGTGGTTCATCTCCATGTTGGCGGCTTCATACAGATTGCCCATGCCGAGCAGCCGCTCGATTTTGAGCGATCCTTCCTCGGTGAGCCCCACGCTGCGATGCCGTTCGTCGACGGTGTAATCGCCGGTGGTCCAGTTCTGGCCCGGCTCCTTGCCCTCGATGACTTCGCCGCGGATCAAGCTGGGGATGAGGCGATTGACTCTGTAGTACTTGTCGGTGGATTCCTCGCTGGGACCGGAAATGATCAGCGGGGTGCGGGCTTCGTCGATCAGAATCGAGTCCACTTCGTCGACAATGGCGTAGCTGAACATCTTGAACTGAGTGCCCTTGCCGTCCACGGCGGGCACGGATATGGGTTCGATGGTCCGCTGGACGCACTCGGCGCTCCGGAACTTCATGTTGTCGCGGAGGTAGTCGAATCCAAACTCGTTGTTGGTGCCGTAGGTGATGTCGGCGGCATAGCTGTTACGGCGCTCGCTGTCGTCCAGATCGTGCATGATGACGCCGACGCTCAGTCCCAGGGCCTTGTAAATTCGTCCCATCCACGCCGAGTCGCGCTCGGCGAGATAGTCGTTAACCGTGACGACGTGAACGCCCAGCCCCGAGAGCGCGTTCAGGTAAACCGGAAGCGTGGCCACCAGCGTCTTGCCCTCGCCGGTCTTCATTTCGGCGATCTTGCCGCGGTGCAGGACAACGCCGCCGATCAACTGGACGTCGAAATGCCGCATGTTGAGAATGCGGCGGCCGGCCTCGCGCACGGTGGCGAACGCCGGGATCAGAACATCGTCGAGCGAAGCGCCCTGCGCGATCTGTTCCTTGAACAGTACCGTCTGCGCGGCCAGTTCCTGATCGGAGAGCTCCTGAATGCGTCCCTCCATATCGTTGATGGCCGCGATCAGCGGGCGCATCTCCTTGATGTCGCGCTCGTGCTTGGTGCCGAAAACCTTCGCCATCATTTGTTCAATTTCCATGATTGAACCTCCCGTAATTTACAGTTGGACAACGTGCGGGTTGCGAGTTTTCAGCGAAATTAGCAGCGAAGCTGGGCGCGATGTTGCGACCAGGGAGAGAAAGGAAGGACCGCCTGGCTCGATACCAACCAGACCGAGTGTTTGAGTGGAGTTACTGCGAGGGCCGCGATCGGCAGGACGGCTTGCGGCGACGGCCGTTCCGCCTGGATGTTCCCGGCGGACGACTCGGCCATCGGCGTCACCACCGAAAGCAGCAGACGAGTCAGCGAATTGGACTTTTGTTCGTTCGATACGGCGGGTCCCGAGGCCATGGCCGCCATCATCGCCGCGGACACGGCCGAGAGGCCGAGCAGCGGAGCCAGTGTCACCAGGATGATTCGCCCGAATCTCACGGAAGTCCTTCTATTGCCGATTTTAGCACTTGTGGGGCAGGATTGTATCCTGCAGGCGGGTTTCTAACCCACGCTGGACGCCGATTAGAAATCGGCGCGCAGGTTGAAAAACCTGCCCCACGCGCGGCCAATGCTAATCTAGAAGCAGAATGCTCCCGAAGCTTATCTCCGTCGGAAGCTTTTACCTTCCGACCTACGGCGTCATGGTCGCGCTGGCCTTTCTGGCCGGACTCGCGATTACGGTGAAACTGGCCCGGCGCAGCGGCCTGAACCCCGAACTGGTCACGAACCTCGCGGTGTACGTGGCTCTGGCCGGGATGCTGGGCGCCAAAATCCTGATGATCGTGTTCGATTGGCACCACTACATGGCCAGTCCCGGCGACATTTTCTCGGTGGCGACTCTTCAGGCCGCGGGCGTTTTTCAAGGCGGGCTGATTCTCGCGCTGGTGACCGCAGTCCTCTATATGCGCAGCCAGGGCTTGCCGCTGCTCGGCACCTCGGACGCCTTTGCTCCGGGACTGGCGCTGGGGCACGCCATTGGCAAGGTCGGCTGCTTCGCCGCCGGATGCTGCTGGGGAATCGAGACCAAGGTGCCTTGGGCAGTGAGGTTCCACGATCCCGCGGCGTACGCGCTCACCGGAGTCCCGCTCGAGATTCCACTGCATCCTTCCCAGTTGTACGAGTCTGGCTCCGAAGCTCTGGTGTTCGCATTCCTCTACTGGCGATTCGGACGGAAACACGCTCCCGGCCAGATCATCGGATTGTATCTGGTGGTCAGTTCCGTGCTGCGGTTCTTCATCGAGTTCACGCGCAATCATGAGCAGGCACTGCCGTTCGGCTTGCCTCTTTCGATTACGCAGTGGATCGCGATCGGGCTGGCCGCCGCCGGCGCGGTTTTGCTGGTCCGGGCGCGGCGTCCCGCGGCGATCGGGCACAATACGAAGCAACCCGTACACGCCTAAATAAGCACGCCTAAGTAAACCCGGCATTTCTGCCGATCCTTGCGCAGGGATGCGTGTGCGCCGACACAATAGCGAACAGCTCGCACAGGGCCGGTCCGGCCCTGCAAACGGGCCCGAAAATCGGCTTGTCCCGCCGGACCGAGCTCCGTTGTGCGAGCGAAATCCAGAAAAAGGTTTCGTACTGATCGCCATGTCCGTCGCGATGGTGCTCATGCTGGCCGTGATGGGACTGGCGTTCGACTTCGGCCGCATCTACATCGCCCGCAACGAAGCCCAGGTTTTCACCGACGCCGCCGCCATGGCCGCCGCGTCCAAACTCGACGGAACCGACGCTGGATTGGATCGGGCGCGCCAGGCCGTCGCACGGCTGCCCATGCGCTGGAACCTGGGGACGAAATCGTTCACCGGCGTGGTGGTGAAGTTCAGCCCCGACAAACAAAGTTGGGCACGCGTCACCGCTCCCGACAATCAAGTGGAGATCACATTCTTGCGAGCCGTAGGCGGTCCGCCGGTGTTCACCGTTTTGGCGCACAGTGTCGCCGCGGCAAAGCCTGTGAGGCTCATCGAATGAGACGCGCACACCAGAAGGGCCACGCCATGATCGAACTCGCCGTCTCGGCTGCCGTGATGGTCGGGTGCCTGGCGGGAACCGTTCAGTTCGGCTACACGTTTTATATCTATAACCAACTGGTGACAGCCGTGGGCAACGGCGGGCGCTACGCGGCGATGCGAACCTACCGGGCTGGAGCGCCGAGCGATATCGAAAAAGGCAAGGCCGCGATCCGCAACATGGTGACGTACGGCGATGCGCGACCCGCGCCGGATGCGTTGCCCCAAGTACCGAATCTGAAGCCGGATCAGGTGGAGGTGGATTGGGTCATGGACGATTCCGGAAACCCTGCATCCGTGAACGTCTCCCTCATCGATTACACCGTGGACGCCGCGTTCGGAATGTTCCGCTTCACCGGAAAGCCGGCTGTCGAGTATCCCTTCGTTGGACGATTCGCCCCCACGGAGAGTGAGCCTTGAGGCGGTCGCAACAGCGCGGTCAGAGCATGGTGGAGGCGACCCTGGTTCTGCTGGTCTTCTTCAGCCTGCTGCTGGGCGTGATCGACTGCGGGCAGGTTCTGTTCGCGCATCAGTCGCTGGTCGAACGCGTGCGGGCCGCGGTGCGCTGGGGCGTGGTGCATCCCTGGAATCGGGAAACCGCTGGCGATCCCATCGTCAACCTGGTCCTCTACAACCAGACCGAAACGCCGCGCGGAAATCCGCCAGGCTTTCTGGGATTGGAGCCGGAGAACGTAGTGGTTCGCCATCAGGCTTCTACGCTCGATCGACCGGATGACGAGACGCTCAGAGTGACCATCGTGAATTTCCGGCCGCAATTCTTTTCTCCGTTCATCGCGCGGGCGGTGGTGAGCCCGCGGGCGATCTCGATCACCGCGCCCATGGCGTCGCGGAACTGACGTTATCCTGAGGATTGGCAACCCTCAAACCGTTTCAACCCTACCGCTACACATCCAAGGCCGGCGATCCCGCGCATCTGCTCACGCAGCCTTACGATAAGATCAATCCCGCGATGCAGGCGAAGTATCTCGCCGCGAGCCCCTACAATCTGGTGCGGGTGATTCTGGGAGAACGCGACCCCCAGGACAATGCATCGGATAACGTCTACACGCGAGCCGCAAAACACCTAGACAAGTGGTCGCGCGACGGCGTCCTGGCGCAGGATCCCAAGCCCGGGTTCTACGCCTACTTTCAGGATTTCGCCGTGCCCGATACGAAGGAACGCGCCACGCGGATGGGATTCATCGGGCTCGGCAAAGTGGAGGATTACTCGGCCGGTGTGGTGTATCGCCACGAACAAACCCTTTCCGGTCCCAAGAAAGACCGGCTGGAGCTGCTGCGCCACACGCGCGGGCATTTCGGGCAGATTTTCATGCTGTACCCGGATCGGGAAGGGTCAGTCGATGAACTGTTGACGAAAGCCGCGGCGGGCGCTCCCGTGCTCGACGTTCTGGACGAGTACGAAGCCCGGCACCGGCTGTGGCCCATCACCGAGGAAGTGTCTACGCAGCGCATTTCGTCGCTGATGAGTGATAAGAAGCTGTTGATCGCCGACGGGCATCATCGCTACGAGACGGCGCTGGCATATCACAATGAAAACCCCGGCGTGCCCGCGGCGGAATACGTGATGATGACTTGCGTCAATATGTATTCGCCGGGACTGAAGATCCTGGCGACGCATCGCGTGCTGCGGAACCTTGAAGATTTTCAGGCCGCCGCATTGCTGACCAAAGCGCGTGCCGGCGGATGGTCGGTGCGGGAGGGCATGCCGGAGGGCGCGCTTGAGCAAGCCGCGCACATGGGCACGGTTCGCATCGGCTTGGTCGCGGCCTCCCGGGCGTACGTTCTGGAACGGCCTCGTCGCGATGGAGAATTGGACGTGCCCGTGCTGCACACCGAAATCCTGGGCGGACTGCTCGGCATCAGCGAAGAGTCCGTGCGCGACGAACGATACATCACCTACGTGCGCGGCATCGACGCGGCGGTGGCGGAAGTGAGGGAGAAGGGCGCGCAGGCGGCCTTTCTGCTCGAGCCCACGCCGATCGAGGAAATGGCCCGGATCGCGTTCGCGGGTGGCGTGATGCCGCAAAAGTCGACCGATTTTTATCCCAAGCTTCTGAGCGGCGTGACGATTTATCGCCTATAGTGGGGCAGGATTGCATCCTGCACGCGGGTTTGTAACCCGCGAAAGGCGCCGATTGGAAATCGGCGCGCAGCTTGAAAAGCTGCCCCACTCACTTCAACTGTGGAATAACCGCCCGCAGCAGCGCTGCCAGCGTGTCCTTCACCCGTTCGCCGGTCTCGATCACTTCCGCGTGAGCCAGCTTCTGCGGCAGAATGCCCGCGGCCATATTGGTCACGCACGAAATGCCCAGCACCTTCATTCCCATGTGGTTCGCCGCGATCACTTCCGGAACCGTCGACATCCCCACCAGATCGGCGCCGATGGTTCGCAGATAGCGGATCTCGGCGGGCGTTTCGTAACTGGGCCCCGCGAGAGCGGCGTAGACACCCTCTTTCAGCAGGCCGGCTTGCCTGGCGATCTCGCGATATTCGCGCGAATAAGCCTCGCTCATGTCGGGAAAGCGCGGCCCGAAGGATTCGTCGTTAGGGCCTGTCAGCGGATTCACGCCCAGCAGGTTGATGTGATCGGAAATGAGCACCAGGTCGCCCGGTTTGTAGTCGAGGTTGACAGCGCCGGCCGCATTTGTAACCACCAGGCTGGTGACGCCTCGCCGCGCCAGCTCGCGAATCGGATACGCGACCTGTTGCGCGGTGTAGCCGTCGTACAAGTGCGCGCGCCCCGCAGCCACAATCACGTCTGCGCCGCCCAGCCGCCCGGTTACCAGCTTGCCCGCATGGCCGCCCACGGTGGATACGGGCCAGCCCGGTATATCCGAATACGACTTCTCTTCGCGATTCTCGAGCGCATCGGAGAACGATCCGAGCCCGCTGCCCAGAATCACGCCCACGCTCATAACAACATCCCCGCGATACAGGCCGACATGAAATTCGCCATCGTTCCCGCGGCGACCGCCTTCAACCCCAGCCGCGCCAGATCCGACCTTCTGGTCGGCGCCAAAGCCCCGATCCCGCCGATCTGCATCGCGACCGAGCCCAGGTTGGCGAAGCCGCACAACGCGTACGTCGCGATCACAAAGGATTTCGGGTCGAGCATGCTGCCGATCTTCCCCAAATCCGCAAACGCGACGAATTCATTCAGGATCAGGCGCGTTCCCAGCAGGTTCCCGACCGTCGAGCAGTCGTTCCACTTCACTCCCAGCAGCCACGCGACGGGAGCAAAAATCCGCCCCAGGATGCCCTGCATCGTGTCCGGCATCCACCCGAAGAAACGCGTGCCGTGGAGCGCGAGCAGGCCGCCATTCACCATGGCGATCAGGCCGATGAAGGCAATGAGCATCGCAGCGATGTTCAGAGCCAGGTGCAGACCGTCGGCGGCGCCCCGCGCGGCCGCATCGATCACATTGACGCCGGGCTTCTCTACGACGATCTTGACTGCACCCATGGTCTCGGGCTGTTCGGTTTCCGGCAACAACATCTTGGCCAGCATCAAGGTTGCCGGCGACGTCATGATCACCGCTGTCAGCAAATGTCGGATCTCGACATGCGCGATCAGGACGTAGGCCGCCATCACCGCGCCGGACACGTGCGCCATGCCGCTGGTCATGATGGTGAACAGTTCGCTCTGCGTCAGCCCGGAGAGGAACGGGCGGATGGTGAGAGGAGCCTCGGTTTGTCCCATGAAGATGCTGGCGGCGACGCTGGTGGATTCGGCGCCGCTGGTGCCCATCACGCGCTGCATCAGGATCGCCATGCCGCGCACGAACAGCTGCATGATCCCCAGGTAATAAAGAACCGCGAATAAGGACGCGATGAAGATGACGATCGGCAGCACCTGGAACGCGAACACCGTGCCGAACTGGTCATTCGGCGCGCCGAGCTTGTCGCCGAAAACAAATTTACTGCCTTCGATGGCATAGCCGAGCATGGTGTTTACCCCGCTGCTCAGCTTCTTGAACCACTCGGCGACGGGGGTTTTCAAGACCAGGAAGGCGAAACCGAACTGGAGTCCCAGGCCCCAGTAGATGACGCGTGGGCGAATCGCGCGGCGATTGTTCGAAAACAGGAACGCGACAGCCAGTATGACGATCAGTCCCAGCAGCCCGGTGTAACGCTGCATGCGAACCGCTTAAATCAGCCGACGACCTCGAGAATCAGCGCGCGTTCTTCGGGGGCAGTGGAGGAAATGCGGAACGCGCCTTCCACCAATTGGGCGGCGTCTTCCACCAGGTCCTCGCGCGTATAGTACAGGCGGCAGAGCACGCCGCCGGCGTCCACCTTTTGGCCGACTTTGACTTCCAAGATCACGCCGACTGCCGGATCGATCACGTCGTCCTTATTCTCGCGGCCGGCGCCGATCATGGCCGCGGCCTGGCCGATTCCCTCGGCATCGATAGCGCTGACGTAGCCCGCCCGCGGCGAGTTGATTTCGCGCGCGCCGGTGGCATTGGGAAGCAGCTCGAAGCGATCCATCACGCGGGCGTCGCCGCCCTGCGCCGTGATCACGTCCTTGAGCTTGCGGTATCCGGAGCCATCCAGCAGCTTCGCTTGGGCCAGTTCGCGTGCTTCTTCCAGCGTGGCGGTAATCTTGCCCAGGAAGATCATGCGAGAAGCCAGTTCCAGCGATAGCCGTGTGAGATCCGTCGGCCCGACATTCTGGAGCGTCTGCGAAACTTCCATCACTTCGAGCGCATTGCCGATGGCGAAGCCCAGCGGCTGGTTCATGTCGGTGATCAGGGCCTGAACGCGTTTGTCCATGCGCCGCCCGATACCGACCATCAATTGCGCCAGGCGCCGCGCGTCGATTTGCTTCTTGATAAATGCACCCGCGCCCACCTTCACGTCCAGCACCAGCGCGTCGATACCGGCGGCCATCTTGCGCGCCATGATGGACGTGGCCATCAGGGCGATCGACTCGACGCTTGCCGTGGTATCGCGCAACGCTTGCAGGCGGGCGTCGGCCGGAGCGATCTCGGCGGGAATACCCGCAAAGGCCAGTTTATGTTCGGTCAACTGGGCCAGGAACTCCTCCGCGCTCAAATTGGTGCGGAGCCCGGGAATCGCCTCCAGCTTATCGAGAGTTCCGCCGACGAAGCCCTGCGCGCGGCCCCCGGTCATGGGGACGACGACTCCGGCCGCCGCCGCCAGAGGCGCGGCCACCATGCTGGTCTTATCGCCCACGCCGCCGGTCGAGTGCTTATCGACTTTGACGCCGGGAACGCTGGACAGGTCCAGCGACGCTCCCGAGGCGATCATACGCTCGGTCATCGCGCTGACTTCTCGGTCGCTCATGCCCGAAAAGTACGTGGCCATGAGGAAGGCGGACATCTGATAGTCGGGAATCTCTCCGCTAAGATAACCGTCAACGAGAGACGCGATGTCTTCGGGAGACAATTCTTCGCCATCCCTCTTCTGGTGAATGAGGTCGACAGTTCGCATGTGTAAGAACTGAGAGTAGCATACTTGATTGGAAGTAAAGGACAACTGCCCCAACCGATGAGTCCTTGGTTTGGCCGTGCACGTGCCTCTAACCGGCTGAAGGACATTCAATCAATGAAGAAATTATTGGTATTGATGTTGTTGGCGGGCAGCGCGGTGTTCGGGCAGTTCTCCATCGGAATCAACATTGGCGCACCTCCGCCTCCCCGTGTGATCCGGACCCGGCCCCGCAACCCTGGAGCGGGATATGTGTGGGTGGATGGCTACTGGTACGCCTCCAACAATCGTTACGCGTGGCATAAGGGATACTACACGAGGCCTCCTTTTGAGGGTGCCGCGTGGATCGGCCCACGCTACGAAGGGAACCAGTTTTATGCCGGGTATTGGCAAGGCAACGGCCGCCAGGAAGGGCATGATCATCGCTGGGACCGGGACAAAAGGAACCGGGATTATAACCGGAATTCGGACCAGGGAAATCGCGACAATCACGACAACGGCAACGACCGCGGCAAAGGGCGCTAGACCAGAGTCAGGGAGCTGACCATATCGGGTCACGTGACCTGGTATGGTCAGGCAGTCTCGGGCAGATTCATCAGCGCCGCTAATTTTGGCCAGCGCGCCGCGGTTCTCAGAACGGGAAGGTAGGGGGGCGACAGCAGCAGCATAGGGACCATTAGATCGCTTTGTTCGATTCCTCGCTGCGCCCACTCCGCGGCCTGTTCGGCTTCCGAACAAACGCAATGGAATATGGCCAACGCGCAGGGTACTCGAAATGTATCCGCGCTGCCCAAACGCCGGAGTACTTCTTGCGCGCGTTCTGGCTCACCGTTGCGGACCAACAGTCCTGCAAGAAGGCCCATGCTGGTCAGATGCCAGGGGCTTAGAGAAATTCCCTTCTCGACCAGGGCCAGAGCTTCTGGTACAGGCATCCTGGTCGCGTCGAAGGCCTGGAGCGTGTAGGCTGCCGTGAAGTTGGGGTCCAGTTCAAAGACCTTGGCCGCTTCTTCCGCGGCTTCCCTGTCTCTGCCGGCTGCGCGGAGCGAAACCGCGAGACCCGTCCTGTAAATGGGGTTCAGTGGGTCTGCTTCGAGCCCGCGACGGTGCTCCTCGACAGCTTCCGCTGCTCGGCCGACCAGGCGCAGATAAAAATACCCGTACCAATGGCGGATCGTCGGCGGGACCGGCTGTGGCGTAAGAGCAAGCCTGAACAGCCGTTCGGCTTCTTTCCAGTCATAGTCGAACACGGCGGCAAAGATAGCCAGCCAAGCGTTGGCTTCCGGAAGAGCAGGATCGATTTCCAGGGCTCTGCGCGCGGCCTCACGCCCCCGAGCCAGCCCTTCCCTAGGTTCCATTAGGCCCGACGACGCTATCTGAAAGTGCTCGGCCAGAGCGGCATGGGGCAAGGCGAAATCCGGATCGAGCGCGATGGCCTGTTGGTAACATTCGCGGCTCTGGATGAGTGCTTCCCGGGTGAGCTTCCATTGGTAGTGCCGCCCCTTCAGGTACGCCTCATAGGCGGCAACCTTGGGCGTGTGGTGCTTGCGGCCCTCGGGCTTGGCAGCGAGTTTAGTCTCAAGCACGGCGGCTATGGCGGCGGAGATTTCGTCCTGCACGGCGAACACATCCGCCATCTCGCGGTCGTAACGCTCCGACCACAGGTGGCTCCCGTCGGCCGCCGTGATCAACTGTGCGGTGACGCGGATGCGATTGCCCGCTCGCCGCACGCTGCCTTCGAGGACCGTAGTGACTCCGAGAGTCTCGGCGATCTTGCGGATATCGGTGTTCTGTCCCTTAAAGGCGAACGCCGAGGTGCGCGCGATGACCTTGAGGCCGGGCACCTTCACCAGGGCATTGATGATCTCCTCAGCCAGGCCGTCGCTGAAGTACTCCTGCTCTTTATCGCCGCTCATGTTGGCGAAGGGAAGGACGGCGATAGACGGCTGTTCCGCGGGTCGGGCATGCCCGACGATCCCCATGAGACCTGTCTTTACGTCCGTCATGGTTTGAAACCGTTGCCCCGGCTGCTTGGCGAGACACCGGCTGGCAATGGCGGCTGCCGGCGACGTTAGTGGCGCGGGCTCGTCACGCAGCACGGCGGCGAGACTATCGAATGCGCGGCGCCCGGCCAGTAGTTCGTAGAGCACCGCTCCGAAGCTGAACACATCCGAGCGCGCGTCGAGCGTTTTGCCTTCGGCCTGCTCCGGGGACATGTAGAGCGGCGTGCCGGAGACACCGATGGTGATCGTGGCTTGATCATCCGAGACCAGTTTGGCGAGGCCGAAGTCGAGGAGCTTCGCTCCCGCAGCGGTCATCAGAATATTGCCGGGTTTCAGATCGCGATGGAGAATTCCCTTGGCATGCGCTGCTTCCAGAGCCGCGGCGATCTGCAAGGCCGCGCGCACGGCATCGGCTTCGGTCATGGGTCCCTGGATGGGCGAGCCTTCGATATACTCCAGCACCAGATAGTCCGGGCCGACGTCGTAGATCTGGCAAATGTGGGGATGGTTCAACGCCGCAATCGCCCGGGCTTCCTGCTCGAATCGCGCGCCGTGGTTGCTTTTCAGCCGTTTGATGGCGACGTCGCGATTCAAACGCGGGTCTCTGGCTCGATACACTTCGCCCATGCCGCCCGCGCCAATCGGCGCAAGAATCTCGTACGGGCCGAGTTTGTCGCCTGCGGAAAGGGGCATGGCTGGATGCAGCTAAGCTGCCCGCAGGAGCACTGTAGTGATATTATCCGGCCCGCCGTGCGAGCGGGCTGTCGCGATCAGCGCCTTGCTTTTTCCTTCGAGCGATTCGTGGGAAGAAAGCGCCTGCATGATTTCGTCTTCGCTGATCACGCCGTGCAGGCCGTCGCTGCACAGTAGAATCAGCATGCCCGGCGACGGGACGATCCGGTGGGTGTGCACGCGAAGGTTGTCCGAGACCCCGATCGCCATGGTCAGCACGTGCCGCATGGGATGGTTCTTGAGATTTTCCTCGTCGATGCCCAGGCGCCGCCCCACTTCGTTGACCCAGGTCTGATCCTCGGTGATGGTTTGCAGCGTGCCGTTCTCGAACGTATACACGCGGCTGTCTCCGACGCTGGCGATCACAAGCTCGCCGTTGTTTTCGACGGCCGCCACCAGCGTGGTGCCCATCCCTTCCATCTGCGGGTCGCGAGCCGCCTCGTCCATGACGCGCTGATTGGCGCGGCCGAATGCCACCACCAGAGCGTCGGAGTCCATGGCCTTGCCATTGTGCTCGACCGCCTGCTCGATGGTTTCCGCGGCTAGACGGGACGCGTGTTCGCCGGCCTGCGCGCCTCCCATACCGTCGGCCACCAGATACAGGCCGATGGCGGGGACCACCAGGAAATAGTCTTCATTATTACTGCGGACGCAACCCGGGTCCGATGCGCCAAAGGCTTCCAGCATGAGCTTTAAGGATTATAGCCAATGCCACTCACTGTCGTCCGTGCTTCTGTGGACCGTACCGCATTTAAAAGGGGACAGGTCTTACCTTGCCGGCCGCTGATGTTCATTCTGAAGCCGGGCCTGTCCACCTTAAATGGTTACTGTCGCGGCACGGAAGCCGGCGGCGATTCCAGGATCGATTTCAACTGGAAGTACACCCGCTCTTCGTACGTGTCTTTCAGCCGTTCCAGAGCCTGGAGCCTCGCGTCGGACGCAGTCCCGGCTCGCAGCCCCTGCTTTTTGAGGCACCGCCCGAGCAGCAGCGTCGCCATCTGATCGCCGGGGTCGCGATCGAGCACCGCGCGAAAACGGTCGGCGGCGGCCGCGAAGTCGCCCTTCTTGAACAAGGCGTATCCCAGGTTGAAATGGTAGTCGGGGTCGCTCGGATCCTGATCCCGCGCCTTGCGGAAAGTCTCGACGGCTTGGGGCAGGTTCAAGCGGCTCTCGGCCGCTCCCAGATTGTTCCACACGGTGCTGATCGGCACCTTCTCGACGACGGTCTGAAACGCCTTGCGCGCGGCTTCAAAATCGCCCGCCTGGTAGCGTGAGTAGCCCAGAAAGAAAGTGGCATCGCGATAGTGATTCTCGGTGGGACCCACGTGTTCCAGCCATTGCGCGGCTTCCCGATACTCCTTCCGCTCGAAATGGAGTTTGCCCAGTTCGAAGGCCGGAGGAGAGAAATCCGGATCCAGGCGCGCCGCTTGCGTGAAATACTTCTCTTTCTGTTCGGGCGCCGCCGCCAGAAGTCCGCGGATATAATTCTCCAGCGCGTCCAGGGGCACCGCCGGGCGCAGGGATCGGAAATCCGATTCGGCGGGAGCGCGCGCCGGTGCAACGATCGTCAGAGCCCGCCAGGCCAGATGCGATTCGAGCGTCGCCAGGTCTTCGATGGCGCCGGTTTCCTCGAAGACCGCGCTCTCCCGCAGATGCCGGCGATCGGAAACGCGCGCCTGGATTTTGAGCGATCCCTTCGAGTTGGATGCGGACGCGTTAGGAGGAAGGCCGGCCACGGCCGGAATAAAGGAAAACGTTCCGTGGACGATTTGTTCGGCGTCCAGAACCTCTCCCACCTTCAGCATGGAAGCTTCTGTCAGCTCGGCGCGCTCGCGAAGGTTGAGACGCTGGTAGGCCTCGGTAATCCGGTCGCGCTCCAGCGTCAGGACGCCGCGGGAGGTAAGGGCCGCGCGCAGGGTTTCGGCGATGCTCTCGCCGATCCAGTCCATGCTGGCGGGGTTCTTTATCGCGGACTCACTGGAAATATTGGAAAAGGGAAGGACGGCTGTATTTTGCGCGAACAGCGGAATCGCACCCGCCGACAGGGCGAATGCGGCGCGCAGATAAAGCCGCATTTTCACAGTCTTCAGTCTAACAGCGGCGCTCCACGTTGCGACTTATAACTTACGCGCAGCTTCGGGAAGTTCCCCGGCGTTCTTGGGCGGCGTCACGCAGTGTTCTTCGGCTTGCTCAAAACCCAGGACGGTCAGCGTGTAGCGTCCCCCGTCGGTCCTTTGGACGTATCCTTTACCGCGGAGAAACCAGAGAGCCGCTTCCAGATGCTCGCGGGGACAGCCGAGCAGATCCTCAAATGCGTGGACCGTCATGGAAGCCCGTTCGGGATCTTTCACCGTGGCCGCGTAAAGCAGTGCGAGAATCCCGCGGCGCTTTCGCTTTTCGACTTCGGGCCCGGTAGCCACCACCGCCTGGTCGAAAATCTTCCAGCGCAACTGCTTTTGTGAGCTGTGGCGCGCATCGTAGGCAGCCCGCTTCTCCGGATCGCTCAGGATCCGGAAAGCCTCGGTGAGTTGAACGAACAGCTCGGAGCTTCCGGTTTCCGTATTGTCGGGATGATAACGCTGCGCCAGAAGCCGGTACACGCGATGCACGGTCTCGGTGTCGGCGTTGGGGCTCAGCTGCATGATCTCGTAGTAGTCCAGATCGTGAAAATCGGAGGCGATGCTGTGCGATTTGAAATCTGACTGCTGGTTGGAATGTTGGTTTGAATCGCCGGACTCGGCCTGCATGTCCAGGAACTCCAGGCCCAGGCGATTTCCGCCCTTGGGATCCTCGGTGCACCAGAGGACGGTGGCGCGGCGTGAGATCTCCACACGCTCGTCACCCAGCTTTCCCCGGACCTGGATGATGGTTCCAGGCTTGATGGGAGCCACCAGGGTAACGCTGAGCCCGGTTTCCGACCAATCCGCCAGATCGGCGGTGATGTTGCGGGCATTCCCCATCCCGTCCTTCAGTTCGATGCGGATGATTGAAGTTCCGAGGCTTTTGCGCCGCGGGGCGCGCCTGCGTTGATCGGCTTGGGTTGTACTCATGGGCAGGTTTGAGTACTATTTCCATCGGCGGATGGGGGACTTCTCTGTATAAGCCTAAGAGGTTATCTTGACAGTAACTTACGAACCGCCTCCAGACACGCCTCCGCAACGGCTGGATCGGATCCAAACCCGTTGAACCAGGTGATCCGGGCATCGTGTTTGGAGGTGCCGCGAAACCACGTGAGCTGTCTTTTGGCGTACTGGCGGGTTTCGGTTTCCGTGGACGCCACGGCTTGTTCCAGGGACATCTGGCCGCGCAGATGGGCCAGTGCCTGCTTGTAGCCCAGTGCTTCGAAGGGTTTTTCCTCTCCTGAAAGTCCTGTTTCGATCAGCCCGCGAACCTCCTCTACCAACCCCGCTTCAAACATCCGCCGTGTCCGGGCCGCGATCGCTTCCACTAGCATCGGCCGCTCCGGCGCCAGACCTATGAGTAACAGCCTGAAGCCGTCGAGAGGGCGTGCGCTGGACGGCGCGGGCAGCGCGGCATGGGTCAGCAGCCGGATCTCCAGCGCGCGAGTCAGCTTCTGGATGTCATGACGATGAATACGAGCCGCGGCAGACGGCTCCAGCCGGCGTAGCAGCCGGTGGAGGGCCCCAGGCCGGCGCTGCTCCCGCAGGCTCAGTCTCTCCCGCAACAAATCGTCGCGGCCCGGCAATGCCGGGAGCCCGTCGAGCAGCGCACGAAGATAGAACCCGGTGCCGCCTACTACCAATGGCAGATGCCCTCTGGAGGAGATTCCGGCGATGATCTCTCTGGCAAGGCGAGTATAATCGCCAGCGGAGAAACTCATTGCGGGGTCCAATACGTCTAACAAATGGTGAGGTATGCCGCGGCGATCGGCGGCGGGCGTTTTCGCCGTGCCGATATCGAAGCCGCGATAGAGTTGGAGGGCATCGCAATTGACGATTTCACCCGAAAAGGCTGGCGCGATGCGCAGTGCCAGTTCGCTCTTGCCCGATGCGGTCGGGCCCACGATCACGAGTAAGGGACGATCCACGTTCTGCCATCGTAGCGTGTGCCGCACCTGTCAGAAGAGCTGGATATATACTGAGGATGTGGGAATTCGCCGGGCCGGTTGAGGAAAGCCAACTGAAATGCGATTACTGAACGCAGTCTTCCTGATCTTGTTGCTGGGCGTGGGAGCGTGCTGGGGGCAGGGAACTGCCTCGGCCTCGAGTGCCGATCGGGCCAGTGCCTACTACCATTACTCGCTAGGTCACATGTACGCTGAGTTGGCCGGGGACACCACCAGTCGTAATGACTACGTGAACCTCGCGATCGAAAACTACAAAGCTGCTATTAAAGCGGACCCGAACTCCTCGCTCCTTGCCGAGGAGCTTTCCGATCTGTACAGCCAAAGCGGCCGCATGCGCGACGGGCAGACCGACGCGGAGCAGGCGATCAAGGCGAATCCCAACGATCTGGCGGCGCATCGCATCCTGGCTCGTATTTACGTACGGCAAATCGACGCACAGCGCGGCCGTGTCAACGAAACCATGGTGCGCCAAGCCACGCAGGAGTATCAGAAGATCACCGAGCTGGCTCCCAAGGATGCCGATTCGTGGGTCTGGCTGGGCCGCCTGCAGAGCGCCGCGCAGAACATGGATGCGGCTGAGGCCGCGTTCCGCAAAGCCCTGGCGGTAGAGCCGGATAACGAAGATGGCCTCACCGGTCTGGCCACGGTCCTGGGGATCAAGGGCGACGCCACGGGCGCGGCCGATCTGCTCAAGCGCGCCTCGGAAAAAAATCCCAGCGCCGACAGCCTCAAGCGGCTGGCGGACGCCTACGAGCAGATGAAGCAATACAGTCTGGCGGCGGACACGCTGCGCCAGGCTTTGGAGTTTAGCCCGCAGGACGCTCCCGATATCGAGCGCAAGATGGCGATGTACCTGATCTCGGCCGAACGCTACGACGATGCGCTGGCGGCCTATCAGAAGCTGGTGATGGACGATTCCACCGACGCCGACTCGTATCTGCGGATGTCGCAGATCTACCGCCAGAAACACGACCTGGTCAAAGCCCGCGAGGCTGCCGACAAAGCCAAAGCCATCGATCCGAACAATATCCAGATTCAACTGAACGAGCTTTATATCTTGCAGGCTGAAGGCAAGGCTGCCGAGGCCATCGATGTATTGAAGGGCATTATCCAGAAAACCCAGCAGGCTTCCTATGACCCGGCGCAGTTGGAGAACCGGGACGAATTGCTGGAGCAGCTGGCGGTGATGCAGCGCCTGGCGGATCAGACCCAGCCCGCCGTCGATACCTACCGCCAGATGGCGGTTTTGGATCCTTCCAAAGCCCCCCACGCCAGCGCCAGTATCATCGACACCTACATGGGAGGCAAGGAATTCCAAAAGGCTCAGGATGAAGCCGACGCCGCGATCAAGAAATTTCCCAACGACCGCGAGGTTCGCGTCGGCCGGGATTCGCTGCTGGCAGAGATGGGCAAAACCGATGCCGCCGTGGCGGATGTAAAGAAGCTGCTGGACGGCAAGGATGACCGCGGGATTGAGCTCGCACTGGCCGATCTCTACGTCAAGGGCCGCAAATGGGACGACGCCGCCAAGGCTTTGGACGCGGCCGAGAAGCAGTCGGTGTCCCAGGACGACAAGATCGACGTGTGGTTCAAACGTGGCGCGATGTTCGAGCGCATGAAGAACGTGGCCGCCGCTGAGACCGAGTTCCGCAAAGTGCTCGCCGTGATGCCGAACAATCCGGCCACGTTGAATTACCTGGGCTATATGCTGACGGATCGCAACCTGCGGCTGCCGGAAGCGCTCGCCATGATTCAGAAGGCCGTGGACCAGGATCCCAACAACAGCGCGTATCTGGATAGCTTGGGTTGGGCCTACTTCCGTATGGGTAAACTTCCGGAAGCGGAAGAGAATATGCGCCGCGCCGTGGAATTGACGCCGCACGATCCCACCATGCGCGATCATTACGCCGAAGTACTCTTCAAGGCTTCCAAGGTTCGCGAGGCGATCGCGCAGTGGGAGGCTTCCCTGCGCGAGTGGCAGTCCAGTTCCCCCTCCGAGCTCGACAACGCCGAAGTATCCAAAGTGAAAGACAAGCTGGAAAACGCGCGGGTCCAGCTGGCCCGTCAAAACGGCGCCAGGCAGCAGTAATCGAACATTCACGCATCGCTGCTAGACTGATAACTCGATGCGAAGGCGATTTGTAGCCCTCTCCCTTCTCTTTGTATCGAGTTTGGGCCTTTGGGCCCAAGCTCCGCAGCCGCCCCAACCGAAGCTGGTCCTGGCGATCGTGGTCGATCAGTTCCGCTACGATTATCTGACCCGCTTCCGGGCCGACTTTACGGGCGGCCTCAAGCGCTTGCTCGAGCAGGGCGCGGTCTTTACCAATGCCAACTACGACGCCGCGCCTACCGTGACCGCGGTGGGGCACTCGACCTTCCTGAGCGGCGCGACGCCCGCCATCAGCGGCATCGTCAGCAACATGTGGTGGGATCGCACGGACGCGAAATCGGTGACCAGCGTTTCCGACGATCAGACCAGGCTGCTGGGCGGCAACGGCAACGGACCGGGCTCCTCTCCGGCACGCCTTTTGATATCCACGGTCGGCGACGAGCTCAAAATTTCCGGCAAGGGCGGGAAGGTCATCGGGATTTCGCTCAAGGACCGCAGCGCGATTCTGCCTTCCGGCCACATGGCCGACGGTGCGTACTGGTTCGACGGGCAGTCCGGCAACTTCGTCTCCAGCACCTTCTACTTCGCCGAACTTCCGGGCTGGGTGCGGGATTTCAACACCGCCCGTCCCGCCGATCAATACGCAGGTAAAGATTGGTTGGGGCACAAGATGCCCACCGGGGGCCCGAAGCTTTACAACGCCGTGGAGGCGTCCCCCTTTGGCGACGAACTCGTGCAGGCGCTCGCGATGCGCGCGCTGACCGCCGAAAATCTGGGCGCCGGACCCAAGACCGACCTGCTGGCCGTCAGTTACTCCTCGGTCGATTACGTCGGGCATCGGGACGGCCCCGATTCGCCCGAGATCCACGACATGGTGAAGCGCGTCGACAAGCTGATGGGCGCCCTGATCGATGCCGCGGAAGCCCGCGCGGGGCAGGGAAATGTACTGGTCGCCTTCACGGCCGATCACGGCTCCGCGCCGGTCCCCGAAGTAAACCAGGCACGAAAGATGCCGGGCGGCCGGATCGCCTGGAACACGTACCGGACCGCGGTCGAGAACGCGCTCAACGAAAAATTCGGCGCCGGGAAATGGATCTCTTTCAGCGCCGACGGTGTCCTATACTTCAGCCCCAATCCGATTCCGGGCAAAAAGATCGATATGGCCGAAGTCCAGAAAGTGGCTGCCACCACGATCCGTGCGCAGCCTCACATCGCGCGCGTCTATACGCGAACCCAGCTCGAACAAGGCGCCCTGGGGAGCGATCCGGTGGATACCCGGGTCCGCAACGGGTTCAACCTGGAACGCGGCCCCGATATCTTCACCGTGACCGAGCCGTATTATATGTTTAGCGCCACAGGAACTACTCACGGCTCGCCCTACGGGTACGATACTCACGTGCCGGTGATCTTCCTGGGCTCGGGGATCCGCGCGGGCAGCAATGCGGGAACCATCGGTGTCGAGGACATCGCTCCGACGCTCGCCACGCTGCTGGCGATCGAAACTCCCAGCGGGAACATGGGGCGCGTGCTTATGGAGATGCTGAAGTAGCCGGTGGGTTGTAGAATGGATTCTAAGGAGTTTGACTCGCTCATGCGTTTTTTTGTGCTTTCCCGTGCGGCCGTGTGTGCCGCTGTGTGCGCCGCCGGCCTGATTTCTCTTTCCCCGGCCATGGCGCAGGCGCCGGCTCCGGCGTCAGGCGGCTCGATGCAAGCCAAAGTCGCCGTGATCAATTTCCAGAATGCCGTGTTGAGCACCAGCGAAATGCAAAAAGCGCTCAAGGAGATCCAGGCTAAATACAAGCCGCGGCAGGACGCGATTCAGAAGGGCCAGCAGGAGCTCTCCGATATTCAGACCCAGCTCAACGCCAGCCAAGGCAAGCTGAGCCAGGCCGGCGAAGCCGATCTCCAGGCTCGCGGCCAGCGCAAGCAGACCCAGCTCCAGCGGCTGAACGACGACCTGACGGCTGATTTCGAAGCCGATCGCGACGAAGCCGTCCGCAAGGCCAGCACCCGGATGCAGGAACTGCTCAAGAAGGTGGCCGCAGAGAAGGGCTTGGATCTGATTGTCGACTCGGCCGCCGCGCCTTTCGTAAAGCCCGGCATCGAGATCACCGACCAGGTGGTGGCGGCTTACAACAAAGCTTATCCAGCCCAATAGCAAGATGCCTGGCTATCTGGACACCTACGGAGTCGGCGAGGAGCGGCGTGGGCGCTGGATCAAACGGATCGTGCTCGCAGTTCTGGCGGTCGGCATCCTAGGCGGTAGCTCCTACCTTTATTTCCGCACGTGGACGCAGGAGCAGACGGTCAAGCGTTTCTTCGCGGCCCTCGACAACAAGGATTTCCAGGGCGCTTACCGGATGTGGTGCCCCACAGACAACTCCTGCAAGTACAATCCGTTCGATATGTTCGAGAAGGATTGGGGACCCACGACGCCGTACTCCCACGGGAGCGCCGCCAGGATCGATAACATCGATTACTGCGGTGAAGGCGTGGTCTTCAACGTTTCTTATCCTCACGCCGATCCCGTGGTTCTGTGGGTGGAGCGCGGCACCAACATCATCAGCTTCGCTCCGTCGGATTGGGAACGCTGCCCGGGCCGGCACTGGCGATTCCGCCGGTTCTTCAAAACGCTATTTTCAAGCTGACGGGGGCAGGTTTAATCGGCGCCATAGAAGCTGGGAGGCCACGGTGAAACTTGAAAACATACCTGTTGGGACAACCAACTGGTCTGAAGTTCCCTCGACCGTACACGGCGGCACAACCGGAACCGCGACGATGCGCACTCGTCAATTCGGAGATCTTCAGCTTCGGATGATCGAATACAGCGCCGGTTATATTGGCGATCACTGGTGTCCCAAGGGTCACATCGTCTATGTCACGGCCGGGTCCCTCATCATCGAACACCAGTACGGCGGGCGTTACGTAGTCAGCTCGGGTGTCAGCTATCACGTAGGGGACGAGCAAGGATCACCTCACCGCGCACTTTCGGAGACTGGGGCGACGCTGTTCGTTCTGGACTAAAAACAAATCCTTACTTGTTCAATGCTTGGTTGGAGCGTAGAGATCTTTCGACCACAGCAGCTTCAACGTCAACTTATCCGACGCTGCGGTAACCCCGATGCCCGCGCCGGCTTCGAAGTCCCCGTACTTGGTGCTGCGATCGAACACTCCGTAGATCTGATGGAACTGCTCGTTGACCGAGTAGAAATTGCGCAGAGGCCCGAAATCGGCGTATTCCTCAATCGCCACGGCCGTCTTGGGATTTAAGTTGTAAGCCACTCGTGTGGCAGGCGCGAAATCGAGGTTCTTAAAGCCGCCGTAATAGGAGTTGTCCAGAATGGGATTGAAGATAATATCCACTGGGTGCAGGTGCCAGCCGATGATCGGCCGGATCTCGGACGTGAAGGGCCTCTCATCCCAATGCTTGGAGTTGTAACTGAACTCGAAATTCGCGGCGTAAAAGAACTTGCGATCGTCGGCATGCGGCACGGCGAACAGCAGCCGCAGCTTGCCGCCGTTGATCGAGGGGCCGCGGGCGTCTGAAATGCTGTACAGCGGCAGATACAGCCCTGCCTCGAACCAGTCGGTCACGCCATAGGCCCATTCGGTGACGCCATTAAGATTCCTGTTATTGACCAGGCCACCCGGGAACGCCGGGGTCTTCAGTCCCTTGGGGGTAAAGTTGTTGTGCCAGGTGAGATTGAACACACCAGGCGCGGCAATCGCACCGTCGTACACCTGGATCTCGTCGGTCTGGGCAAAGGTCAGCGCAGGTAAGGCCGCCATGGCGATGGCTGCCGCAACAAGAACGCGCGTGGGAGCAAGTGATTTCATTTTGGTTTCCGACCAGTATAGCCGATGGTGGACGCGTTACTGCAGAAGCGAATCCAGGGCCGGTAGCGGCACGCCGCTCTCTTTGAGCGCCCGCTCGTTGAACTCCTTGAGCGAATACGAGCTGCCCTTGCGCTGCTTGTAGTGCTGGCGGACGTCCAGCCATCCCTTCCAGCCGACAAAGTACGTCGGCAACTGGCAGGAGGAAAGCTGCGCGCGCTGCAGCTTGGCGGTTGCCTCTTCCTTTTCCTGGTACGTGTCCTTCATCATCAGGTCGAGCGCCTGCTGATCGGTCATGCCCATGGTCTGGAGCCGGATATCCAGAATCGTGTTCGCCAGCACGCGCAGGATCTGCTTGTAGAACGTGAGCCAAAGCGCCTTGCTGCCGCCCAGGTACCCTTCGTCCGACATCATCTGCTGCGTGTACACGGCCCAGCCTTCCACGTACGGAGTGTTCGCCAGGATCGTCCGAAGCAGCCGCCGCGAGACCGGCTGAACATTATTGGCGTACTCCAGTTGCACGTAGTGTCCCGGCATGGCTTCGTGGATCGTCAGCTCCTGCAATCCGTAATCGTTGTACTCCCGGAGCTTCGATTCGATGCGAGCCGGCGGCCAAGTCTTGGGAATCGGCGTGATCCAGTAAAACGCGCCCAGCTTCGGTTCGAGCGGCGGCGCCGGGTTGAATCCTCCAACCCCGTAAATGCCGCGCATGAATTCCGGCGTCTCGACCACCTCCAGATTGGACCGGGCCGGCAGCGTCAGCAGATCCTTCTGTTTGACGAACGCGGTGGCCTGCCCAAGATCCTCCTTGGCTTTGGCGATGTAGTTGTCCGGCGTGGGGTGCTGTTTCGCCACATCCGCTAACGCCTGCTCGACGGTCTTGGGCGCGGCAAGCTTGGCCATCTCGGCGCGCGTGGTCTTCAGGTCCGCCTCGGCCGCGGCCAGCAAGTCTTCCGGAGAGCGCCCGGAGGCGAGCACGAGCGCGAACTTTTTCGCGTACTTCTCTTTCCCCAGCCGCCAGTCGGAGGTCTTCGCGGATAGATTGTTCTTGAGGAAGTCGTTGAAGTCCTTGGCCGCCGTCAGGGCCTGCGCAGCCGCGGTCCCATACGATGTTTTCTGCGATTCCGGCGCCGCCGCGCGCAACGTCTTGTCGATCAGCTCAATATTTCCGTCATTCTCCTCCTGCGCCACACGATTCCAGACTTCCGGCGCGTCCGTCAGATTGGCCTTGGCTTGGTCAAACAGCGCGGGGACTCGTTCCAGGCGTTTGGTGATCTGCTCGAAGCGCTTCTCGACAGGCGCATAGTTGAGCATGTAGGGCGTGTATAACGCGTTACCCACCAGTTCGACGTAGATCGTGGGGTTGTGCTTGTAGCTCTGGATGGTGTCGAGCTCCAGCATGGCCAGTTCGGCATTGTTCTTCATCATGTCGAGGTCGACGTGCTGTTCTTTGTCGAGCTTGGTGATATCCAGGCTGAGGACGTTAAGCTGGAAATCCTTGTAGAAATTGCGCTGCTGGTCTAAGCCTTCGGCGCTGTAGTCGTCCAAAAGCTCGTCCAGGGGCACGCCGTTGTGCACGTGGTATCCGGTTGCCGTCGCGCTCACCGGCGATAACGCCAGGCTGCCGTACAGAAAGTCTTCGGTTAGTTTGTCGAACTGCATGGCTGGGGTCTGGCGGCTACAGGCACTGGTGAATATGCCCACGCCGACGAGCAGGAAACAGGGAACGGGACGCCACATAAAACCAATATACGCCGCTCTGCATTAGTGCCGTCGTTCCTCGAAGACGCGCTGCCCGCTCAGGTACGTTTCCACCACTCGAAGCCGGCCGTCTTCCACGCGGAACCGCACGACGTCCGACCGTTCTCCCGGCTGCAATCCGCGCACCCGCCCCCCGATGCGGCCCACGCGCGCGGGATTCACCGTCGCCATCGTGACCGCCTCCGTGAGGCTCACTCCCGCGAAACGCATCACGTTCGAAATGGCAGCGTCCATCCGCAAGCTCGATCCGGCCAGCCGGGTGCCGCCTCGAAGAACGACGCGCTGGTTGTCCTTCAATTCCACCTCGACCTCGCCGAGGCGATAGTTACCCGGCGCGCACAACGCGGGCATCACGGCGTCGGTGACCAATATGCTCCGTTCGATGCCCTTGGCCCGCAGAGCAACGCGCAGGAACGATTCCGGCAAATGGTGGCCGTCAACGATGAAGCTCGCCGCCAGTTTGTCCTCGGCCAGTTGCTCCCACAGGTAGTTGGGATGGCGGGGAAGTACGGCGTCGGCGCCATTGCCCAGGTGGGTGGAAAGCGTCGCTCCGGCGCGAACGGCGTCGGCGATCTGCTCGCGCGTCGCGCGCGTGTGGCCGATGCTCGAGACCACGCCTTCCCGCGCGAGCTGTTCGATGTAAGCCGTCGCCTCGGGCCATTCGGGGGACAGCGTAACTAATCTTATGTGGCCCTGCGCGGAGTCTTGCCAGCGGCGGAACTCCTCCAGGTCGGGCGGACGGATCCAGCGCACCGGATGCGCCCCGCGCGGCCCGTCGTAGGGGGAAATGTGCGGACCCTCGACGTGGAACGCCTCCATGGCCAGACCTTCGGCTGCGGGACCTTTAGACAACGCCTCGCGCGCACGCGCCAGATTCCTGAGCGCCCCGAGCATGTCGCCCGGCGATCCCGTGATTACGGTCGGAAAGAAGCGCGTGACCCCGGTCGAAAACATCGCGCGGATCGATCGGGCGATTTCTTCCGCAGGCGCAACCGGCGAGTTGTAATCCACGCCCGCGAATCCGTTGACTTGCAGGTCGACAAAGCCCGGTGCGATGTAGGCCGCATTATCATCGGCTTCCAGTACCGGATCTGCGTTCGAGATTACAGTATCGCCCTGGATCTCGATGAAATCGTTTGTGGAGGTTTCAATCCCTTTACATTTCATCGAGGTCCTGCTTTTTGCACAGCATGTCCACAGAAGCTATCGAGTAACTCGAACAAAGCAAGGCGCAAACATCCGGTGGAAATCCGCAGTTTGTCCTATTCACGGCGTCGCTGTCCTGGTAAGAATGATGAATAACGTTCTGCGTGGAGCCGGGCAAGTGCGTCAATCTCGGGGGAGGTGGCCACAGGTTCGGTTCCCGCGGAATCTTGCCCGCCTAAGCCCCCGGATATTTCTAGCGAGTCCCCACGGGCTGGTCAACCGGATGTGAAACGGGCGCGAGCCATCCATACTTGTCCGCGGATTTGCCTTCGACCAATGCGAAAAATTCGCGCTGCAGCTTCTCCGTGATCGGACCGCGCTTGCCGGCGCCGATCGGAATCCGGTCCACCGAACGGATCGGCGAAATCTCAGCCGCCGTGCCGGAGAAGAACACTTCGTCGGCGATGTACAGCATCTCGCGCGGGATCAGCGTCTCGGTGACCGTAATCCCCAGATCGCGAGCCAGTGTAATCACCGTATCGCGGGTGATGCCCGGCAGGACGCTCGACCCGATGGGCGGCGTCAGGATCTTCCCATCGCGCACCACGAACACGTTCTCGCCCGATCCCTCGCACACGTATCCCGAAACGTCCAGCGCGATGCCTTCCGAGTAGCCGTTGGCATGCGCCTCCATCCGGATCAGTTGCGAGTTCATATAGTTCGCGCCGGCCTTGCTCAGCGTGGGCAGGGTATTCGGAGCCAGGCGCGTCCAGCTGGAAACACACACGTCCACGCCCTGTTCCATGGCTTCGGCGCCCAGGTACTTGCCCCACTCCCAACAGGCCAGATAGGTCTCGATGGGCGTGTCCTTGGTGGGCAGAACGCCCAGATCGCCATAGCCGCGGAAGACCAGAGGCCGGACGTAGCAGGATTCGAGCTTGTTCAGGCGCACCAGCTCGTGCATGGCCGCGACCAACTCATTGACCGCGTAGGGGATGGTCATGCGATAGATTTTGGCGGAATCGTGCAGGCGGCGCATATGCTCGGTCCCGCGGAAGATGGACGGGCCGGCGGCGGTGGCATAGCAGCGGATCCCCTCGAAAACCGAGCTTCCGTAGCTGGTCACGTGCGCCAGGACGTGGATCTTGGCGTCATCCCAGCCGATAAATTTGCCGTTGTGCCAGATCTTGTCCGTGGCTTTTATCATGAGATGATTATAGCCTGATCACCTCATCTTTTAACCCTCGCGAGCAGGACACCAAGTTGTTCGACGCGCTGCTATTCGATTTCGACGGCGTGCTGGCCGACACCGAGCGCATCCACCACCGCGCCTGGAACCAGACCCTGGAACCCCTGGGGATTCAGCTCGATTGGCCCGCTTACCAAAAGAACTTCGTGGGAGTCGCCGACGAAGTGGCTCTGCGCGAACGGCTTGGGCTGAGCGATCGGGATGGTTTAGTCGCGCGAAAGCAGGCGTTTTTCCGCCAGGGACTGGCCGAATCGCAGCCGTTCCCGCCGGACACAGTCTTATTGCTGGAAGAAGTACATAAACTCTATACGTTAGCCGTAGTTTCCTCAAGCTATAAATCAGAAGTCGAGCCGCCTCTGGTGCGTGGCGGAATACGCCCTTTGTTCCAGCTTCTTATCACGGGAGAAGACGTCCGGAACTTTAAGCCTTCGCCGGACCCTTATTTGCTGGCCGCGGAGCGCCTGGGAGCGCGGCGTCCGCTGGTGATCGAGGACTCGGATGCGGGTGTGGCGTCGGGGCTGGCGGCGGGGTTTGAGGTGCTGCGGGTAAGCGCGGTAGAGAATGTTGGAAGGGAAGTTCGGGAGCGGCTGGGACTAAGCTAAGCTGAGCAACGGCAACGGAGGACTGATGACAAACACACAGACGCTCATAGCCGAGGTCTACTCTGCTTTTAACCAGCGGAACATCGACGGTGCATTGGCGCTGATGACTGAGAGCGTCAGCTGGCCTAAGGCCTCGGAGGGCGGACGTGTAGTCGGGAAAGAAGAGATTCGCGCCTACTGGAGCCGCCAGTGGAAAGAGTTTGATCCTCATGTCGCACCGATTGAGGTGATCGACCGCGGAACGGGCAAGATCGATGTCAGAGTTCATCAGCTCGTGAAGAGCCTCGGTGGCGATGTGCTTTCAGACAGCGAGGTCTGGCATTCTTACACCACTGCAGACGGTCTAATCGAACGAATGGACCTCGAAGAACGCGGAGCAGACTCTGAGCAGAGCCCGTCCTCAGCGTTCTCCCATAAATAGGCGACTGACGGCCAGCGCCTCCGTGCCAGCGGGCGCGGCGAGCATGTAAACTCGACCGGAGACTATACCTGGCAGGCCACAGGACGGCTCAGGAGGGGCGCATGGCGTACTTCCGATAACGGATATTATGTCGCCTGGGTAGGTAGTGGGTCAGTTTGGAATTTCTGGCTCAAGGAATGTCTAGACTTTGGACCTTGGATTGTTTGGACCTCAGGTTTAGCGGCGTTATCCCTACTCCTGCTTCTCTTCGCTGGCTGGCTGGCTGGTTTTTGTGGCCTCGTCAACCAAGAACCGGCGGTCATGAACCGAATAGGTGGACTTAGTCTTAATAAAGAAGGTAGGCGCGGCGGGAAGGTCAACAATGTTGTGCGACAACGAGGATTCCCCGGACTCCCTCAATGAGCTCTGCGAGTATAGAAATGAGGGGAGACACGATAGAGCCGTTTGGGGCAGGCACGTGATTGACGGTTATTTGAATGGCTATTTCAATCTTGTATTTCACATCCAATTGCGGCGGATCAATAGTGAAGTATGCCAGTTCTGCGCCGTCCTCAATCGGCTTAAGGCTGCACTCGACTTCTGGCCTTCCGCCGAAAAATGGAGTTTCGAATGTGAGTTG
>Ga0075522_10000069_pt1 | contig 57854 bp, 67 predicted proteins | sample NGEPerA_FD_74796 | JGI IMG/M metagenome (GOLD analysis project Ga0075522, IMG submission 74796) | Arctic peat soil microbial communities from the Barrow Environmental Observatory site, Barrow, Alaska, USA - NGEE PermafrostL2-A | ecosystem: Environmental > Terrestrial > Soil > Wetlands > Peat ... | reverse complement strand
GGCTTCCGCCGCCGCCCTTGGACTGCTCAGGCTTGGGCTGGAGCGGCTTCAGATCCGGCGCGAACAAAGGAACGAACTCCTTCACCGCTTTCTGGACCGGCGGGAGCGAGCCAACCAACAGGAGCAGTGCAACGGCCGCCACGTGAATGATCAACGAGCCGATCCCCGCGATGGTTTCCTGACCGGCGTACAGACCCTTCAAACTCGCAACTTCTATCCTTACGTTCCATGGGATCGCACCGTCTGTCACGCTCACTCCATCGCTCCAGTGGCGGATCGAACCGCGAAACTGCGAGAAGGACGATTCCAGGCGCGCTAATTCGCCGCTGCAGTCCGCGCACTCGCAAGCATGCTGCATCTCTTGCGGCGCGCCGTCGCCAATCAAACATTGGGAACTTTGCTCGCTAGAAGAGATGCGTCTTGACCGTCCCCTCTTTCATGCCCGTTACAGCAGCGATCTCGAGAAGATCCATGTCTTCGACGAACCGGAGCAGAAAGACAGTCCGCTGCCGCTCCGATAAACTCGATGCGGCTTTCCATATGGCTTGCACTTGTTCCTTGGCAAGAGCCAATGCCTCGGGCGACTATTGCTGGTCGGGAATCCAATCGCTGAGATCGTTCGGATCCACGCCGGGCCGCAACCTGCGCTTCCAGAATTTCAGGCGGCTGTTGGACTCGTGATCGCGGACCAGATTCGCGGCGATATGCATCAGCCAGGTTCCCAGACTGGCGTTGCCTCGAAACTGATCGCGAGCCTTGAACGCCCGCACGAAACAATCCTGTGTGAGGTTTTCCGCGGACTCTTTATCGCGTAACGACGCGAGAAGGAACCGGAAGATTCGCGGCCGATGCTGCTGAACCAGCGACTCGAAGTCGTCGATTCCGCCCGCGAACGGCACATCGGCCACGGGCGCCGATTCCGGCATGAGACCTCTATCCATCCGCACGTATAGACCGATCCCGGCCCGGGCGGGTTTACAGTGAGGAAAAGAAAAAGGGGACAGGCTACTCTGTCCCCTCCGGTAAGGTCCTGACTTCGCCTGCCAGCGTGAGAGTGGGCAGAGCTGCCTGTCCCCTTTTCCAGGCCTTCTTCTATGCGAGCGCGGCCTTGTACAAGGCCAGGAGCTTGCCCCAGGCGCGCTCGGCATCCGCCTGGTTGTAGGTCGGCGTGCCGTCCGCCTGCTTGGGCATATCCTTCATGCACCAGCCATGAAACGTTCCCGTATAGACTTCGATCTCCGCCGGGACCTTCGCCGCCGCGAACGCCTCCCGGAGCTTGTCCTTGGCGTCCGGCTGCGTCTTGTCGTCGCTCGCGGCGATGCCGAAATACATACGAGCTTTGATTTTCGGCGCGAGCAGATGCGGACTATTGGGCTTGTCGGTCACCAGTCCGCCGCCGTGGAACGATGCAGCAGCGCCAACGCGATTGGGCACCGTGGCGGCAGTCTTCATGATCAGCGGCCCGCCCATGCAGTAGCCTTGCGTGCCGATCTTCTTGGACTTGTTCACTTGTTTTTGTGCATCGAGGAACGCGATGAATGCCACGGCATCCTTCTCCGCGGCGCCGTCGGCGTTCACCGAAGCCATCAGCGGGTTGAGCTTCGCCCGATCAGCTGGATTGTTGAAGTTGAAATTGGAGGCGTCCGTGAACGGCGCTTTGGAAACACGATAAAACGGGTTGGGCACCAGGACGGAATAGCCCTCAGCGGCAAGACGCTTGCCCATTTCACGGGTCCAGGGCCGCAGACCGAACGCATCCGGCCACAACAGCACGCCCGCATGCGAGCCGCTCTTCGGATGAATGAACGCGGCATCGCAGGTTCCGTCCGGAGTCTTGATATCGACGTTGGTTTCGACGACTTCCATGCCTGCTGCCGCGGCCGAACCTGCCGCCGCGGCGAGCCCTGCGGCTACGCCAAGCGCTACAAAATCGCGTCTATTCTTGAGATCGTTTGTATCGTCCGCCATGTTATTTCTCCTTTTACTTAACGCTCTTCATCCACTTGAGAATCGGCCCGGTAACGCTGGTATCCGCGGTATCGGGAGACATCACTTCAGAGATGTGGCTGTGATCCTTGAACACCATGTAAGTCGGACATTTTCCCGCTTTGCACAGTTCACTCTTCAGGGTCTCGGCAAATGCGATGATGTTCCGTGGATCAAGTTCGGCAACGGAAAGAAAGAAAGGCACCTTGGATTTCACCAGGCCTGGGAGGTTCGACCGAGCCAATTGAATAGCGGCGTCCGGCTGAGCTGCTCTGCCCTTTCCACGGCCTGGTCCGCCCGGTCCGCGTCCGGCCGGCGCTGCGGCAGCAGGCTGCCCGTTAGGTTGCCCGCACGGCCCGAATCCGCCCTGAACCGGGGGCGGAGTGGCCGGCAGAATGTTAAACGCCGGAGGCGACATGAAAATCACGCCTTTGACTCCCACTCCCTGGGGACCATAGTATTCGGGATGACCGATGTAAGTGCTCACGGGCACGTTCCCGGCGGACTGAGACCAGAGGAACATGCGCCGGGGATTTCCCTTGAATTTAGCGATGTTTTTGTCCAACCAGAAAAGGGCTATGGCAACGTCCTTCGCGGGATCGTCCCAAGTCTGCCCGGGACGGCGCTGCATGTTCACTCCCACCATGCCGTTTTTCACCGCCCACAGCATGATGTTGTCGTAGAAGACATCGCCGTTAGGCCCGCCCTGCTGCCTATTGCCTGCGCCGCCCGACACGTAGATCAGTACAGGACGGCCCCCTTTGCCCTTCGTCGGGGCAAAAATGTCGACGACATTCATGGGGTCGGGTCCGAACGTGTTGTCGCGCGCAATTAATACGTCCCGATAAGGCGGATTCGGGTGCAAGGGGCGGTAGACTTGCGCAGTCTCGGGGACGCAAACTCCGCGCCCGATGTTCACGAGTTGTTTAGCGATTTCCGGCGGAACCTGCGCCTGGGTCACTCCGGCAAGAGCGGCCAGCATCACAACGGCGAACAACGTCTTTAATGCAAATCTCACGCGAACCTCCAACAGCAATCGAGTATATCGCAGTTGGATGAAACGGCCTCCGGCGCTACACTTTCACCAAGGGGAGGGCGACTTTATGACGAAAATCTGGCTGGCCGGCGCGTTTGCTTGCTGGCTATCGACGAACGCTCCCGCGCAGTGGCTCAACTACCCCACTCCTGGAATTCCCCGCACACCGGACGGCAAAGCGAATCTCTCCGCGCCCACGCCCCGGACATCGGACGGGAAGCCGGACATCTCCGGCGTCTGGCGAGGACCCGGCGCGGGAAGCTATGACCGGAACGTCGCCAGAGACTTGAAGCCCAGCGATATTCAACCGTGGGCCGAGGCGGTCTATCAACAACGTGTTCGCGATATGGGAAAGGACGCTCCGCGCGCGAATTGCCTGCCCGATCCGTTTCCCTATTACCATATGGTCGATCTGGCCCGCTTCGTTCAAACTCCTGGATTGATCGCGGTTCTGTATCAAGGCACCACCAATAGCGTTCATCGAACGATCTTCACTGACGGCCGTCCGCTTCCCAAAGATCCCAATCCCACTTGGATGGGATACTCGATCGGCCGTTGGGACATGGACACGCTGGTGGTCGATACGGCGGGTTTCAATGACCGGGGCTGGCTCGACATCGAAGGGCACCCCCACACGGAAGCCCTTCACATTACCGAACGATTCCGCCGCCGCGACTTCGGACATATGGATTTGGAAATGACCATCGACGATCCGAAGACGTTCACACGGCCGTTTTCGTTCAAGATCGACAAGACGCTGGTGCCCGACACAGACCTTCTGGAAAGCATCTGCGAGAATGACCGCTCCGTCCCGCACATGCTCGGCGGAACGGAAGTCACCACGTTGGCTCCTGCGATTCTCTCGAAGTACGCCGGGACGTACGAATACGCGCCCGGACGGCAGGCCACCATCTCCTTCGAAGGCGATCTGCTGTTCCTCCAGGAAGGCCCGAATCCGCTGAAGCTTCCGCTGGTGCCGAAATCGGAAACCATCTTCGTCTCGCGCACCGAAGGCAACTGGATCGAATTCAGCCGCGACAGCCAAGGTGCCGTCACGGGGTTCCTCTATCATGGCGGAGGCGGGAATCGAAGGGCTATTCGCGTAAGACGGTGAAGCGGCTGATCGAATACCCCAGAGCGGCTCCCATGAACACGTCGGAGGGGAAGTGGGCCGATAAGGTCATCCGCGAGAACCCGACCAGCGCGGCAGCCCCGTAAGCCACGTACGGCACCCAGCGATGTTGGCTTCCATAGCGGCGGGCGATCACCGTAGCGATCGAAAACGCGGCTATTGTGTGGCCGGACGGGAAACTTCCGTTCGAGCGCAGATATCGTTTGTTGTCCCGGAACCAGGAATCGGAGAAATCTCCATTCGGCGCAATGTCGCCCGGGCGCAGGCGCCGGTCCACGTCTTTCATCGCGGTCGTCAGGATTTCCGCGTTGGCGATCGCCTCGCCGGCCAGCAGCGCGGTGGATTGCATTTTCGAATCCTTCCGAATCAATCCCGCGGCATAAATCGATAGAGGAGCCACGATCATTCCTATGGATGTGGCGTTGCCGGGGAATACGCTGTTGAATCCATCGAACGACGAAGTGCGGCGGAAATAGGGAGCCGTCTTGGGATCCAGGGCGACCAGGCCTGCGGTGACGCCGACAACGGCGGCCGCGGGGATCCAATATTTCCGTCGCCTGAGCTTAGCCGGAAACGTCCAGATCTGTTTTTGATCGCTGAGGATGTTGGGCGCGAGCTTCGTCCAGGAGACGGACCGGCCGGGGTCCGGCTGCGTATTCGCAGGAGGCGGGCCAGCGGTTTGGGCCAGTAGACTGGAGGTGAGCGCAAGCGCCAACATCGGCCCGAGCGCGGTCTTCATTGACATTCGGATTCTCTTCCACTGTACTCCGATCCGGAATATTTTGAAACGAAAAAGCCAGGCGTGGCGTCTTTTTATCCATGGGTGTAAAGGCGCCAAAGTTGTTTTTGGAGATTCTGCTACTTTCTTTTCTCATCGCCGGGCAAGCCACGGCGCAGCTAAGCGGATCCACACTATCGGGAACGATCACGGGCTCTACTGGAGCGGTCATTGCGAATGCCAAAATCTCCGTCAAGAATGTGGCCACCGGCCAATCGACGGAAACCCAAACCAACTCGGCTGGGATCTACAGCCTGACGAACCTCATGGCGGGGAATTACGAGGTTTCCATCCTGGCGGACGGGTTCAGCGCCAAAGTATCCAACGTGACCATCACGGCGGCTGCCAGGCAGACGATGAACCAGACGCTAGCCGTCGCTTCCAGCAGCAGCGCCGCGCCCGATCTGGGGGATCTGGGCTTTCCGGTGAACCAGACTCAGGGGAACGCGCAGGATCAGGCCAGGCTCGACAAACGCTCGCACATGCTCCAGATGCATCAACGCTATGGTTTGATCGCGGCGATTCCGTTGGCGGCCACACTCATTGCTTCCGGCAGCGCCGGTGGCAGGCATAGCACCGCGACCGGACGCGATATCCATGGCGCGCTCGGCATTGCGACCACAGGCCTCTACTTCACCAGCGCCTACTATGCCATTTGGGCACCGAGGGTGCCGGGGACCTCGACGCGCGGGCAGATCCGGCTGCACAAGGCCCTGGCTTGGATCCACGGCCCGGGGATGATCCTCACTCCCATTTTGGGCGCGATGGCGTATGCTCAAGAGAATCGCGGCGAGAAAGTTCATGGCATCGCCAAAGCGCACTCCGCGGTGGCCGGCATCACGGCGATCGCATACGGCGCCGCGATTCTGTCGGTGACGCTCAAGTTTTAAACCACGCTTATGAAAAAGAATTTCCTGACGGCCCTCCTGCTGGTGGCGCCTCTGAGACTGCTCTCGGCGGACGGCCAATGGGTTCTTGCACAATCCACTCTGACGTATCACGTGTCGCACACGCTGCACCAAGTGGATGGCGCCAGCCATGACGCGCGCGGCAAGGGCGTTTGCCACGCCGGACAGTGCGACTTCTTGATCGCGGTGCCGGTGAAGTCGTTCGATTCCGGAGACAGCAACCGCGACCTTCACATGCTTCAGGTGACACGCGGCGCGCAGTTTCCCATCGTGACCGTGCGCACCCGGCTACCCGAAACGGCGCGCGGATCGGCTACGATCCAGGCGGATCTGGAGATCCAGTTCGCGGGGCAGACGGTTCAGTATAAGCAGGTCCCCTTCCAGGTGATGACGAAAGGAAATGAAATCGAGATCTCGGGAAACATTCCAACGACGGTATCCGATTTCAAGATCGACCCGCCGAAGCTCTTAGGGATGGCCATCAAGAACGAGATCCCGGTGCATGTGGACATGACCTGGCGTCCGATGTAAACGGCCGTGTCACCAGGGACCGAATCGCGATTCGTGGATCGTGATTCCCCGCGCCGACAGCTCGTCCAGTAGGATCCTCACTACGGGCGATATTTCGCTGTCGCCCGGTACGACCACAGCCCATTCCAGATTCTCCCGGAACTCGCGAGTTACGATCTGCCATGGATCGAGCTTGGCCGGCGTCGTGTCTCCGATCGAGATGAAAGACCAATGCCGAACCAGTGCAAGCGCGGTCTCCCGATCAGGCAACAGACCGCGCACGATGAAATGATTGTCGCCGTGCACCAGAATCCCCACCATGGCGACTACGCGTTCAGACGAGGGTCGGCAACCGGGTAGCCGATCGCGAAATGGTACACCACTTGTCCTTGCTCGGGAGACAGGTGGAGATAGCGATGCACTTCCTCATCGTAGAACGCGCCGATGCCCGTGGCTCCCAACCCCAGCGCTTCCGCGGCGAGATACAAACGGTGGCCGACGGCGCCCGCTTCGAAATGCACGTAGCGATATCCCCGGTCGCCGTAAGCACGCGCCGCACGCTCGAGATCGCCGATCATCGAAAACGCCACGCAGGCATTCCCGGCGAGATCCTGCCCCAGGCTCAGTCCCGCGGCCGCGACGCGTTGGTCGCCCGATTTGACCTTCTCGAGTTCTCCGTTCGCAGGCCGGAGTCTATAAACTCCGGGCTCCAAATCGTCAACACGATGGACATACAGATAGAGCTGTATGAACTGCAGCAGGGGCTTTGCCGCGGAGAGGATCGTCAACAGGTGTGGTAGCGAGATCGATTGCGTGCCGCCGATAAAATCGAGCGCCGAGCGCCGCGTACGGGCGAACTCAACGAAAGTGCGGTCGCAAGCACCGGCATGAGCGGGTTCGGGCGCGGCTTGATGACCGACTTTCGTCGCGGCGTGAATGGCGTCAATCCTCGGGTAATCGAGTTTCTCTTTGGACAGCTCATTTGGCTGTCCGCCGTACCAAATTGTTTCAGTCAGATCACGCGCACGGTCCATGTTCCTTCGGATTTCCGCGTTGCTTCGAATGTCAATGATGAGCATAGGCCACTCGTCTTCCGCGAGACGGCAGGACCGTGCGATTTCATCGTCGGGGAAATCGCGAATCGCGAGGCTCTCGCAGCCCATGGCTTGGGCGGCGAGTACTAGCGACTGCCACGCATGACCGATGTCGAGCAGGCAGTATCGATAGGCACGGTCGCGGTACTTCCACTCCTCGCGCCACGCAATGCTGGTCAGGACAAAAACAATGGACCCGTCGGTGTCGCCGATCGTGAAATCGCCGACGGCCCGCTGCTCGGCCATGTGCGAAGACGGACGATAGTGATACAGCCCGTCGGGCCAGTCCTTCAAGCCGCGCGTCAGGAAGTGGAATTCGGTGGGGTGCAGATTTCCGGACGACGGATTCACGCGCAGCGCGTAACGAAGCCCGGTCGACGGAACGAGCTTGGTCGCGCTGATCGCCGCTGAATAATAGAATAGCTGGGAGAGAAATGCTGCTCCGTCCGCGTAGGTCGTGGAGCCTCCAGGCACAGGCGGATCGGCCGGCAAGTCGAGCACCGGCACGCCCTCGTAGTGACGAAACGGATCGGGCATGTTGGCCCAATCGAGGACGTGCGATGTTCGCCTTAACGACTCAACACTGTGCTTGGTAGCTTCGTGATAGTCGCACCACGGACTATTTGCCAAACTCTTTGACGGCGTGTTCGAATCCTGCTGCGCCGGCTGCTAGATCCTGGGGAGTCATCGCCGGCCTGACGGTAACCCGTGCATTGAACGCCAGGAAAAGCGGTTCCGCGACTCTTGGAAGTTCGGAGGATTCCTTCATGTCGAAGACAATGACGCCGCAGCGCTCACCGTCATCGGTGGCGACGAAGTAGGTCGCTTCGGGCTTGAGATCCGCCAGGATCTTCTTTATCGTGGACTCAAACGTTCCGTTCCGAATCATGGTGTTCGCAGGTTCGTTCGGAATAATAGCTCTCAGCAACATTCGCATTTTGAAGAAGTCCTCCTTCAGGAACTCTTGCGATGTTACCGCAGTGTGTTGACCGAGCCAACTCGCTTGGCTTCGAACGCTGCAATCGCCGGATCCTGCTGGAGCATGTAGCCCAGCTCGTCGACGCCTTCCACCAGACATGTCTTGGAAAAAGCATCGATAGGAAATTCGACCACGCGTCCGCTGGGAAGCGTGACGGTCTGCGCGACCACGTCGATCTTGACCGTTGCCCACGGCGATTTCAGCAGCTCGGCATGGGCGTCTGCGGGAACTACGACGGGGAGCAGCTGATTCTTGAGGGAGTTGCCCTTGAAGATATCTGCGAACGAGGTGCTGATCACGGCGCGGATTCCGTTTTGCACCAGGGCCCACGGAGCGTGCTCGCGCGAGCTGCCGCAGCCGAAATTATCGCCCGTTACAAGGATCTCGACGCCCTTGGCCTCGGGCTTGTTCAGCACGAAGTCCGCTTTAGGCGTACCGTCTGCGTTCAGCCGCCAGTCGCGGAACAGCCCCTCGCCCAAGCCCTCTTTCGAAATGGACTTGAGGTAGCGCGCCGGGATGATCTGGTCCGTATCGATATTGTCGATGGGAAGAACGGCGATCTGGCTTTCGATGTTTTCGAGTTTCATGATTGTTCCCTGTGTCGACTCTTATAACAACGTCCGAACATCGGTCACCACGCCGGTGACTGCCGATGCTGCCGCCGTCAGCGGGCTCGCCAGGAATGTCCGCCCGCCCTTGCCCTGCCGGCCCTCGAAGTTGCGATTGCTGGTAGACACGCTGTATTCACCCGGCTCAAGCTGATCGCCGTTCATCGCCAGGCACATGGAGCAGCCCGCCTCGCGGAAATCGGCGCCAGCCTCGCGGAAAATCTTATCCAGACCCTCGGCCTCGGCCTGTTTCTTCACCTGCATCGATCCGGGCACCACCAGCATGCGGACGCTGGGATTCACCTTGCGGCCTTTCATCACACTGGCTGCCGCGCGCAGATCGGAAATGCGGGAGTTGGTGCAGCTTCCCACGAACACCACGTCGATCTTGTGTCCCTTGAGCTGCTTCCCGGGTTCCAGATCCATATACTTCAGTGCCTTGATCAAATCCGATTTCTCGATCGGATCGGACACCGAAGCCGGATCGGGGATCGCGCCCGAAATCGGAATCCCCATGCCGGGATTCGTGCCGAAGGTGACCATCGGTTCGAGCGCAGCCGCGTCGAGCGTAAGCTCTTTCGCGTACTGCGCGCCTTGATCGGTCGGGAGCTGCTTCCAGCGCGCGAGCGCTGCGTCCCAATCCGCGCCTTTCGGAGCGAACTCGCGGCCCGAGATGTATTGATACGTGGTGTCGTCCGGCGCGACCAAACCCGCGCGCGCACCGCCCTCGATCGACATGTTGCAGATGGTCATGCGTTCTTCCATGGAGAGCGCGCTGATCGTGGACCCCTGATACTCGAACACGGTCCCGGTGCCGCCGCCGATGCCGATCCGCGCGATTACCGCGAGAATAATGTCTTTCGCCGACACGCCCGGCTTGAGCGCGCCTTCCACGCGAATCGCATAGGACTTCGACGGCGTCTGCAGCAGGCACTGCGTGGCGAACACGTGCCCGACCTGGCTGGTTCCGATGCCGAAGGCCAGCGCGCCGAAGGCTCCGTGCGTCGCCGTGTGGCTGTCGCCGCAAACGATGGTCATGCCGGGTTGCGTAAGTCCCTGCTCCGGACCGATCACGTGCACGATGCCCTGTTTGGTGGTCTTCAGATCGTACAGCCGTATGCCGAAATCCTTGCAGTTCTTTTCCATCTGATCCAGTTGCGCCTTGCCAACCGTGTCGAGCATGGGCAGATCGCGCGACGTGGTGGGCGTGCTGTGATCCATGGTGGCGATGGTCAGATCCGGCCGGCGGACCTTGAGACCACGCTCCCGCAGTGTCGAAAACGCCTGCGGCGAGGTTACTTCATGGGTCAGATGCAGGTCGATGTAGAGCAGCGCCGGCGCTCCAGGTTTCTCTGCAACAACGTGGCTATCCCAGATTTTCTCGACAATCGTACGCGCTTTCATATTACCTGTCCTTTATTATGTGGGGTCGGCCTTTCAAGGCCGCAGCCGGGCTTCCGCCCGGCCTGGTCTTTAGAACGCCGGCTGGAAAGCCGGCGGCAGGCTCGAAAGCCTGACCCCACCACTTCTAAATCGCTTCGCTCACTGCCTGTCCGACTTCCTTCGTGGTCGCTGGCTTGCCCTTCGGTCTCAGGTCGGCGGTAACCTTGCCTGATTCGAGCACCTTGCCGATCGCGTTATTCACGGCGTTGGCTTCCTTCATCAACCCGAACGTATATTCGAGCATGGCCGCCACGCTCCCAATCGCGCCCAGAGGATTGGCCTTGTTCTGACCCGCGATGTCCGGCGCCGACCCGTGCACCGGCTCGTACAGCCCCTTTTTGTCGCCCAGCGAAGCCGACGGCAGCATGCCAATCGACCCGGCCAGAATCCCCCCTACGTCACTCAGGATATCGCCGAAGGTATTTTCGGTCAGCATTACATCGAATTGTGTGGGCCTCAGCACCATCTGCATGGCGGCGTTATCCACGAGCATATGCTCGAGTTGAATGTCCGGATATTGCTTGGCGACATCGATCACCACCTTGCGCCAGAACTGCGAAACCTCCAGCACATTCGACTTGTCGACGCTACAGACCCGCTTGCGCCGGTTTCCTGCCAGCTTGAACGCGGTGTGCGTGACGCGCTCCACTTCCTTGCGCGTGTACGACATCGTGTTGAACCCGTGATTTTCGTCCATCCCGCGCGGCTGTCCGTAATATAAGCCTCCGGTCAGCTCGCGGACGATGATCATGTCCGTGCCTTCCACCACGTGATTCTTCAACGGCGAAGAATCCACCAGCGCCGGCCACGTGCGCACGGGGCGCAAATTCGCGAAGACGTCGAGTACCTTGCGAAGACCCAGCAGGCCCGCTTCCGGACGCTGGCTGGGCGGGGCCGCATCGAACTCGGGCAGTCCCACGGCGCCCATCAGAGTGGCATCGGCTTTTGTCGCCAGCTCCTCGGTTTCCTTCGGAAATGGCGTGCCGGTTTTATGGATCGCGATGCCGCCGAGCAATCCTTCCGACAATTCGAGCGTGTGGCCGAACTTCTTGCCGACCGCTTTCAACACGTCCACTGCCGCGGCAGTCACTTCCGTTCCAATCCCGTCGCCGGGCAACAACAGTATCTTTAGATTCATTCCGTCCTATTTTTCGGGGTTGTTTCGAGGAACAGCTAGCTCGCGCTGACTCCGGCCTGCTTCATCTCTTCCACTACTTCGCGCGCCAAGCCGATAATTTCTTCGTTGCGCAGGCCCTTTTTGCGATCCGCCAGCTCCGTAAAGCGATGGTACACCGTATCGAGTTGCTCCTTGGTGAGCGGAAGACCCAGATCCTCGCAGCGCTTGGCCAGCGCGTGACGGCCGCTGTGCTTGCCGAGCACGAGTTTCGACTCGGGCACGCCCACCGACTTCGGATCCATGATTTCGTACGTCGTCCGCTCCTTCAGGAATCCGTCCTGATGAATGCCCGCTTCATGCGCGAACGCATTCTCGCCGACAATCGCCTTATTCGGCTGCGGCCCAAAGGTGATGATGGAGGTGAGCAACTGGCTGCACGGGAAAAGATGCTCCGTGACAATGCGGGTTTCAAACGGCAGCAGATCGCGGCGTGTGTTCAGCGCCATGACGACCTCTTCCAGCGCGGCGTTCCCGGCCCGTTCGCCGATGCCATTGATGGTGCACTCGATCTGTCGTGCTCCGCCCTGAATCGCCGCCAGCGAATTCGCCACGGCCAGGCCCAGATCGTCATGGCAGTGTACGCTGACCACCGCCGAATCTCCCAGAGCCTTTGTGATCCGCGCGATCAGAGCGCGATACTCTTCGGGAATCGAAAACCCAACCGTGTCGGGAAGATTTACGGTCCGTGCGCCGGCAGCCACCACCGCACGCGATACTTGCTCGAGGTAATCCGGATCGGTGCGGGTGGCATCTTCCGCCGAAAATTCTACGTCGTCGCAATATTCGCGAGCGAGCCGTACCGCGGCCACGGCTTCGTCCAGAACCTGCTGGCGCGACTTCTTCAGCTTGTGCTTTAGATGAATGTCGCTGGTGGCGATAAAGGTATGGATGCGCGGGCGCCGCGCGTTCTTGAGCGAAGTGGCTGCCGCCAGGATGTCGCCGCGGTTCGACCGGGCCAGCGCCGCAACGCTTACCCACGGGAATTCGCGCGCCACGGCGTCCACCGCTTCCGAATCCCCCTGCGAGGCGATGGGAAACCCGGCTTCCAGAATATCCACGCCCAGCTCCACCAGCTTGGCCGCCATGCGGAGTTTTTCCGCCACGGTCATGCTGCAGCCAGGCGATTGCTCCCCGTCACGTAACGTGGTGTCGAAGATATATACTCGATCGGCCATCCTAAAGTGCCTCCAAGAAAGCTCTGTACCCACATTATCAAGGCTGAGCGATCGATTTGGCAAATCAATAAGATTCGAAGGTAGTATAATATCGCTTTATGGAGCTGCACCCCCTGCGCGTGTTCCTGACCGTGGCCACGGAACGAAGTTTTTCCCGGGCAGCGGAAAAGCTGCTCCGGACCCAGCCCGCTATCTCCCTTGCGATTCAACGGCTTGAGGGAGAGATGGGCGAAAAGCTCATCGACCGGTCGGCCAAAGACCTGCTGCTGACCGACGCCGGCCAGATCGTGCTGGATTACGCCCGCCGCTTCGAGCACCTGCAAGGCGATCTGGAAAATGCGATGGCCGAGCTGCGCGACAAATCCTCCGGACGTCTGATCGTCGGCGCGAACGAATCGTCCACGCTTTATCTGCTGGATCACATCGAGCGCTATCGCGCCAAGTTTCCGAAGATCAAGGTCCAGGTGCGCCGCAGCCAGTCGAGCAAGATCCCGTCGCAGCTTGTGGACGGTGAGCTGGAGTTGGGGCTGCTGACCTACGATCCGGAAGACGACCGTCTGATCTCACAAGTGATTTACACCGACCACCTTTCATTCATCGTGTCGCCGCAGCACAAGCTGGCCAATCGCGACCAGGTGGCGATCAAGGAGCTGGCCGGGGAGACGTTCATCGCCCACAACGTGGTCTCGCCTTACCGCGGCGTGGTGATCCGCGAATTCCAACGCCACAAGGTGCCGCTCAATATGGATGTGGAAATGCCGACCATCGAGTCGATTCGCAAGATGGTGGAGCGAAATGAAGGCGTCGCGTTCCTGCCGCGCATGTGCGTGGAGCAGGAGATCCGCCACGGCTTGCTTCAGGAGATCAAGGTGAAACAGTTGGTGGTGGAGCGCAAGATCCGGCTGGTGTATCCGGCTCGCCGGGCGTTGAGCCACGCAGCGCAGGCGTTTTTGGAAGTGGTAGGGGCTGGCGCTTCAGCCTGATAGAATTGAACTTCTCCATGAAAATCGCCATCGGCGCGGATCATGCCGGCTTCGAGCTTAAGAACCAGTTGGGCGATGTCCTGCGCCAGACCGGCCATGAGGTATGCGACTTCGGAACGAATTCTGCTGAGTCCACCGACTATCCCGACTATGCCTTGCGGGTCGCCGAGGCCGTAGCGTCGAGGACCGCCGAGCGCGGCTTGCTGATATGCGGCAGCGGCGTGGGTATGTCCATCGCGGCCAATAAAGTCCGGGGTATCCGCGCGGCCCTGGGCGTGACTCCCGAAGAAGTGCGCCTTACGCGCGCGCACAACAACTTGAACATTTTAACTCTGGGAGCCCGGTTCACCGATCCCGTCCTGGCTCGCGATCTTTTGCAAATATTCCTCGAAACTCCTTTTGAAGGCGGCCGCCATGAACGCCGCGTCGCGAAAATCTCCCAAATGGAAAAACACGCTTAAATGGAACCTCGATCATGACCGAACAGGAACGCATGGCACGGCCGCTCGCGGAGGTGGATCCGGAGATTTCGGAAGCCATCCGCAACGAAACGGAGCGCCAGAATTCGCATCTGGAGCTGATCGCGAGCGAGAACTTTACCTCTCAGGCGATCCTCGAAGCTACCGGCAGCGTGTTCACGAACAAGTACGCCGAAGGCTATCCCGGCAAGCGCTATTACGGCGGCTGCGAGTTCACCGACATCGTCGAGAATCTGGCGCGGGAGCGAGCCAAGAAGCTTTTTCACGCCGAGTACGCCAACGTTCAGCCGCACTCCGGATCGCAGGCCAACGAAGCTGCGTACGCCAGCGTCTTGAACCCCGGCGACACCGTCCTGGGCCTGAATCTGGCGCATGGCGGACACCTGACGCACGGGCATCCGCTGAACTTTTCGGGCAAGACGTACAAGATCGTGCCCTACGGCGTCCGCCGCGATGACGAGCAAATCGATTATGACGAGCTCGCGCGCCTTGCCGAACAACACAAGCCCAAGATGATTATCGCCGGCGGCAGTGCGTACCCCCGGACGCTCCATTTCCCGCGTTTCCGCCAGATCGCGGATAGCGTGGGCGCACTGCTGCTGGTCGACATGGCCCACTTTTCCGGACTGGTCGCCGCCGGTCTGCACCCGAATCCCAACCAGTGGGCCGATATCGTCACCTCCACCACGCACAAGACGCTGCGCGGTCCCCGCAGCGGCCTGATTCTGGCGAAAGAAAAATACGGCGCCGCCATCGATAAATGCCTTTTCCCCGGCGTGCAGGGCGGACCGCTGGTGCACGTAATCGCCGCGAAAGCGGTCTGCTTTTACGAAGCCGCGACTCCCGAGTTCGTGGCCTACTCGCGGCAGGTGCTGGCGAATGCCCGCGCACTTGCGGAAAGCCTGCAGGGAGCGGGATTCCGGATCGTCTCCGGTGGCACCGATACGCATCTGCTGCTGGCGGATGTGTTTGCGAAAGGGATTCGCGGCAAGGACGCACAATCCGCGCTCGAACGCGCCAACATCACGGCCAATCGCAACGCGATCCCGTTCGATCAGAATCCTCCCTTCAACCCCAGCGGGATGCGCTTTGGCAGTCCCGCGGTCACCACACGTGGATTCCGCGAACCTGAAATTCGCGAAGTCGCGCGGCTCATCGCGCGGATTCTCGATAACATCCAGAGCGAAGAGGTCATTACGGAAGTCCGCCGCGCGGTCCGCGTACTGACGGACCAGTTCCCTCTGTACGCCTGGAGGCTCACGCCCGCAGCGTTCCGATAAAACCACCAATGCCGCGGCACATCGTCATCGACGTTCGTCGCCTGGGCGACTTCGGCATTGGAACTTATATCCGCAACCTGGTCCAAGGGCTGGCGCGCCTGGACAAGGAGAGTCGCTACACGCTGGTCTCGCTTCCCAAGCACGCGGCGGAACTAGCCGGACTAGGGCACAATTTCCGCACTGCGGAGTATTCCCGGTCAGATACCGAAGTCATCGAGAATGCCGCCTTTCCCTTATTCCTCCGACGGCTCTCCGCGGACTTAGTACACATTCCCCTAAATTCGGTGCCGTATTGGATGCAGCGGCCTTACGTCGTGACCATCCACGATATGAGCAGCCTGCTCTACCCGGCGCGCGGCGACGTCCGCGGCGCGATGCACCACGAGCGCTACCGCCGCGGAGCGGCCCGCGCCGAGCGCATCATCGCCGTATCGCATTCGACGCGCCGCGACATCGAAAGCTTTATGCGCATTCCCAACGAGCGCATTCGCACCATCTACAGCGCTCCCGATCCCTCGTTCTCCATCGATCCACCGGATGCCAGCCAGGATCAGCAGATTCTGCAACGCTACTCCATACAGCCTCCCTTCATCCTCTACGCCGGAACCATCCGTCCCCAAAAGAATGTCCCACGGCTGGTGGAAGCCTTCGCCGTGATTCGCTCCGAGCTTGAAAACCATCCACTTTTCAGCCATCTCAAGCTGGTGATCATCGGAGACGAGCTCTCCCGCTACCCTGCTGTGCGGCGCGCCGTGGTGGCCACGCGCGTCGAACCGTTCGTGCGTTTTCTTGGATTCGTCCCGATCGACACGCTGAAGGTCTTCTATCGTGCCGCCACGCTTTTCGCGTTTCCGTCGCTGCACGAAGGGTTCGGTCTCGCTCCGCTCGAAGCCATGGCGTGCGGCACACCGGTGGTCGCGTCGGACGTTCCCGCACTGGTGGAAGCCGTGGGCGATGCGGCGGAACTGGTCACGCCCGATAATCTCTTCGACGTCGCCCGCGGATTGCGATCCGTGCTGCTCGATGAAACCCGGCGCCGGGAATTGTCCCACATCGGACGCGTTCGCGCACAAAGGTTCGACTGGGACGACACTGCTCGCTCGGTCCTCGATGTCTATCGGGAAATAACGTCATAGACTTCCAAAATATTGTTTGACTTCCCATGGTACTAGCAGTACTATTACCGTACCCCGTTTGGGCACGAGCGGCATATGCGTTCGTGGAAAGGAAGTGTAGGTTATGGAGTGGACGCGGTCAGAGACACTCACTCTGGCCATGCCTCAGTGCACGCAATGCCGTGGATCGGGATTGCGTCTTGCGAGAAAGGGTGTGCTGACACCCTGCAACTGCGTGCTGCGCGGTATTTTCCGGATCTGCTATGACCGGTTCGTAAAATGTGTGACCCAGGAGCGGCACGTGAGCCGCATCTCGCTGGAGCCCCACGCGGGACGCCAGCGGCCGAACACCTGGGGAAGGAAAGACGAGGAATTTATCGCGGATTTCTCACTGGTCTCCCGAAGAGTTCTGAGCGAGGAAGAATACCGGCTCTTCCGGTACCACTTCCTGCTCGGAGCAGACTGGAAACTCTGCACCCGCAGGCTGGGGATCGATCGCGGAAACTTTTTCCATAGCGTTTACCGGATCGAACAAAAGCTTGGCCGCCTGTTCCGCGAGCTGGAACCTTATCCGCTATTTCCACTGGACGATTATTTTCACGGACCGTCGCGCCTGGCTCCGGCCTTCAGCGCGGTTGCGCACCGGGAGTCCCCCGTGCATCCTCGATTACCGCCGATCGGCAAGACGGCGTGAGTCCAGCCGCTAAACCTAGCGGCGCGAACTGAAGAAGCGCTGCAACAGCTCGGCGCACTCGGCGCCCAGCACGCCTTCCACGATCTGGACGCGATGATTCAGGACGTCGGAGTCCGCCAGTTGAAACTTGCTGCGGACTCCGCCGAAGCGAAGATCGCGCGCGCCGAACACCAGGCGGGATACGCGAGCCGCAACCAGCGCGCCCGCGCACATCACGCACGGCTCCAGCGTCGCGTACATTGTGGCGCCTTCCAGGCGGTAATTGCCGGTCGCGGCGGCCGCCTCGCGCAAGGCCAGGATTTCGGCATGCGCGGTCGGGTCGTTGCGCGTGATCGGAGAATTTCGGCCGCGTCCTATCACGCGTCCGTCGAGAACCACCACCGCGCCGACCGGGACTTCCCCCCCGCGTTCGGCGTCCCTCGCCAACTCCAGCGCTTCCCGAAGAAAATCTTCGTCCGTCAAGTCTAAACCGCGACGCCTTCGATGATGCACTGGGGCGCGGGCATGGGGATAATCCGCTCGAGGCGGAAACCGGAAGCCGCAAACAGATCGCGGAACTGCTGTTCGGTCCGTTCCATTCCGCCCGGAAGAACCAGCATTTCCAGGTCGACGATTTTGGATATCGCCGGTTCGTTTCCTGCGGGCACCACCTGATCCACCACCAGCAGGCGGCCGCCTGGACGAATTCCCTTGCGGCAGCTGCTAAGAATTTTGACGCACTCCGGATCGTACCAATCGTGGAGGATGAACTTCATGATGTAGGCGTCAGCCGCCGGGAGGCTCTCAAAGAAGCTTCCGGCTTCCAGCGTGCACCGGTCGCCCAAACGGTCGAGAATCCCGGCCTTCTTCGCGCCTTCGATCACATGCGGCATGTCGAATAATGTCCCACGCAATTTCGGTGCCTGGTCGAGAATGGCCGCTAGCAGCGTTCCATGGCCGCCGGCCACGTCCACGATGTGACTAAAGCGCGAGAAGTCGTAGCTTTGTACCACCGCCGCGCTGTCGCCCTGGGAGAGGTCGGTCATGGCCTGGTTGAAGTTCACGGTCTTTTCCGGATGCTGAGCCATCCAGTCGAACATGGGCATCCCATTCAGCTTGTACGATGCCGGCTTCCCGGTTTCGACGCACCACGGCAATTGCTCCCACGAGCGGATGTGCCAGTCATCCGTCAGCATCAGCGCCATACTGCGCACGCATGGTTTGGCGTTGGTGCGCAGCGGTTCGGAGAGTGGAGTCTGCTCGAAACGCCCGTCCTCGAGTTCCGTGAAGACGCCGACACTCGCGTTCGCCCGCAAAAGGCGATACAGCGGCTGCTCCTGCGTTCCGGTGAGCGAAGCCAGTTCCTTAAGGCTTTTGGGCCCCGATTCCAGATGATCGGCAATGCCGAAATGCGCGGCTGCGGAAATCGCGCTCGACACCCATTTCCCCAGGATCATTTGCAGCAATGCCGCGTGTGGCGGCGGAGATTGCGACGGTTGCGTCATACGTTTGATTATACGAACGCTATGGCCCAAACAAAAGAATCTGCGAATCGTGAGGCCACAACTCCGGCTCGTCCTCATCGAACACGCGATTCAAGCCATGACGCTTCCGGATTCGCTCGACGCGCTCCTGGATCATGTCCGGGTACGCCCCGCGCAGGTACGCGACACGCTCGTAGCGCTCTCGATATTTCCGCACCAGAGCGGGAAACCGTTCCTCGAGAAACGGCAGGAACACCTGGTAGGCGCACGGCTTCAGGAACAGGACATTCGCCCACAGCGTGACCGCGCCGGCGGCAGCGGCATCGCGCGCCAGAGCATCCAGACTTGCCACCGTGTCATTGATCAGAGGCATCACCGGCGCGCACCCGACCACAACCTTCAGCCCCGCGTCTGCCAGTACACGCACCGCGGCGAGACGAAGATCGGGCCGAGGAGCCATCGGCTCCAGCAGCCGGGCGAGTTCCCCATCCACGGTGGTTACGGTCATCGAGACTCGCAGGTAGTGCCGCCGGGCTACTTCTTTTAACAGCCCCACATCCCGAGCAATGAGGTCGGACTTGGTCGTGATTCCGAGATGGAAGCCGGCAGTACTCGCGAACACTTCAAGCATTTTGCGAGTTACGCCGTAGCGCCGTTCCGCGGGTTGATAAGGATCGGTCGCCGTCCCGAGCGCGATCGTTTCCCCGCACGCCAAAGCGCGCAGCTCGTCCCGGAATCGCACGGCGTCGAACGCCTTGGCGTAGATCTTGCGCTCGAACTGCTCCGGATCGCGCAGCTCCATGAACTCGTGGGTGTAACGCGCGTAGCAATACTTGCAGCCGAACTCACAGCCCCGGTAGGGGTTGATCGTCCAGCCGAACGGCACACGCGTGCTATCGCAACGAGCCAGATAGGAGCGGGCGCCCAGCTCGAAATACTCGACGCGCCGCTTAGGCTCGAGACAAGGCGCTTCGGCCGCCATGCGGGCAATGCCGACGAGCTTCGACACCACCCAATCTTCGCCTTATCTTCGCCTCCTGTCAAGCTGGATAATTTCCAGCGATGTAATTGTGCAGATGCTTGATGGTCTGCTGCTGGGACGCCATCACCCAATTCACCAGATCGCCGATGGAAAGCATCCCCACCAGGTTGTCGCGTTCGAGCACAGGCAGGTGCCGGACCCGGCGATCGGTCATGATCCGCATCGCGTCCGCCACCGTTTTTTCGGGCGTCACGAACAGCGCTGGCGTGGTCATGATGTCCCGAACACGAGTTTCTTGCGAATTGCGCCCCTTGAGAATCACTTTTCGCGCGTAGTCGCGTTCCGAGACAATACCGGCCAGTTGTCCTCCGATCACCACCACCAGGCAGCCAATCTGGCGTTCCGACATCATTTCGATGGCGCGGTAAACCGTTTCATCCGGAGTAACGGACCAGACCTGGTTCCGGCCTTTGGATTTAAGCAGGGAGCGAACCGATTCATCGAAGCGGATCGCGTTTTCTTGGAGTGCGGGGGCGGGTTGCATAACGGACCTCCCGCAGGAATCATCCGCCCCGCTCCCGATGTTGTCAAGGGGATGCTATATACTGGCTCTCGCGCCCGAGGATTCACGATCATCGAAAGGGGATTACCGCATGAAACGCAATCTGTACGTAGGCTTGGCGTTCCTGGGAACGCTCGGCGGGCTGTGGGTCGGATCGGCAGTGCTCGCCAGGAGGGCCTCCGCCGCGACCACCATGGCTCCGCGGTTCGAAGTCGATCCCATGTGGCCCAAGCCTCTGCCCAACCATTGGATTCTGGGCCAGACCATCGGCGTCTCGGTGGACGCGCAGGATAACGTCTGGATCATTCATCGCGCCGGATCGCTCGAAGCCGGCGAACAGCACGCCACTACGAACCCGCCGATCTCGAAGTGTTGCGCGCCCGCGCCGCCCGTGCTTGAGTTCGATCCAGCGGGCAATCTCATCAACTCCTGGGGCGGCAAAGGGCAGGGCTACGATTGGCCGGATTCGAACCACGGCATCACCGTCGACTACAAAGGCAATGTGTGGATCGGCGGCAATGGGCGTGGCAACGGCCAGCTCGCTACGGCCAATGAGGGCCAGGTCGGCGGCGTGCAGCCGTTCAACGACAACATGGTTCTGAAGTTCACCAAGACCGGAAAATTTCTGATGCAGATCGGCAAGCCCGGCAAGAGCAAGGGCAGCAACGATACAGAAAACCTACGGCTGCCGGCCAAAACCTACGTCGATCCGCAGACCAATGAGTTGTTCGTGGCCGATGGGTACGGCAATCATCGCGTGATCGTGTTCGATGCCGATACCGGCAAGTACAAGCGTCACTGGGGCGCCTATGGCCATGTGCCGAACGATGTGAACCTGGGTCCCTATAAGCCGAACGATCCGCCTCCGCAGCAGTTCCGGAATCCGGTGCACTGCGCCGAGATCTCGGTCGATCGCTTGCTCTATGTATGCGATCGCGTCAACGACCGCATTCAGGTGTTCAAACCGGACGGGACGTTCGTGAAGGAACAGTTCATCGAGAAGAACACGCTGGGATCGGGCTCGGTGTGGGATATCGCGTTCTCCAAAGACGCCGCGCAGAAGTACATTTATCTCGCCGACGGCGAGAACGATCAGGTGCACATTCTGGACCGGCAGTCCCTGCAAGTGCTGACCAGCTTCGGCGACGGCGGGCGCCAGCCGGGCGAATTTTACGGCGTCCACAGCATCGCAGCGGATTCCAAGGGCAATATCTATACCACCGAAACCTATCGCGGCCAGCGCGTACAGAAATTCGCGTATAAGGGCTTGGCGCCGGTCACAAAAGAGAATCAAGGCGTAGTCTGGCCCAAGAAGTAGGAGATTACGATGCAGAAACCGATAAAGTTTGCGGCCCTCGGTGGTCTTACGATCTGGTTCGCTCTCTCGGCGCAGCAGCCCACCTGCAACAAGTGCAATGCGACCTACGAGAGCAGCGATGAGATCCAGGCCTATCTGAAGCGCGCCCAGGACAACGGTCTTACCGATCAGCAGACTCGCGCCGTGGACATCGGGAAAGCGAACATCGGCATAGGTGTGGTCTATCGCGGCAAGCTCGACAAACCAGCGCCTAATTCAGTAGCCGAGCACGACCTGGTCAGCGAGGTATACCACGTGCTCGATGGATCGGCGACGCTGGTCACCGGTCCCGACATCGTGGATGAGAAGCGCCGCCCTGCGGACCTGCAAACCGTCCGCGAGTTTAACGGACCGGGCAACGGCGGCTCATCGATTCGCAACGGCGTCACGTATCAGCTCAAGGCGGGCGACGTGATCGTGATTCCCGCGGGAACCGGACACTGGTTCACCAAGATCGACGATCATATCCGCTACCTGATGGTGCGGATCGATCCGGACAAGGTGCTTCCACTGAAGGACGCGGCCGCGTCGCAGGCGTATTTGAAGAGTCCGGTGACCAACGGCAAAAGCAAAGGCAAACAATGAAGATCTTCGTCTTAGCACTTTCCGTCATGGTCAGCTTGTTGGCTCAGGCGCCCGGCAAAGGAGCCGCTAAAGGCGGAGGTCGGGGCGCGCCCGCCGTCCCCGGCTACGAGATCAGCGCCGACCGCAAAGTGACCTTCCACCTGCGCGCTCCCGAAGCGAGCACGGTGACCGTATCCGGCGATTTCTCCACCGGTGCACAAACCATGACGAAGGGGCAGGACGGCGTGTGGACTTTGACGACCGCACCACTGCGAGCGGCGATCTACAACTATCGCTTCACGGTGGACGGCGTCGCCACCAGCGATCCGAATAATCCCATGCTCGGCACGACCGACCGCAGCAACGGGTCGTCTTTGCTCGAGGTCAAGGGCGATAAGCCGTCGCCGTGGTCCGTCCAAGCTGTACCGCACGGCAACATTCACATCAGCACGTACGTATCGAAGACCATGAACGCGCCGCGCAACATCTATGTCTATACTCCACCCGGTTACGAGACTTCGACCGCGCGCTATCCGGCGCTCTACCTGATGCACGGAGCCGGCGGGAGCGAATCGAGCTGGGTCACGGCGGGCCGTGCGAATGTGATCCTCGACAACCTGATCGCTGAGGGCAGGGCCAAGCCGATGATTATCGTCATGCCGTACGGACGCGCGGGTCAATCGACCACGTTCGGTCCGGCGCCGGTGGTGGTGCCGGCCGACCAGCGGAGTTTTACGTTCCCGAACGACGTGGTTCCGGATGTGATCGAGTTCGCCGAGAAGAATTACCGGATTGCGGCGGGAGCTGACAACCGCGCCATCGCCGGCCTGTCGATGGGCGGCAACCAGACGCTGATCATCGGCCTGAACCATCTGGACCTGTTTCACTACGTGGGTGCGTTCAGCCCGGTGATCATGAACGCGAACGCCGATGAGGACTTCAAGAGTCTCCTCGGTGACCCGGCAGGCGCGAACAAGAAGCTGAAGGTGTTCAACATCTACATCGGCAAGGAAGACACGCTGTACAAGTCGAACGTCAGCTTTCACCAACTGCTCGACCAGCATCAGATCAAGCACGTTTTCACCGAGACGGAAGGCGCGCACGTGTGGTGGAACTGGCGCGACTACCTGGTGGACTACGCACCGCGGCTGTTCCGCTAGGAAAACGGGGACTGCGTCCGATTTCGATGAACGAAACCGTCGCGGGTATGTATTGATCGAGACCGGCTTGGCCCCCCGGCGCATCAACTCCTCTATGCGTTGTACAATTAAAGCCTTGGAGTCCAGCGCCCCTTGAAACGCACTGAAAGAGTCACGGTACCAGAGCACTGTCGCCGGGGAAACGCCCTTAAGGTACTGTCGGTCGCGGATAAATTCTTCTACCATGGTATCCTCCAGGCAGAAGCTCTACTTTGTGGAGAGCCAAGCTAAGTCTTTCATTCTCCGGGCTCGTAGCTCAGTTGGTTAGAGCGCCTGCTTGACACGCAGGAGGTCACAGATTCGAGTTCTGTCGAGCCCACCACCCCTCAACAACTTACAGCCCCGCTTGGCCAATGTTAGTGTCACAACCCGTCAATCGCCGATGCCGCCGTGCCCCGTCGCGCGATCCACGTCTTCCAGAATCCGCTTCTTATCTTCCGCGCTGAACCTGCGCCGCTGTGCCTTCTCCGGCACTTCCCGATCAGGCGAACTGGCTACAAAAGGAACTGCCTTTCTGGCTTCGCTCACGATGATTCTCCTGGCCACCCCGCTCTGTAATTATGGCCGCGGATTCTGTCTCATCGATGTTGGCACGGAGGGGTTTCGCAAATCAGCGCGATCGAACGGGGAGCCAACTTGCCGAGCATCGAAAGCTTCCTGGCGATCTGCCGGGCGTTTGAGAAGAAGCCCTCGGAAGTGCTGGGGTCGATTGATTTTTGAGGGCCAAGGTAGTGAGCCAGTTGACTCTCAGCTTCTGAAGAGCCGACTTTCAGGCTAAGTGGACGTGCCGCCGGATTGTCGGCGGAGCGACGGTCCACGAAGTTCCCACGCATTTCCCTGTTGACTACCTTACTATTTAGTAGTAAGGTAAGCACAGCTTGGTGAGAGCGTATGAAGCGACCTAAGCTCGCAAAATTGGAACTTCGGATTCTGGAGGCCTTGTGGGCGGCCAAGGGAAGGGCCTCCATGAGAGAGATTCAGCAGGCGTTTCCAGAGCCCCGCCCTGCCTACACAACGATTACGAACACCGTATACCGGATGGAAGCCAAACACGCCGTGCGCCGGGTTCGGAAGATCGGAAACGCGGATATTTTCGAGCCGCTGATCGCAAGGGACGCTGCGCGAGATGGGCTGCTCGATGAGATTCTGAGCTTTTTCGGGGGACGCCCGCAACCCATGATGGCGCAACTGGTGGAGTCCGGGAGGCTCACGCTCGACGACATTCGCGAGTTGGAGAAGGCCGTGGCGGAAGCTGAACGACAGCGGAGGGCAGAAAGGATGCGAAAACCGAAATGACCACCGCGTTCGTCATCAACCATCTGTGGCAGTCGTCTTGGTTCGTGCCCTTGGCGGCATTGCTGGCGTTCGTGCTTCGCAAAAATTCGCCAAAGGTTCGCTACTGGGTTTGGCTGAGCGCATCGCTAAAGTTCCTATTGCCGCTGGCGTTGCTGGTGAGCGTGGGAAGCGTAGTTCGGTGGCCAACTCGTCGTGCGGTAGTATCTCCAGCTCCCGTTTTTTCGAGCACCGTCGTCGAAATCGCAGAGCCGTTTACGATGCCTGCTTATTCCAGCGCTCCAGCACACGCCCCAATGCACTGGGTGCCAATCGTGATCAGCGTCGTGTGGGCTCTCGGATTTGCGGCAATCACATTCGTGCGATGCCGCAGTTGGTTCCGCGTCCGCGCAACGCTACGAGCCAGTACACCTGTCGAACTCCCAATCCCTGTACCGACGTTCATCGCGCCTGGCGCAGAGGAGCCGGGCATCGTCGGCTTTCTGCGGCCGGTCTTGGTTATGCCCGCGCAGCTGACGGAGCACCTGAATCCTCGACAGCTTGATGCTATTCTCGCGCACGAATTGTGTCACGTGCGTCGCCGCGACAATTTGTTCGCTGCGGTCCATATGATCGTGGAGGCGATCTTCTGGTTCCATCCGCTGGTGTGGTGGATTGGCTCTCGCTTGGTTGAAGAGCGCGAACTGGCATGTGACGAAGAGGTCCTGCGAATGGGCTGCGAGCCGACAGATTACGTGGAAGGCATCCTGGAGGTCTGCCGGTTCTACACGGAATCCCCGTTACCTTGTGTTTCGGGAGTGACGGGGGCGGATGTCAAAAAGCGTCTCCGCGCCATCCTAGCCGGAAGCATCGCCCATGAGTTGACCGTTGCGAAGAAGGCAGCCCTGGCGGCAATCGGTGTGGCGGCCCTCGCGGTTCCTTTCGTCATTGGCGTGCTAGACGTCCCGCGACTCAAAGCTCAATCCAGGGTCGCTCAGGTCGCCGTTCCGCCGGCTTCCCGGCAGCCTACGCCGTCCGCAAACTTGCCAAAATTCGGAAACGTCTCCATAAGTCGAGTCGATACCGGGACGCCGGGGATCTTTCCGCGCAGGATTGACGCGCAGCGATTTGAAGCCGTGAGCACTGTCATCCAACTGATCCAGTGGGCGTATGGACTCGGGAGGGATTTCCAGATATCGGGAGGCCCAGGGTGGCTTGGCGCGCCGTATTTTGACAGCTCGGGGGTGCGCATATGGCCTGCCTATGAGCTGTTTGAAATTCATGCAATGGCGGAACGCTCATCGAGCGACGCCGAGATGAAGCAGATGGTCCAAACCTTGCTCGCCGACTTCTTTAAGCTGAAACTGCATCGCGAGACCCGGCAAATCCCCATCTACGCCCTCGTTGCCGGGCCGCAAGGCCCTAACCTCCCGCCTGAAACTGAACCGGAGTCTTGCCCGGTCCCCGCTGGCGAGTGCGGCTTTCCCAATATCGGCGGTCCCGAGGGCGGTGTTCACACGATCATGGCCCGTGGCGCCACGATGTCGGGATTCGCTAGTCTCCTCACAAACAATGTGGACCGCCCAGTCATCGACAAGACCGGCCTCACCGCCGGTTACAATTTCGATCTTCGCTACGACCACTCGGGTCCCGGCTGGAGAACGGGCCCCGCCATCTTCACCGCCATCCAGACCCTTGGCTTAAGACTCGAGCCGCAAACGGAGACGATGGACGTGCTCGTTATCGACTCTGCCGGACATCCGACTGAGAACTGATCAACCTGCGATTCGGAGGCACCTTGCAGGCGGCCAGATGGCCTGTTCCACTTGCGAACCAGCCTCCGAACATGTTGAAGTATGAGGAGATCCGTCGTGTGTTTGTGGTCCGGCGGATGAACTTTCAGAAGGTGCAAATCATGAACAAACGCCTCATCGCTCTGGTATTTTCCCTGGGTTTAATGGGGGCAACCTCCCTGTGGGCCCATCATTCCCTGGCAGCCGAATACGATCAGAAGAAACCGATATCGCTCACCGGAACACTCACCAAACTCGACTGGCGGAATCCCCATGCCTGGATCTACATGGACGTGAAGAACGCCAGCGGCGGAATCGACAAATGGCAATGCGAGCTCGGTTCGCCCAATGCCATGACGCGCGCGGGCTTTACGCAGGATTCCGTGAAATTGGGCGAGGAGATCGTCCTGGATGGCATCCTGGCGAAAAAAGGCGTCAACACCTGCAGCACACGAACCGTGAGAGGCCAGGACGGCCGCGTCGTGCTTAGCCAGACCGAAGGCGCCAAGTAGGAGATGGACATGAAATACCGCCTGATGCTCGCAGGGGTCCTCAGTTTGGCCCTGGTTGGTTGGGTTGCGGCCCAGGCCCAGGACGGGCCCGGCGCGGCGAAGGGTGGTCCTGGAGCAGGCAAAGGCGGCGGCCGGGGCGGCCGAGGCCCAGGCAGGGGTCGAGGATATCAGCCGCCTGAGGGTCCCGCACCCAAGACACCCTGGGGAGTGCTCGACCTGAACGGCGTCTGGCAAAGGCCGTATGTGCCGGATCTGGAGCGTGCGTACGGCGCGCCGCTGCCTTACACCGAGTGGGGCAAGAAGGCGTTTGAAACCTATAACGCGGAAAATGGGGATTACACCGGCGCCTGTCTGCCGTTCGGGCATTCCCGCGCGATGGGTTCACCCGATCCGATTCAGATCATGCTGACGCCCACTTCCATGGCGTTCCTGTACGAGCAGAATTCGTGGTTCAAGGTGTTTCCAATCGATGGGCGCGCGCACGACCCGAAGAAAGTTCCGACCTGGTTCGGCGATTCGGTGGGCCATTGGGACGGGGACACCATGGTCGTCGACACTACGAATTTCAACGGATTTACGCGGCTGGACACCAACGGGCACCCGATGAGCAATCAGTTGCACATGATCGAGAAATTCACGCGGACCGACCTGGGCCACATCGCCTACCAGGTGACCTACGACGATCCCAAGACCTATACCAAGCCGATCGTCAACAACCGGACCTTCACGCTACGCCCGGATTGGCAGATTCAGGAATACTCCTGCGAAGAGAATAACAAGGACCTGTACGAAGGCCGCGTGAAAGTTCCGAATTACGACAACGCCGGGAAGCAATAGCGGCGATTGATTTCCGCCGGTCCCGCTAGTGGTGATGGTTCTTCTCCATGTTCTTCATGTCCATGGAGTAATCCCGGTGAGTTTTGGCGTGCTTGCGCTTGGCGCCGCTCAGGTTCGATTCGCGGATAGCCTCGGAGCTGACGGCGAAGGTCGAGATCTGCTGTTCCAGGTGAGCGCTCTGGCAACTCGGGCAGGTGGCCGCGGTCTTCAACACCAGCGCCTCAAACTTCTCGCCGCAGTCCAGACAATGAAAGTCGTATAACGGCATCGCGCTCCTTTTGTCTAGTTTAACAAGCCGTGTTGGACCCCGTCACGCATGTTAAACTCCACCGAGGGAGGCTCGAAGGATGCGGAAGATTTACATGCTGTGCGTGGTGTTCGGCACGTTTGCCAGTTTGTGGCTGATGCAAGCGCAGGAGAAGCAGAATCCCAACTTCACGGGCGGGAACGTGACGAAGCTGGATGAGGGGACTAAGGCGACCATCGCCCATTTCCGGTTCGATCCGGGGGCGCGGACCAAGTGGCACAGCCACGCAGGCGGCCAGATCATCCTGGTGGAAGAGGGCGTCGCACACACGCAGGTCAAGGGCGGTCCGGTGATCGAACTGAAGGCCGGCGAGACCACCTACGTAGGTCCGGGAGTCATGCACTGGCATGGAGCCGCGCCGGATCGAGGCGGAGTCCAGTACAACGTGACTCGCGGCGGGATTACGTGGGGCGACGCAGTGACGGACAAGGAATTTAACGCCAAGCCAAAACGGTGAAACGCGAGCCCCGGGGTTGGCCGGGGCCCGCCTTGCGGATGGGGCTAACCCTTACTTCTTCGAAGCAGCAGCAGCCGGAGTGGTTGTAGCGGCCGCGCCTTTCTTGTGATGCTTGCGGTTGTGGTGCTTCTTAACCTTGGTCTGGGTGGCCGGTGCGGTGGAATTCGCCGGTTTGGGGGCGTTCTGAGCCATGGCCGTGCCGAGTGTTAAAGCTCCGCCTACGATCAACGCGCTGAGGATCTTCATGACAGGTACCTTCCTTGCTTTCTCTAGTTCGCTAGCGAGTGACTCGCTTTCACTACATTGGACGATTGGCAGTATTAACCGGCGCTTAACACGCCATTAAAATTTGTAATTCCTGAGAGGTGATTCATGAGCTGCAACCCGGAAGTGCTCAAGCAGGTTCCGCTATTCGCGATGCTGGATGACGATGAGACTGCCCTCCTGGCGGGCCAAGTGGAGCTGAAGACCTTCCTGCCGCGCCAGCGAATCTATAAGTTGGGCGAGCCGGGCGGCCGAGCCTACGTGGTGGTATCGGGCAACGTGAGGGTGACCACGGTCGACGACGATCAGCAGGAAGTGGTGCTCGATGAGCCCAAGGCGGGCGAGTTTTTTGGCTTCGCCTCCATGCTGCAACAGACGCCCCATGAATCCGGCGCGATTGCCCTGGAAGAGACCGTCTGCGTGGAAGTGGACCGCGACGACATCTTCGAACTGATTCAAAGAAAGCCGCACGCGGGCATGGACATGCTCTCCGTGCTCGGCCGCCAGTATCATGCCGCTCATCAGCTGGTCCGTGTCCGCTCCATGCGCAACATCAATGAAGTGATCGAACAGGAAGCCACGTTCGGAGAGCATATCGCCGATGCCGTAGCGCGCTTCGGCGGATCGTGGACGTTCATCATCGCGTTCGGAGTGACGCTGGCGGTTTACACGGCGATCAACGTGGTGTTGAAAGGATCGGCGTGGGACCCCTACCCATTCATTTTGCTGAACCTGTTCCTTTCCATGCTGGCCGCGATTCAGGCGCCGGTCATCATGATGAGCCAGAATCGGCAGGATACGAAAGACCGCCTGCGGGGCGAGCTGGATTTCGATGTAAACCGGCGAGCCGAATCTGAGATCCAGGGGCTGGCCGGGAAGCTGCACCAGCTCACAGAAAAGATCGACGATCTGGAGGAGCTGGTGAGGGAGCGGCGCTAAACGGCCCGAAAAAGGGGACAGGTCCTAATGTCGCGGCATGCTTGCAGGGATCGGTAACTTAGGACCTGTCCCCCTTTTTCGACTACTCTTCTCTCAGGACTTCCAGGGGCTTTTGGCGCAGAATGCGGATGCTGGCAATCCATCCGGCCGCATTCGCCAAGAGCGCGGTCAGCACGATGGACACCAGGATCGCGCGGGCGTCGAGCTGGAATTTCGCGTCCAACAATCGCGTGAGCAGGATGCGAGAGAAAGCGCTGGCCAGCAGGCCGCCCATGAGTCCCGCTACAGCGCCCAGCGTCAGGAACTCGATAGAAAAGATGCGCGCGATATGGTGACGGGTCGCGCCGAGAGTCTTCAGGATCACGACTTCGCGAATACGCCGGAAGCGGCTTCCCGCGACGCTCGCGGCCAGGATGATGGCTCCCGCCAGGATGGCGAACGCCGACAGGAACCGGATCACCAGCGCGATCTGATCGATGATCTGCTGCACGGTCTGAAGCACGTCGGCGACATTCACCACGGTCACGGTCGGGTATTTCTCGAAAATGACGCGCTGGAGCGCGCCCGCCTCGGAGGGCTGGATGCGCACGCCTCCGTAGAACACCACCGGCAGCCCGGCCAGAGCGGATTCATCGAAGACGAAATCCGAAGGAGCCAGGCGAGCTCCCTCATAGCTGTGCTCTGCTACGACGCGAGCTTTGATCGTGCGGCCGGATACGTCCATCTCGATCGATGAGCCCGGCCGGATGTCGAGCGTCTTCGCCGTGTCCTCTTCGACCGACACCACGGGCTCGGTTTCGTTACGCTTCCACCATTTGCCGCCGGTCACGCTGATATTGTCAGGCTGGTCATTCTCCCAGGTGACGGAACGTGTGTTCAGATAGCGCCGCGCGAAGCCTTTCATGGGACGCGAGGCGACATCTTCGCCATCGATCCGGACCAGCCGGGCCGAGACCGACGGCGATAGCTGCGGTGCGGTGAGGATCCCCGGCTGGCTGGAGATCAGCTGCTTCAAGGGCGTGGATTGCTCGAGCGTCACACCCACCAGATAGACGTTCGGGACCCCGGGCGGAGCAGTCTGGATGATCTCTTCGATCAGCGAGTGCTGGATCAGGTAGACGCTCAGCGTGAACATCACACCCAGGCCCATGGCGATCAGAATCGGTTGGGCCTGGTTGCCTTGGCGGTAGAGATTCGCGAATCCCTGGCGCACCAATGACGGCACGCGCACCGGCGAGCGGCGCAGGAAAACGCGGAGAGCGCGGAGCAATAACGCGGCTACCGCGGCCAGCGCGATCAGGCTGAAAAACAGTCCTCCGGCAAAGTAGCGCCCAACGCGTGCCGAACCGCCCAGCCAACCGGCGATTCCTCCCAGACCCAGCAGAATAATGGCGCCTATCACTACTGCTTCGCGCGCGGCGGCAGATCGACCACGGAGCGGAAGTTTCTGATCCGCCATGCCACGGCGCAGAATCATCGCCGGGCGAATCTTGCGGATCGCCAGCAGCGGCGGCAGCGTAAACAACAGTGTGGTGAGCAATCCGACGGAAATCCCCTGGACCGCGGCATCGACGTGCCAGCCGGTGGTGGCCTTGATCTCGAAGATCTTATTGACCAGCGAGGGGAACACTTCCTCGACGGCGCGGCCCAGCAGTACACCCGCGATTCCGCCCAGAAGGCCCAGCATCAGCGTCTGGATGGTGAAGATGCGGATGATCTCGCCCGAAGTGGCTCCCAGCGACTTCATCACTGCGATGTTGTCCATCTTCTGCTGGAGGTGAGCGTACATGGCCATGCCGACGCCGATCGCGCCGACAATCAGGGCGATCAGGCTGATGAGGCTGAGAAACGTGGTGGCCTGGTCCAGACCGCGCGTGATCAGCGGATTGGACTCGCGGGAATCGATCACACGCGCTTCGGGCAGCGCCTCCAGAATGTCGGCGCGGGCTTCCTCCATCGAAGGACCGTTCCGCTCGATCTTGAACAGGTAGCGCTCGGCGGCGCGGCTGCCAAGCTGCATGAGCCCGGTGCGCTCGAACCCTTCGCGCGAAATCATCATCCGCAGCCCGACGTTGAGGCTGCCCGACATGCGGTCGGGCTCGGAGAGGACGATCGCGGCCACGCGATAATCCGCCGAGCCAAGATGAATGTGTTCTCCGACTTTGACGCCGAGCCGGATCAAAACGTCTTCGCCGGCGACGACTGTTTCGGACGTGAGCGCCTGTTCAAGCGATATATCGGGGGACAGCTTCACCGTGCCGTAGTACGGATACTTGGTGGGATCGACGGCTTTGATCGAAACCAGCGCGGGCGTGGCGTCCGGAGTGGTGGCAGAGGCCATCGAAACAGTTTCGGTAATAAGCGTGCGGTCGATCCCGCGCGAGGCGAGCTTGTCCAACTCGGCAAGCTGGTCCTGCTGGGGAGGGGAGAACTGGCGCGCGCTCAGGTCGGCCGCCATGATGGTGCGCGATTCGCTGTTGAGCATCGCCCGCACGGATTCGCTGAATCCTCGGACTCCAACCAACGCGCCCACGCCGATCGCGACGGCGAATACGACAAATAGAAACTTGGTGAGCGAAGAACGAGTCTCACGCCAGGCGATGCGTCCGGCGGTGCGCAGCGAGAGTCTCATGCGGGCTCTATTTTGGACCGGGCGCCCGCGCCCTCCGGAGAACGCAGTTCGTCGGCGACGATCACGCCGTCGCGCATGGTGACGATGCGGTCGGCACGCTCCGCCAGGGCGATATCGTGGGTCACCAGAACCAGCGTGGTCCCTTCGCGCTGGTTGAGCGTGATGAGCAGATCGAGCACGTGCGCCCCGTTGACGCTGTCAAGGTTGCCGGTGGGCTCATCGGCCATCAGAATCGGCGGCTTCACCATGAAGGCTCGTGCCAACGCCACGCGCTGCTGCTCGCCGCCGGAAAGCTGGACCGGGTAGTGATCGAGACGGTCTCCCAAACCTACGCTTTCAAGCAGGGAGCGGGCGCGTTCGACTCCCGAGGAAACGTCGCCACCGGAAAGTTCGTGCGGCAGCAGGACGTTCTCTTCGGCAGTCAGGGTCGGGAGCAACTGGTAGCTCTGGAAAACGAAGCCGATTTTGCGGCCGCGGACCAGCGCCAGCTTGTCTTCACTCAGCCCGGTGATATCGACGCCGTCGATCACGATGGTCCCCGAAGTAGCCGTATCGAGGCCGGCGAGCAAGCCCAGCAGCGTACTTTTGCCGCTGCCAGAGGCTCCCATGATGGCGACGAACTGGCCAGCCGGGATCTCAAGGTCGATGCCGCGCAGGATTTCCACGCGATGGCTGCCGCTATCGAGGCTCTTGGTCAGGTTCTGGGCGGCCAGAATCGAGGCAGTGATGGACACTTCTTCTATTATGGTGGGTAGGCTTCCATGAATCTCAAGTTCTTGATGATCGGACTGCTGGCGTTTGCTCCCATACAGGCTCAATCGCGCAAAGTCCTGGCGGTGTTCGGCGATAGCTTGAGCGCGGGATACGGGCTCGAGCGAGGACAAAGCTACCCGGATGACATGCAGCGGACGCTGGATAAAGAAGGCTACCATTGGCGCGTCGTGAATCTGGGCATCAGCGGGGATACCACCGAAGGCGGCGTATCTCGAATTCAGTCGGCTGTGCGATTGAAGCCGGCCGTGGTCCTGCTGGAATTGGGCGGAAATGACGGGCTGCGAGGACTGCCGTTAAAGATGACGCGTCAGAACCTGGAGACCATGATCGTGGCGTTCCAGCAAGCCGGCGCGAAGGTGGTGCTGGCGGGAATGACGCTGCCGCCGAACTACGGCCCGGACTACATCCGGGACTTCCAGAAGATCTACACAGATCTGGCGGCCAAGTACAAGCTGAAGCTGATTCCGTTCCTGCTGTCGGATATCGTGACGCCGGATCTGCGGTATCTGCAGCGGGACGGGATCCATCCCACGGCCGAGGGAGCCCAGATCGTGTCGGGAACCGTGCTGAAGACCGTGAAGCCGCTATTGAAATAGCCGCAAATGAACGCGAATGAACGCAAATATTAAAGGCCAAGAACTACCCTTTTGAATTCAGCCGTGAGTCTCCTGGAAATTGACAAGAAGAGCGACCTGCTTGCCGGAAGCCTTTAAATAATTGAGGCATTGGGCCAGATGCTGATTCGAGAACTCCGCCACGCATTTGATCTCAACGACAAGGTACTCCTCGACGAGTAGATCGGCAAAGTATTCTCCAACTCGATCGCCCTTGTAGATGACAGGAAATGAGGCTTGAGTCTGAGCATTCAAGCCGCGGTGACGCAGTTCCTTGAGTAGCGCCCTTTCGTAGACCTTCTCGAGAAAGCCTGCCCCCAGGACGTTGGAGACCTCATACACGGCACCAATGACTTTATGAATCAGGGATTCGCGTTCATTTGCGTTCATTTGCGGCCATCCAAATAGTGGCCCCAGATGAGCAGCATTCTCACCCTTCCAGGATGCAGACGTCCGGCAGATTACGGTAGTCCTCCTCGTAATCCAGCCCGTAGCCGACCAGAAACTGATCCGCGACCTCGAAGCCCACATAATCCACATCCACCGGCCGCAGCCGGCGCGAGGGCTTGTCGAGAAGCGCGGCGATCTTCAGCGATTTCGGCTTGCGCTGCTGGAGCAACTGCAGGAAATACGCCAGCGTGATTCCGGTATCGACAATGTCCTCGACCACGATCACGTCGAAGCCTTGGATCGGGTGATCGAGATCTTTGGTGAGCCGGGCTTCGCCGGAGGTGGTCTTGCCGCTATAGCTGGCGATGCCGACAAACTCCATGCGCGCCGGCGTCTTCATGGCACGAGCCAGATCCGCCATAAAAATACTCGCGCCCTTGAGGACACCCACCAGGTAAATCGGACCGGGGCCGCAGTCGCGGTCGATTTGCGCACCCAGCTCCTGGATGCGCGCCTGAATCTTTTCCGCCGAGATCAATACCCGGAGCGAGGACATAAGTAGTACGATACCAGCAGGGGGGCTTTACTCACTGGCTAGCGCAAGAAAGAAACCCAAAGCGCCCGCGCCGATGTGGCTCGAAGCGGTGCGAGCAGCGGAAGAGAAACAAGCCCACAACGTCAAGGTACTCGACTTGCGGGGCGTGACAACCTTCGCGGATTACTTCGTCATCTTGAGTGGCACCAATACCCGGCAGATTCAGGCCATCTCCGACGAGGTTCATCAGCACCTCAAGAAGCTCGGAGAAATGCCCAACAGCGTGGAAGGCTACGACAATGCCGAGTGGATCCTGATGGATTACGGCGACTACCTGGTCCACGTCTTTTCAGACAAGGCGCGATTGTATTACGATCTGGAACGCCTGTGGCGGGATGCGAAAACGGTAGCGTTGGAGCCGGCGACTACTTAAAGTCCCCTATTTAAAATCCATGGCCAGGTGGCCGGCGGGACCTTTGTAAACAAGCCCCAGGTCCTTGGGCTTGTTCTTCCCGTCGAGAAGGAAATACAGCAGCCCTTCGACGGGCTTCTTGGTTTCCGTGTCGTGAAGCATCTTAGACTCCAGCAGCTTGATCGGCACGCTTTCCGGAGCTTTCTTGACATCGGCTGGAACAACGCTTACCGAGGTTGAGCTAACGCCAGCGCTGCCGGCGTAGGTGGTCTTGGATTTCAAGATCAGGTTCGCAGGACCCCCGATCTGGCTGGGCACTAGAGCCTCGCTGCGCTCGCCATCTTTGCGGGAAATCAGAGTGAAGTCGTCTGCACTAATACGGATAGCTTCCAACATCCGAGGTTCTACTCTAATTCGAACCACGACGTAGCCGGGATCCAGGGTGGTCCCCAGCACTTGCTGGATGTCCTTGGAATCGATGAAAACAGCGCCAGACAGGTCGATATTGCCGTTTCCGGCCTGGTTGGGGAGAGATTTGAGGTCGGCGGCGACCGACAAACAGGAAAGGATCAGGCCTGGAATTAATAATTTCACAGCATTTTCTTGATGCTTTGGACGAAGTCAGGGTTCATCCAGTTTTGGGCAGCGATCACCTTCTGGACCACCTTCCCGGAGCTATCGATGATGTATGTCTCGGGCAACTGGAACGTGCCGTAGTTCGCCGCGATATCCCAGGAGGGGTCGCGGGCCACCTGGAACGTAACCGGGAACTGTTTCAGAAACTGGCGGTAGAGCTTTTCGTTCTTATCGACACTCACGCCCAGGACCACGACTCCTTCGGAGGCAAACTGGCGGCTGAAAACTTCGAGCGAGGGAACCTCCTGGAGGCAGGGCTGGCACCAGGAAGCCCAGAAGTTGAGCACCAGGAGCTTGCCGCCAAAGTTCTCCGGAGTAATCGTGCGGCCCGTCTCGGTGACCACTTTGAAATCGGGCGCCATCTGGCCCACGCGGACAATGCCATCGTTCAGGGTTCCCTTGACCACCCAGGCCAGGCTTACGCCCAGGACCAGGACCAGTCCGAGCAGAATACGGTCGGTAACGGTCTTCACGCTATTATTTTAAAGGATCTGGTTAGTCCCCGAGGGGGGGCGGCTGCATCCAACCAAGAGGACGAATGTTTTTAACCCGAAAAGCCGAATTTTCCGCGTCGCACGTGTGCGCGAATCCCGCATGGAGCGCGGATCGGAACCAGGCCGTGTATGGCAACAATGCCAATCCTAACGGTCACGGGCACAACTACGTGCTGGAGGTGACGCTCACGGGCGATCCCGATCCAGTGACCGGAATGGTGTTCGATCTGCGGGAGCTGAAGGAAATCCTGAACCGCGAGGTGGTGGATCCGATGGATCACCGCTTCCTGAACAAGGAAGTGCCGCCGTTCGATCGCGTGATTCCGACCACGGAGAATCTGGCGTTCGAAATCTGGCGGCGGATCGAGCCGCAGATTACGCGTCAAGGCGTCCGCTTGCACAACGTGCGTCTGTATGAAACCGGCGATCTGTACGTCGATTACGGAGGGGAGCGGTGACGCTCACTGCGCGCTATCGATTCTCGGCGTCGCACCGGCTGGATACGCCGGCCATGAGTGCGGAAGAAAATCGGCGGCTCTACGGGAAGTGCAATAATCCGTACGGGCACGGGCACGATTACGTGATGGAGATCACGGTGGACGGTCCGGTGGATCAGAACGGTCAGGTAGTGAATCGCGAGGCTCTCGATACCGTGGTTCGCGAGCGCGTGCTGGCGCGGCTGGACCACAAGAATCTGAACGCGGATATCCCCGAACTGGCGGGGTCGGTGACGACCACCGAAAACCTCGCGACGATGGTGCGCGGGGCCCTGGCCGAGGGTTGGACGCTGCCGGCGCGCCTGGCTCGGGTGCGGATTTCGGAGACCGCGCGGAATACGTTTGAATTGGAGGTCGCGTAAAAGGATGGCGATGAAGAGCAAAGCCGTGGTAAAAGTAATGCCGCCGCAGGGGACCGGGATCGCGGAGCACATGCGCGAGATTTTGGAGCTGGTGGGAGAGAATCCTTCCCGCGAAGGCTTGGTGCGTACGCCCGAGCGGTATGAAAAGGCCCTGCGGTTTCTCACCAGCGGCTACAACACCAGCCTGGAAGAAATCGTGAACGAGGCCACCTTCCGCGTAAAAGTCGACGAAATGGTGATGGTGAAGGACATCGAGTTTTTCAGCATGTGCGAGCATCATCTGCTGCCGTTCTTCGGCAAAGTCCATGTGGCGTATCTGCCCAAGGACAAGGTGATCGGACTGAGCAAGATCCCCAGGATCGTGAACATGTTTGCCCGCCGGCTGCAGTTACAGGAACGGATGACGCAGCAGATCGCCGAAGCGGTAGCAAGCGCCATTTCGCCGCGCGGAGTGGGGGTGCTGGTGGAAGCGCAGCATTTCTGCATGATGATGCGGGGCGTGGAAAAGCAGCACTCGGGTACCGTGACCAGTAATATGCTGGGAAATTTCCGCAAGAGCAAAGCCACGCGCGACGAGTTCCTGGCACTGGTGCGGCGTCCGGCGTAAAGCCCCGGACTTGTTAACATAGAAGGGATGCGGACGCTGCGGCGGCTTATTTTCTGGGATTTTCAGAGGACCTCGTGGCAGTGGGACATCATTGTCACTCTGATCCTGGCGTTTATCTTCCTGACGCCGCGGGACCTGTTCCGCGATCAACCCCGCGCCGCCAGCATCCAGATGCTTCCCACACAGCAGGGGTTTCTGATCGAGCCGGAGCTGCTGACCAACGTCGCGAAGGCAGACCTGCCCCGGAAGGCCGCGGAACTGGTCAATCAGCGTTTCAAGACCCACACGACCATCACGCACGTGGAGCCGGTCTTTGATGAGACTGAACACGAAATCACCGGCTACATGGCGTACGGCAAGCCGTAAGGCCCCCGATGACCAGATTTGCTCGACTCTTTACCCTAGCCGCATTGTCGGGGATCGTCCTGCAGGCGGAGGCGCTGAACGACATTCTGGCGCGGATGGACCAATCCGCCCGGAACTTGCGGACGTTCTCGGCCAAAATGAAGCGCATCGAATACACCAAGGTGCTGAACGACAAGGACGAGACCGAGGGTCTTCGGCTGGTGAAGCGCGCCGACGGAAAGACCATCGGCATCGTTCAGTTCTTCGGAAAGAATCCCCAAACCCTCCGTTTCGCCGGGAAAACGGTGGAGGTGTACTACCCGGATGCCAAGCTTGTGGAGGTCTACGATGCGGGCAAATTCGGCAAAATGGGCAAGCAGGTGGACCAGTTGCTGCTCATTGGAATCGGCGTTCCGAGTGCCGACTTGCGCCACGATTTCGACATCACGGCCGGCGGCACGGAAACCATCGACGGGAAACTAACCACCCGGATTCAACTGATCCCGAAAGACAGCGACCTCAGGAAACAAGCCGAAAAGATCGAGATGTGGGTTCCCCAGGGTGAGAGCGTGCCGATGCAGGTGAAGGTGACACGAACTTCCGGCGACTACAATCAGGCGATCTACTCCGACATTCAGATGAATCCCACACTGCCGGATTCGGCGTTCGAGTTGAATCTGCCCGCGGACGTCAAGCGCAAGGTTGTGAAGTAGACACCTTATCCAGGAACCGCTGGTGGACGCGGGAATCCGAAGTAAGCTCCGGATGGAACGTGGTCACCATGTGCCTGCCCTGCTCCACCCACACGGGATCGCCATTGTAGGTAGCCAGAATTTTCCCGCCGGGACCGACGCGGAGGATTTTCGGCGCACGGATGAAGACTGCCTCCATCTCATTCGTACCTACCTGAAGCCGCGCGACCTTGCTATCAATTTGTCGGCCGTAGGCGTTGCGCTGGACGTCGATATCGATCAGGTCGAGGCTCGGCTGCGCCGGGCTGGTCACCGAATGCGCCAGCAGGATCGCGCCGGCACACGTTCCGAAGACCGGCTTGACTGCGGCGAACTGGCGCAGAGGCTCGGTCAGCTTCTCGATGTCGAGCAGCTTGAGCATGGTGGTGCTTTCGCCGCCGGGCACGATGAGGCCGTCGCAGGCGTCCAATTGTTGCGCGGTGCGGACCTCGACGCCACGGCCTCCCGCGCGCTCTAGGGCCTTGAGATGAGCGTCGAAATCGCCCTGAATGGCGAGTACACCGATCGTTTTCACGTCACCAGCCGCGAGTTTGGAGGAGTTCGCTTTCCGGGAGTTTGGAGACGTCCAGGCCGCGCATGGCTTCGCCCAGCTCTTCGCTGGCTTCGAGAAGCTTCACCGGATCGTTGTAATACGTCGCAGCCTTGACGATAGCGCGGGCGCGCGAGTCGGGATCCTCGGATTTGAAAATGCCGCTGCCGACGAACACCGCTTCGGCGCCGAGCTGCATCACCAGAGCGGCGTCGGCGGGCGTCGCGATCCCGCCCGCGGAGAAGTTCGGCACGGGCAGCTTGCCGTTGGCCGCCACCCATTCCACCAGTTCCAGCGGAGCGCCCAGGTTCTTGGCCTCATGCACCAGCTCTTCCTTGCCGAGGATCGTGAGATGCTTCATCTCCTTGACGATGGTGCGGATATGGCGAACCGCCTCGACGATATTGCCGGAGCCGGCTTCACCCTTGGTGCGGATCATCGCGGCGCCCTCGGCGATGCGCCGCAGAGCCTCACCCAGATTGCGCGCTCCGCACACAAACGGGACTTTGTACGTCTTCTTATCGATGTGGTGTTCTTCGTCGGCGGGCGTGAGCACTTCGCTCTCATCGATATAATCGACGCCCAGCGCCTCGAGTATCCGAGCCTCCATGAAGTGGCCGATGCGCGCCTTGGCCATGACCGGGATGGAAACCGTATTCATGATCTCGCGAATGATGCGGATCGACGCCATGCGCGAAACGCCGCCCTCTTTGCGGATATCGGACGGAACGCGCTCCAGCGCCATGACGGCGGAGGCGCCCGCATTTTCGGCTATCTTGGCCTGCTCAACGTTGGTCACGTCCATGATGACCCCGCCCTTGAGCATTTCAGCCAGGCCGACTTTTAGGCGGAATTCTTCGGAAAGATACATAATCCTTTCTCCAGGTACATCTCCATCATCGCATTGCTGCCCCTAATAGCCAACGGTGAAGCGCTCGCGGCGATGCTGCGGCTTTTCGATCTCATCCGCGAGAGCGATGGCGTAGTCTTCCATGGAGATCCTGCTCTGCCCATCGGCGCCGGTGAGCACCTGATCTTTACCGAGGCGAAATTTCCCGGTGCGCTCGCCTGGACTGAAGAAGACGGAGGGCGAAAGGAAAGTCCAGTCGAGTTCCCGCTCGGTTTTGAGCGCGTTGAGGAAGTCGCGGCCGCCGGAGGCCTCCGGTTTGTAAGCCGGGGGAAAGTTGGGCGTGTCGACCAGGGCGGATCCAGGCGCGACTTCGAGACTGCCCGCGCCTCCGACCACCAGAAATCGCTTGATGCCGGATTTCTTGGCGGCGCCGACCGCGGAACGCACATCGGTATCGAGAAATCTCACGCTATGAATGGCCGCTTCCTGCCCGGCGAGCAACTGCGCCAGGCTGGCTTCGTCTTTCACGTCGCCTTGCGTCAAGGTAAGGCCGGGGCGAGGCTGCATCTTATCGGGATGCCGGGCGATGCCGAGTACTTGATGTCCGCGATTCAACAGCTCGGTAACGATGCGTGACCCCGCGTTGCCGGTCGCGCCGATGACGGCGATTTTCATGAAGCGGTCCTCCTGACTGATCTTTCAGTCTACTGAAGAAAGAGGGACAGCCAGCCTGTTTCCGCGATATCTTTCGATGGAACCGACCGTCCTCCGTGCGGAAACAGGTAGGCTGTCCTAGCACTCTACGCGTAGATGCCGCGCAGCTTGATGGCGAATGCCACCCGGTCCAAAGCCAGCATATACGCGGCCGTGCGATTGTTGACGCCATGTTTCTGGGCGTAGGCGACCACGTCATTGAAGCTGTTCACCATGATCTCTTCCAGGCGATCGTTGACCGTCTGCTCATTCCAGAAGTAACCCTGGCGATCCTGCACCCATTCGAAATAGGACACCGTGACGCCGCCAGCGTTGGCCAGAATATCCGGGATCACAAAGATGCCCTTCTCCGCCAGGATGGAATCGGCGAAATGCGTGGTCGGGCCGTTAGCGCCTTCGCACAAGATTTTGGTCCGCAGTTTGGCGGCATTGTGAGAGGTGATGACGTTCTCATGAGCAGCGGGCAGCAGGACATCGGTTTCCAGGAACATCGCTTCGTCGCGGTCCATGTTCTGGCCGCCGGGAAAGTCGGTAATGGAACCGGTATCTTTGCGATGTTTCATCAGCGCAGGAATATCGAGGCCCTGCGGATTGTAAACCGCGCCGTCGAATTCGATGATGCAGATGATCTTGAACCCGGCGCGCGCCATCAGCTTGGCCGACATGCCGCCCACGTTGCCGAATCCCTGAATCACCACGCGCGTCTCCGACCGCTCCAGGCCCAGGCGGCGCAGAGCTTGGTCGATCACGATCATGCATCCTCGCCCGGTGGCTTCGGTGCGGCCGCGCGAGCCTCCCAGATCGATGGGCTTGCCGGTGACCACGGCCGTCACCGTGCGGTGGGCGTGCATGGAATAGGTATCCATGATCCACGCCATGGTCTGGTCATTGGTGTTGACGTCGGGCGCCGGAACGTCGATTTCCGGGCCGATGAAGTCGAACAATTCCGCCGTGTAGCGGCGGGTGATGCGCTCCAGTTCCACGTTCGAGAGGATGGACGGATCGCAAATCACGCCGCCCTTGGAGCCGCCGAACGGGACGTTGGTGACGGCGCATTTCCAGGTCATCCAGGACGCCAGGGCGCGGACTTCATCGAGCGTCACGTCGGGCGCGTAACGAATACCGCCCTTGGCCGGCCCGCGCGCGATGGAATGCTGCACGCGATAGCCGGTGAACACCTCCAGTCGGCCGTCGTCGAGCTGAACCGGAATGTGGACGATGATCTCGCGCGACGGAGACCGCAGAACCTTGCGCATGCCGTCGTCGAGTCCCAGGCGCTCGGCCGCTTCGTCGAAGCGGGCTTCGGCGGAGAGGCGTGGGTTAAACTCGTCTCCTAATCCATCTACGGCTTTCAGTGTCGGCGTGGGAGGCGGAGAGGAACGCGGTGCGGCTTCCGTAATCATATGAGGGCTCCGCACCCATTATCGAACACCCCGATACAATCTCGAAGCTATGATGAAGACGTGGGGCGGACAATCATCATCCTGGGGCTCATCCTGGTCGCGGCAGGCATCCTGATCACGCTCGGCGACCGGCTGCCGATCAAGCTGGGCCGGCTGCCCGGCGACATCGTTCTGCGTGGAAAGAACAGCGCGTTCTATTTTCCAATCGTCACGTGCCTGATCGTAAGCGCAGTGCTAAGCCTGGCAATGTGGCTGATCGGGCGGCGGTAAGTCTTCTAAGTAACCGCCCGCAAAACGGAGCCCAGGTCGCGGCGTGAAATGCAGGCTATTACTCTCGCGAACCGAGCGCCGCGACCGGCCCTTTGCGGGCGAGTTAGCGCAGCAAGCCCAGGCGATCCAAGGGCCAATACACGAACACGGCCTTGCCGTAAATGGCGTCGCGCGGGACCGTCCCCCAACTCCGGCTGTCGTTCGAGGAATTACGGTGGTCGCCCAGAACGAAGTAGTGTTCGGGCTCGATCACCCGGCGAGGCATCGACATGCGATCGCGGTTGGCGGCGATGAGATAAGGCTCTGCGAGCCGCTTGCCGTTGAGGATGACCGTGCCGTCGACAATTTCGATCACGTCGCCGGGGACGCCGATCACTCGCTTAATGTAGGACCTGGCGGGATCCTCCGGGGCCCAGAACACGATTGTATCGCCGCGGTCGATGTCGGATATTCCGAAGCGGTAGACAAACTTATTGATGAAGATGCGCTCTTCGTTGATGAGGGACGGCGTCATGCTGGTGCCCTCGACTTTTACCGGCTGGTAGAGGAACAGGATGACGATGACCGCGATGACCACACTGACCGCGAGATCGCGCAGCCAAGAGATCGCAGTGCGGGAGGCCGACGGCGTGGCCGGGGGCACACTTACACTCGGAGTGCCCTGCTCGTCTTCCATATACCACTACTATAGACGGGTTCAATCGCGAAAGGTTTGATGGCCGTGAAGGCCAGTGGAAGATGCGTTTTACCGAGCGAAAGGGGCCCTGGTGGAGGGGTTCGAGTCCTCTCGGCTCGGTTCCTCTCACCATGAGTTTACCCTCAACTCCGCGCTTTGACCTTCGGTCGAGTACTAGCACAATTTGCTATAAAAACCAATAAAACGCGTTGCCTTAACGAAGGAATTGGCCGTATACTGTGCGTACACGAAATCGATAGTTCAAGAGGAAAGCTGCCAAAATCATCACCGAAGCTCTGCAATATTTTGTGGCGCCTGTTGTTATACGACAACGGGTTGATTGTTCCTGACCCACCCCAATAACAGACCGAATAGAAAAGAGGAAAACCGCATGAACACGAAGAAGTTACGTTTCGCGCTTCCAGCTATTGTGCTGGCAGCTATGGTAGCAGCCTTACCGGCTAAGGCAGATTTACTCCTATGCCCCAATGCGGCAAACCAAGGCGGCTTCGGCGGCGACACGTTCACCGCACTGCCTGGGTCGCAGGATGCGACTTGCGGTGCTAACAGCGCCGTAAAGATGGATATCCCCACGAACACTGACTACGCGCGGCTTGCATGGACAGGTACCGGCCTGACACTCGGAACTCTCGGCCTCACCAATGCAACCGTCACGTTAGTTGCGCCCGCCGGCGACCAGCCGTACTACATGATGACATTCCAAGATACCGGCGATGTACTCGGGGCGCCATCTGGCGACCAGATGCTGATGCTCGAGTTTCAATCAAGCACCGTTTCCGGCAACAACATGGCGCTCGATCCCAGCACGACGTTGTTCAACATCTACGACAACACCGCAGGCACATATTTCCTGGGCGGGCAATCGAATGCCCATCCACTGGATTACTGGCTCACGACCTACTCCGCGTTGAGCACCGACACAATCGACGGTTTCCGCATCGGAGAAGGCCTGGCCGCAGGATGCAGCCTTGCGTCTTGCTCGGAAAGCCTGACGATTGACCATGTGGACGTCGGTAGTACCGTCCCCGAACCGGCGACGTGGAGCTTCATGGTTTTGGGGCTTCTCGGACTCGCCGTGGCGGGTCGGCGAAAGATGGTGAAACTGTAAGACTCTGCGCGCGGCGACGTCCAAGTCCGTTTGGTAGACTTTTACGGACTTGGGGCGGCTTGTGGGATTTGAACCCACGACATCCAGAACCACAGTCTGGCGCTACTACCAAGATACTCGAAGCCATGCTTCTCCGAGCGGCCCGGCGATAGCGGAAGGCGTCGATCCAAACGGTCCAGCGCCTGAATCGCGCTGTTTTCATCGACGCAGAATACGCCGCGTTCTGCGGCAGATTCAGATGCAATTCGATAATGGAGGCACCTTCTCTTCAAACTGCGGATCGTTAAAGGCCATGTAGCGCTCCAGCCGGCGGGGCTTCAGATCCGCTTCTTTCCAGATGCGCGCGATCAGGTTCTTATTGACCTTCATCACCGCCGCCATCTTGCGCAACGACCAATGCGCGGAGCCGTGCTCCCAGCGCGAGATCGTGGACGGGAACGCGCCGAGCTGCTCCCGGATCTCGCTATACGAGACCCCTTGATCGAGCAGCAGAACAATGCGCATCCTCCGGGCTACGCTGGCCGGAAGGCTTGCGCAGGTAGCTTTGCAACTCGCCTCGCTCGGTCGGGGTGAAGTAGTACTCGTTACTCGGGGACAGCCCATTCGTACGGCCAGGGCGCGATGGAACACGGGGCGACAGATACACTACAATGGCTCAATGAAAATCGCCACTCTGCTGTGTGCTCTCTCACTCGCAGTCGCCGCCTGCGCCGCCGGCAAACCCGAGGAATTCAAAACATCCGCCGGCACGCTCACCATGACGCCGATCCAGCACGCCGGTCTGATGCTTCAGGCCGGGGGCCAGGTGATCCACATCGATCCGGCGCAAGGCAGCTATGACGGGTTCCCGGCCGCCGATTTGATCCTGATCACCGACATCCACGGCGATCATCTGTCGGCGCCCACCATCGCCAAGGTGAAGAAAGCGTCTACCGTGATTATCGGGCCCGAGGCGGTGGCCAACGCTCTGCCCGGCACCACCATTCTGCGTAATGGCGAAACCAAGACCTTCGGCGCCTGGACCATCGAAGCCATCCCCATGTACAACCTGACGCGCGGCCCGGCCCCCGGGAAACTGTATCACGATAAGGGCCGCGGCAACGGCTACGTGATCACCTACGGCGGCCTGCGTATGTATGTCGCCGGCGACACCGAGAACATCCCGGAGATGCGCGCGCTGAAGAACATCGATGTGGCATTCATCCCCATGAATCTGCCCTACACGATGACGCCGGAGGAGGCTGCCGCCGCGGTCAAAGCGTTCAAGCCGAAGATCGTGTATCCCTACCACTACCAAGGTACGGATCTGAAGGTCTTCGAGGCGGCGCTCAAAGGAAGTGGAATCGAAGTCCGCTTGCGCGATTGGTACGCGCGCTAACGCGAAACCAACGCGTCCGGGGGCGCACTGGCACGCTCGGTGGTCACCGGCCGGAAGGCCCAGCACCAAACAAGAAGACCCGTGACGTGGGTCAGCTGCAGGAATAAGTTCGGCATCCACACCAGCCGGGGCGAACCCATCCACCGATGCAACCCAAACGCCACCGCCGCCCCGGCCATTGCAACACCCAGACCCATGGCGAACTTCAGGAGCTGTGAGTCGCGAGGTTTCGATCTGATCAGCACGGTCCAAAGCACCAGGATCATGATCCCGCTGCCGAAGTACAGAAACTGGCTCATCGCGTTCAGCCAGTGAATCGTAAAGGGTCGCGAAAGCACCAGGAAGGGCAACAAAAAGACAGCCGTAACGATTACGATCAGCGTCTTGCCGATCGTCGAACGCTGACGTTTTCCCTCCAGCAGCTGGAAAATGATCGCGGTCACCATCGCGAAAAGAACCAGATTCAGGATCACGCGGTCGGAGTAGTAAACCTGACGAAAGAGCGTGGTCCGGTTACCGATGTTCTGTCGGATCGCCACTTCCAGCACGCTTGTGATCAGACGCGTCAGGGAATAGGCGAGGACTAACGGATACTTCCGGAACGCACCTTGGAGCAGGAACGCGATGACACTTACTTGAAGTATCAGACTAACGATGATCAGCGGGTCGTCCCAATGGAACATACGGATACGGAATACGTGGGACTCGCCCTGGAGCCGGCAGAACCCCTCCTGTTTAACTATCGGGCGGAGGCCTTGTATTCCACACAGGGATCTTGCCGGGCTTGCGTGAAAAATGTACCTAGGTTACTGCGCCGCCTGGTGGGCGCGATCCTTTTCGTTCTCGGCGCAGAAGTACTCTAAGATGTCGGAATCCGGTATCAGCTGGTGCGTGACCTTGATGCTGAACGGCTTGGTGTACATCATGGGATCGTCAAACGTCATTTGCACGTCCAGGTGGCCGAAATCGCGACGGTGGTAGCGCTCCACCAGATGCATACCTTCACTACGCGGGTGGCCCAATACATCCAGCCAGGCCTTGTCGTTGAATCCGATGGTATCCACCACCAGAGTGTCGCCCTCCCATTTGCCGACGGAATAGCCTAGCCACGATGGTTGCGGATCCACGGGAAGCTTGCGCCCGTCCGTGTAGATCTGGCGGTGCGCGTTATCCACTTCGAGCAGGATCACCGTCAAACCCGGAGTCTGCACGATCTTGTGCACTTCCGAAACCAGCGAAGAAATCGGGATTCCGAGCGGCAGGCAATCGACACCCGGATCCCTGACCGACCCTTGCGCCCGCTGCGCGAACAATTTCGCGGCTTCGGGCCGTATCGGCACATCCTCCGGTTTGAAGTCCGCAAAAATGTTTAAGGCATATTTCGAAATGGTGTCGAGTTCCATGCCCGGCACGCTGGTGGCGTCGGCGGCCTTGATCAGATCGGCGCCGAATATGCGATTCATCTCTTCCCGCGGCGTGGGCTGCACGTGCCAGAGTCCTGAAAGATCGGGCTTGCCGTTGGAGGCGCGCGGGGCTGGAGCCGTCAGATTCGGCTTGCCGTCACGCGTCCGAGGCGTTCCCGGCGAAGGATAGTTCAACCATTGTGCGAACGAACTGCTGGCGGCAAGCAGAATCAATACCGCTAGTCTATTTGCCATCATTCGCGGCTTTCTTCTGCGCGTCCAGTACGGCATTGAACGCCGTCTCCTCGATATCCAGCTCAGTCTTGTACCCCTGCGGATCGATAAACGGATTCGGCCCGTTGCCCAACTTCGGATACTTTTCCGCCAGGCTATACATCGCCGGATGCGATCCCAGCGGTACGTCGCATTTCAGCCCGCGCAGAACGCGGAAGCTGCGTTGGTACTCCTCGGCAATATCTGGCACCTGCGGATTATTGATCAGCTTCGTTCCGGCGTTCACGCCCACGCTTCCGATGATCACCACATCATACGGGCGCCCGCCATCCTCAACAGTCGCGGTCCACGTCGTGTCTCCGCGCGTGTGTCCGGGAGTCAGATGCGCCATCAGCGTCGTCCCGCCCAGCGTGACTTTATCGCCATCGTGCAGGACCTTATAGTTGGGGCGAGCTTTCCCGCTGGGAGTCCGCATGGTCTGGAGCGCCGGAATATCCTCGGCCATCGCCATGGCCTGCGCTCCGCTCAGCTCCAGCGCCAAAGGGTCGCCTTCCATATGATCCCCGTGTGCGTGGCTGCCAAGCAGGATCTTGATATCGGTGAACTTGAAACCCAGCTTCTCGACCGACGCCTTGATTACCGGTACGGTGCGCTCATAGTCGCTATTGATGAGGATGTCCCCCTGCGGCGTCACGAATAAGAACGAACCGAGGCTGCGCGTCCCGACGTAGTACAGGTTCCCGATGATCTTGTGAGGCGGAAACGCCGTGTCCTGGTCTTCCTTGGTTCCCACGTTGCGCCGGAACAGTTCGGCCGCCGTCCACACTTTGCCGGCCTGCGCCATCAAGGCCGCCGCGCCGCAGCCGGCAAGAATCAATCCTGGCAAAAACAATCGAGCGAGCTTTTCGGTCCGCATAAGTGACAACAGAATATCAAATCGCTTGTGAATCTGTGTCAGGCGGCCTTGCGCCCGGATTCCCAGCGTTGGACGACCCATTGCCGAACCGCCAGACGCCGGATCGCGGCGCTCATCCCGACCATCGCCATCACCAGCGCTGCCGACGTGAAGACGCATTCCCAGATAGTGAGGCGTCCCTTAAAGAACGATAGCCATCGTCCATAGAGGAGTTCCACGTGCACCCAGTACACGGCTAGCGAGGTGGTCCCCAGCAGCCGCACCCAGCTCCATCCCGCGCTGAAATATTCCGTCCAGAGGAACGCGCCCGATCCCAGCAGCAGCGTGACTCCCAACTTGCACGCCACCAGCGCCGGACTATTTAACCAGAAACTCGAGTTGGAATAAATCGAAAATGGCAGGTTCGAAAAATACTGGCCTGCCAGGAGGAGTCCAAACCCGCACAGCGCCGCCCACTGCATGACCCGGCTCCATTCCCCGCGCTTCACGAACGGCACCGCGCTCCCCGCGGCCAAACCGAACGCCAGATAGGAACCCCAAGGAAACATGCTGAATGCCGTACCTGGTACGAAATAATCGCGCACTGCCCCCGGGATTCCGCCCGTTTCCAGGCCCGACATCACCGGCGCCAGCGCCGCCAGTGCGATTCCGGCCAACACCGCCCACCGCACCCGCTGCATCCCCCGTGCCAGCGCGATCAAGGACAACAGTGCCGCCGTCGCTCCCATGACGTTCAGCACGTCCACGCGCAGCAGATCGGTCCAGGGCTGATTCGGCAGTGCGAAAATCCACATCTGCAGGCGGAATGCGATCGCCAGCAGGAACAGATACCGCGCCCGCCGCAGCGCTCCGGTGATGCGCCGCCACGCCGGCAGGTCCTCTCGTTTATTCATGCCCAGGCCGAACGTGATCCCGGTCAGGAACAAGAAGATCGCGGCCGCTTGACCGCCGAAGAATTGCGAGAAGATGAACGCCGGGTGCTCCCGCAATTCGGGCCGAAGCAAGGAATGAAAGGTATGGCCCTGGAGCATGACGATGGCCGCCAACCCCCGCAACCAGTCCAGAAAGATAATGCGACCGCGAACCGGAACCAGATCCACGTGCTTCTAGTACTTGACCTTTCCCAAAAATGCCAACAGCAACCGGTTAAATTCTTCCGGCCGCTCCATCATCACGAAATGCCCGGTTCCGGCGACCTGCACGTACTCCGAGTTCGGGAAAAACTTCTTCACAGTCTCGCGATTCGCCATCGGCGAACTGGCATAAATCGCGAGGACCGGCATCGTCATCACTTCATTATTCCGGCCGGATGCGTCGAACGTCGCGATCATCGCTCCCGTCGCGGTCGCTGCCGGCGCCGCGAGCATCATCTTCAATACGTGCTGCTCGACCGCGGCCGGAGTAGCGGGTGTAAACATCCCCCGGATCATCGCCTCGCGAGCCTTCATGCCGTCCGGACCGCTCATCGCCGCCGGATTGGGCGCTCCCCGGCTGCTGCCCTTCACCTGACCGTCCGCAAGCGATGGCAACAGCCCGTCCACCGGCACCAAGGCAACCACGTGCTTGGGATACAGCCGGGCATATTCGCGGATTACCGGAGTTCCCATGCTATGCCCCACCAGCACCACTCTATCGACCTTCGCCTCCGCCCGCACCGCCTCCACCGCGCGAGCGAACCCGGCCATCGAAAACTTCCCGTCCTTGGGAGGATCGCTCTTGCCGTGCCCCGGCAGATCCAGCGTAATGACCCGATACTTCTGGCTCAGCACAGGCACTTGCGCGTCCCATGAGGATTCGTCGCAAGTCCAGCCATGCACCAGGATGACCGCCCGCTTCGCGGTCCCTTTCCTAGACCAATGGACATTCGCCCCATCCACCGTTGCCCCGTGAATCGGAGCCAAAAGCGGAAGCGTCAGGACCATGCTCAGCAGTAGTCTCATGCGGCCATCTTAGCAGTTGACACACTCCTGAAAAACGGAGGTGGTAATATAGAGATAACATGCAATACTTTGTTCGTACGATGGAGAAACATAAGGCCAGTACCCGCGTATTTAGCCCGGAACTGCCATGTCCCGCGCTGGGGAGCGCCAAGGATGCCGCCAAGCAATTAGTACAGTCCTCGGATCCTTCCGTGATGCTCCAAGCCGATGTATGTTCCAGGAACCAAAACCAAGTCCGCACGCGCTATTGCTGCTGGATCAACGAGCGTGGCGAGTTCGTCGAACGCGCCCTCATTTAAACAGTTGTTGTGATACACTTTTGAACGTGCCTAGCCCGCCAGTTACCTACCATCGGAACCGAGCCCGCCTGGTCAATTGAACCCTATTGGAGAGAGATCTGTGACGAATATCTTTGTCGGAAACCTTGCTTACCAGACCACGGAGTCGGAGCTCGAGGCCGCTTTTGCCGCGTACGGCGCCGTTGAAAAAACCAGCGTGGTGCGCGATCGTGACACCGGCCAGCCGCGGGGCTTCGCCTTTGTCGAAATGACCAATCAAGCCGAGGCCATGAAAGCCATTGAGGCCCTGAACGGTCAGGAACTGAACGGCCGCGCGTTGAACGTGAACGAAGCCCGTCCCCGTCCCGAGCGCGGTGGATTCGGCGGCGGCGGTGGCGGCGGCAACCGTGGCGGCGGTGGTGGATATGGCGGCGGCGGCGGCGGTGGTGGTCGCCGGCGCGAACCCCGCTGGTAATTCCGCGGCACAGGTTTTTCGCCTGTGCCTTTTTCGAACCACAATCGTAAAGGAGCTGGCTGCTACTGGGCTTGCGCCTGAACGCATTCCGCGCGTCCGTTAAGGAAACTTGAAAAGTCTCCGCGGGTTATCGACCAGGAGGCGTTTCAGAGTATCGCTGTTCTTGCCCGCGACCTCCCAGATCCAGCGATTGAGCAACTCACCGTCGTTGGGCATCTGTCCCTCTTTCATATTGGGATGAGGCCAGTCGGTGCCGGTGATCACGCGGTCCGGAAATTCTTCAGCCAGCGCCCGGGCGAACGGCAGGACTTTGCTCCAGTCCTCTGGCTTGCTCGATCCCGTCAGGCGTTCCGGGCACGTCACCTTCGCGTAGCAATCTTTCTTATCGCGGAACAGCTGCAGATAGCGCTGAAACTCGGGATCGCTGACGCCTTTGTCGATCGCCGGCACGGCCATGTGGTCGAACACTACGGGAATTGGAATCGCCTTGATGTGCGGCTCCAGATCCTTGAGATCGGCCGCTTCGCAATACAGATCGATATGCCAGTTCAGATATTTCACCCGGCGCGCCATCGTGATCATCTCCTCGGGCGGAGGAGGATTCGTCAAGCGCTTCACATAGCTATAGCGGACGCCGCGGACACCGGCCTTATCGAGCTCGACAAGATCCTGATCCGATACGTTTTTGTCGATGAATGCGACACCCAATGCCCTGCCCTTCGATTTCTTCAGAGCGTTGAGCATGTAACTGTTGTCGGTGCCATGGCAGGTGGCGGCGACGATCACCTCGCCCGAGAAACCCAGAAACGTATCGAGTTCCAGGAGCTTTCTCCAGGGCGCAAATGCCGGATCGTACTTGCGGTCGTCCGACCAGGGAAACGGCGTCATGCCGTTGCTGTTCACGTGGCAATGAGTGTTGATAGCTCCCGGCGGCATTGGGAAAGCAGGCTTGTCGGGCTTGGGATCGGGCTCCAAATTCTTCGAGCGAGCGGGCGACTTCTTGCGAGGCTTGTCGTTATAGTGATGCCGGTTGACCTCACGGGTCTCGGAGACCATCGTGTATTCCCTGCCCTCTTCCATCTTGTATTTCTCGGACAAATGGTTGACGATGACGTCCTCAAGATCGAGCCCGAGATCTTTGCGAAGCCTGTCGCCAAGCGGGCCCTTGCGATCGGGCTTGTCCCCTAACGCGAAGTTCACGGAAACACGTTTGCTGGGGCCTTCCTCATCGCCGACGATGCAAAATGTCCACGGTGTAAGCGTCGTGGCGACGCGGTTTCGCAGCATCGTATTCTTCGGCTCTTCCGTTACGGGGTCGAGCGATTGATGGCCCTGCAGCAGAGCATGCATCTTTCTGAGAAGTTCTCCGTTGTTCTCAAGGAAGAAGCGCTCCAGCTCCTTCGAACATTTCACTTCAAGATTTGGCACGCACTAATTTTAGCGGATCAAAGAGTGGATCTGCCGGTTGCCTAAAAAGGGGTCAGACGACATTTTAGGTTAGGATTCAGGGCCGAACCTGGCGATCGCTCTCACTAAATGTCGTCTGACCCCTTTTAGGATCCCCTCTAGACACTACCTGGTGGTCACGATGCGGAAGCCAGTCTCCACGCGGTGGTCCATGATGCGATTCCACATCACGCGAGCCGTACCGATGGCAAGGGCATGTGAGAATCCGACCAGCTGGCCCGACTGCAGCGACTGATTGGCGTGGACCATGCGAAAGCCGCCGGGGCTCACATCCACCAGCTGGCCCAGAACCTCCATCGGCTGCGGATTGGAGAAGTTCACCAGAACCGGCCCCTCGCCCGGCTGGCGAATCTCCCGGCGCTTTTCGTTGATCGCGACGTTCATAGGGCCACTCGCTGCTCGGATTCGTACAGTTTCAGCTTGCGGCTGAGGGTCCGCCGCGAGATTCCCAGGCGCGCGGCCGCCTTTTGCTGATGCCCACCGGTAGCCGCCAGCGCTACCTCTATCATGCGGCGCTCCATGGTTTCCAGGCTTCCTGAATCCTCTTGCGGACCGTCGAAATCCTCTTCATAGTTGCCGGCATCCCCGCCGCTTAAAAATGCCGGGGAAGGCACTGCGCGCAGCCGGAAATCCTGCGCCATGAGCTCTCCACCCTGGCTCATCACCCCGGCCTGAATCACGGCATTCCGCAATTCCCGGATGTTCCCCGGCCAGGAATAATGGAGGAGCACGCCCACAGCCGAGTTGCCCAGCTCCAGTTCCGGAAAGTGCTCTGCAAGGAAATGGCGCGCCAGCGGCTCGATATCGGCAGGACGGGAGCGCAGCGGAGGAACGTGCAGCGTGAACTGGCTCAGCCGGTGAAACAGATCGCTGCGAAACCGGCCTTGCGCCACGGCTCGTTCCAAATCCCGATTGGTGGAGGCCACCACGCGCACGTCCACAGAAACCTTACGGACGCCACCCAACCGGTAATACGGTGCGCCGTCCAACACCCGCAGCAGCTTCACTTGAAGCCGGGCATCCAGCTCTCCTACTTCATCCAGGAAAATGGTTCCCTGATGGGCCAACTCGAACAATCCCGGTTTGGCGGAATCGGCTCCGCTGAAGGCGCCCCGCTCGTGACCGAATAATTCGCTTTCCAGAAGCTGTTCGGGCAGCGCGGCGCAGTTGAAATCGACCCAAGCCTTGCCGGCCCGGCCCGAATAATAGTGGACGGCGCGCGCCACCAGTTCCTTCCCTACACCGCTTTCCCCAGTGATCAGCGTGGTGGCGCTGGACCGAGCCACGCGCTGGACCAGTTCCATGAGCCGCTGCATGGTCTCGCTCACGATGATCGCGGTCATGCCCAGGAACACCTGTGAGGGAGCTTCGGCCGAAGGCAATGGTGCTGTGCGTATTCGTATGGCTTCCGGCATTATTGGGTTCGCTTCTCTTCCATCTTGCCGAATCGCGCTCCGCTTGGCCCTCCGGGGAACACCTTACCGCCCCTTGGAATTGCCCCGGAAGCCTGCGCCAGTTTGTCGCAATACCAGGGGCCGCAAAGTGCCATCCTGTCGCCGGAGGAGTGCCCAAACGGAGCCATCTTGCAGGATTTGAAGGACCAAACCAGTGGCCGCCAGCTTGCAGTCAGAGCGGGGCGTGCCGGACGTGTTCATAGAACCGCAAGCCAAGCCGGAGGACCATCAGTCTCCTCCCGCGACCCCCCAGGCACGTATTCTGGCTGCGGCTGCGGATCCTTCTGAAAACAATCGTTCCGAAAACGAAAACGAAAACGATAAGGTTCAGGGCCCCCTGACCTTGAGAGCACGGCTTTTCCTGGCTCTTGTGGTTACTCTGGCGGTCGCAGTACTGGCGAACGCGGCCGTATTCTGGCACTCCCCGGACCTGATCAAGTTTGGAGCCTTTCTCTCGATTTCTCTCATCTCGGCGGGAGCACGCGTGCGAGTTCCCGGGGTAACGGGGCCCCTACCTGTCTCCTATTTGTTCGTGCTGCTCGGACTGGTGGAACTCACTACTCCGGAAACCATCCTGCTAGCCTGCGGAGTGGCCTTGGTCCAGTGCTACTGGAATCGAACCAAGCGGCCTCGGACGTCGTTCGCGCTGCTTCAGGTCGCGCTGATGATCGTGGCAGCCGGGGCAGCCGAGCGCGTATACCATTCCGCATGGTTCGAATTCTCCGATGTCGACACCTCCCTGCGGCTGGCAGTAGCCACGCTGGGACTATTTTTGATTAACACCGCTCCGATGGCAGCGTGGACGGCGATCATCGAACACGAACCATTCGCAGCCGTGTGGCTGCGTTCCTCCTTCTGGTCCTTGCCGCACTACATGGCGGGAGCCGGCATAGCCCGAGGGGTCAGCAGCGCCGCGCACTACGTGGGCTGGCAAACCGTGCTGCTCACCGGCCCGGTGGTCTATCTGATCTACCGTTCCTACCGGCTGTATCTGAATCGGCTCGAGGCGGAAACGAAACACGCCGAGGAAGTCGCATCTCTGCACCTCAGAACCATTGAGGCGCTGGCCCTGGCGATCGAGGCCAAGGACCACACCACGCACGAGCATCTGCAGCGGGTCCAAATCTACGCGCGGGAATTGGCTGCATCGCTGGATCTCACCGAAGCCGAGCTGCAGGCTCTGCAGGCGGCCGCGCTGCTGCACGACATCGGAAAGCTGGCGGTGCCCGAGCACATCATCTCGAAGCCCGGCAAGCTGACGCCGGAAGAGTTCGACAAGATGAAGATTCACCCCATCGTGGGAGCCGAGATTCTGGAGCGGGTGCGCTTCCCTTATCCCGTGGCCCCCATTGTTCGGGCCCATCACGAGAAGTGGGACGGCACTGGATACCCGAACGGCCTCAGAGGCGAAGAGATTCCCATCGGGGCGCGTATCCTGGCGGCGGTCGATTGCCTGGATGCGCTCGCCTCCGACCGGCAGTACCGGCGTGCGATGCCTCTGGAAGACGCCATGAAGGTGGTCCGGTCGGAAGCCGGCCATGCTTTCGACCCGCGCGTGGTGGACGCTCTGGAACAAGGCTACGTGCAGTGGGAGCGCAAAGCGCAACTTCCGGCCACCAAATCGGCGGGACTTTCCAAAGACGTGAAAATCGAGCGTGGCCTGGCGCCGGCGGCGGGCTTTGAAGCTTCCAACGGATCGCCCGCGGTGGCAGCCAATACCGAGCCCGTGAACTTCCTGAATCTGATTGCCGGAGCCCGGCAGGAAGTCCAGGCGCTATTCGAAATCTCACAGGACCTGGGGAATTCGTTGAGCCTGGACGAGACTCTTTCCGTCCTCGACGTTCGTCTGCGCCGCATCATTCCGCACCATTCCCTAGCGGTGTGGATGGTGCGCGGCGACGAGCTGATTCCGGAATATGTCAACGGCGAAGACTGCCGCCTCTTTTCTTCTCTCCAGATTCCCATGGGTCAGGGACTCTCCGGGTGGGTAGCGGAAAACGGCAAGCCGATCGTGAACGGGAATCCGTCCGTGGAGCCTTCCTACCTCAAAGACAAGACCCTGACGTCGGCACTCCGGTCCGCAGTGGCGCTGCCTCTGGAAGGCTCCAGTGGGGCGCTGGGCGTACTGACGCTGTATCACATGGAACGCGACGCTTTCACCAAGGATCATCTTCGCCTTCTGATGGCGATCGGACCGAAGATCGGCATGTCCATCGAAAACGCACTCAAGTTCCAGCAGGCGGAATCCTCCGCAACCACGGACTTTCTCACTTCCCTGCCCAACGCGCGCTCACTATTCCTGCAACTGGACGCCGAGGTATCGCGGGCGCGCCGCAATAACCAGCCGCTGACGGTGGTGGTGCTGGACCTGGACGAGCTCAAGCTGGTCAACGACCGGTATGGGCACCTGGAAGGCAACCGGCTTCTGCGTGAAGTCGCGACCGGGCTCAAAAACAGTTGCCGCGAGTACGACTATGTCGCGCGGATGGGCGGCGACGAATTCGTGGTTCTGATTTCCGGACTCAAGCAGGCCGATGCGGAGCAGCGCGTGGAGGAATTCCGGCATGTAGTGGCCGGCATCGGGATGCAGTCCTTCGACAAGCCTCTCTCGGCGAGCATCGGAGTGGCGCATTTCCCCACGGATGGCGCCGATGCGGAACGGCTCCTGGCCGAAGCCGACCGGCTCATGTACCAGCAGAAGCGGGCCCGCAAGAACAGCCGGACCAACTCACAAGCGCGAGTGTGGGCGCGGGACCTGAAGACAACGTTCGTTCAGTAACCTTGCCGCAGTGCGGACCGTGCTCACCGGGCAACGACTCCCAACGACGTCAGCGCCCCCGTTGAATTGGCGCGGAATACGACGGTGAAAAGTAGCGTGTCCGAAGTAACTTCCGCGACACCCTGTTTGCCAGGAGTGGACAGAGCGAACGCTGTATGATTGCGGCTGGGCAGGTCCAGGGAACTCACTGAAGTGGTGCCGTCACTGTAACGGAAGGTGATGCTGATGTTGCTCGCCGGAGTGTTGCCGGGATTGGTAATCGCAACGCCGGTAGCCCCGCCGGCAGTATTGTCGAACGGCAGGAAAAAGTGCTGGCTTCCGGAACCCACGATGGTCGCGGTTCCCTCTTGTATCGACGGCAGGGCTGTTTTCTGGCTGTAGATGACGCTTCCACCCACCGAGGCCGGGGCGGTTAACTCCGCCCAGCCGCCGACGGTCTGGCTCCCTAATCCGGTCGTGCGAATGGTCGTCGATCCGCCCGCTGGAATGGTGCCTGTCAGCGACCCCGCTTCCAATTGAAAACCCGTCGTGGGAATGTTGCCGTGGTCCTCGTTGAAGCGCAGTGTATAGGTCGCCGGCGCAGTGCCTCCGTTGGTCAGAAGTACCGTGGTTTTGAAATTAAGCCCATCGGCGACGTGAGCCAGCGTGCGGGGGGCGGTGGTCGCGTCCGCACTAGCCGGGACGGCATCCAAGGCGGTGAAGGCGCCTGTCGAATTGGCGCGGAAAACCACGGTGAGAAGTGCTGCGTCGGACGTGACTTCGGCGACGCCGCTCCGATTCGCAGTATGCGGAAATGTGTCGGCGAGCACGAAGGACTTATGATTACGGCTGGCCAGCGGGGGAAAGGGACTCGCCTCACTGGTTCCATCGCTGTAATGGAATGTGATCTGAATGTTATTCGCCGGAGTGGCGCCCGGATCGGTAAACGCAACGCCGGTGGCTGCTTTAAGCGTATTGTCGAATGGCAGAAAGAAGTGTTGGCTTCCCGATGTCCCGATGGTCGCCGTGCCTTCCTGTATCGACG
>Ga0075522_10000067_pt1 | contig 58392 bp, 53 predicted proteins | sample NGEPerA_FD_74796 | JGI IMG/M metagenome (GOLD analysis project Ga0075522, IMG submission 74796) | Arctic peat soil microbial communities from the Barrow Environmental Observatory site, Barrow, Alaska, USA - NGEE PermafrostL2-A | ecosystem: Environmental > Terrestrial > Soil > Wetlands > Peat ... | reverse complement strand
GCCAGCGGGCTAAAGTCACGATCCACAAACTGCCGACCGGCGTTCGCGGCCTCGACGACATTCTGGGCGGCGGCATCCCTGAATTTTCATTCAACATCATCGCAGGCACTCCCGGTTGCGGCAAAACCACGCTGGCGCATCAGATTGTTTTTGCCAATGCCACGGCGCGAAAACCCGCGCTCTATTTCACCGTCCTCGGCGAACCAGCTTTGAAGATGCTGCGCTATCAGCAACAATATTCTTTCTTCGACGAATCCAAGTTGGGTAAGGCCGTTCGCTTCATCAACCTGTCTGACGTGGTGTTGGAAAAAGATTTAGACGCGGTACTGGAAGAAATCATCAGAGAAGTCACGGCGACCAAGCCCGGCGTCGTGGTGGTGGATTCCTTTCGCACCGTGGTGCGTAAAGCGATGGCCAGTGCGAGCGAACTGGAGATGCAATCCTTCATCCAGCGTCTCGCTCAATTTCTGACCAGTTGGCAAGCCACGTCGTTTCTGGTCGGCGAATATACCGTCGATGAAATGCGCGACAACCCGCTGTTCACCGTCGCCGATGGCCTTTTTTGGCTTTCGCAGGTGGCCGAGAGAAATTCCGTGGTGCGAAAACTGCAAATCTACAAATTGCGCGGGGTGGCATCGGTGCCGGGGTTGCATACTATCCGCATCAGCGATGACGGGATGCAAGCCTTCTCGCGCACGTTGGGTTTGATCGGACAAAAACCGAAACCTTCGCGGCGTCGGCGGCTTTCGGTTGGCATTCCCGAAATGGACAAGATGATGGGCGGAGGCATTCTCGAAGGCGACAGTCTCCTGATCGCGGGGCCGTCGGGAACGGGAAAATCGGCCTTGGCCACGCAATTTATCGCCGAAGGATTGCGAAAGGGCGAGCCGGGTATCATGGCGATCTTCGAGGAACGCCCGAAAGGGTACACGGATCGCGCCGACAGTTTTGGTTTAAATTTAAGAACACCGCAGCAAAAGGGAAAGCTCGAAATTCTTTACCTCCGTCCGCTGGACCTTTCGGTGGACGAAACGATGCAAGAAATTCTCGATGCCATCAAAAGGGTCGGCGCAAAGCGGCTGGTGATCGATTCGCTGGTCGGTTTTGAGATGGCACTCGCACCCGGATTCCGCACGGATTTTCGCGAGTCGCTCTACCGGATGATCGCGGCGTTGACGGGTGCCGGGGTCACGATTCTCAGTACGGTTGAGGTAGAGGACAAATTTACAGAGATGTCGTTTAGTCACTATACAATCTCGTTCCTTACCGATGACATTATCCGGTTGCGGTATGTCGAGATCGATGGCCAGCTTCGGAAGGTGATGGTCGTGATTAAAATGCGCGGCGGCAATCACAGCAAAGACATTCGTGAATATATCATCACCGACAAGGGCGTGGTCGTCATCCACCCACGAACCACGGAATACGACGGGCTGACTACCGGAATCCCACGGAGAGTTGGTCCGCGACCAGCGCAAAAAGAGGAAGCCGCGCCTGAGCCGAAGGCGAAAACTAAAGAGAAAAGACCCCTACACTAATCCGTGAAGTGCAACGATGCGGTCTATATGGGAACTTTTCGCGAGATTATCGAGTATCATTAGACAATGACCAAGACTTCGCAGACTAACGAAAAAATGCTCGCGATGAACGAGGCGTTAGTCCTCGGCTCGGTCCGCCAGCATGAACTCACCGAAGCTGCCGAAACATTGAACGCGCGGCTCCAAGAGGAAATCGCCGAGCGCAAACAGGCAGAGACCGCGCTGCGCGAAAGTGAAGATCGTTATCGCAATTTGTTCAATTCTATGGACGAAGGCTATTGCATCATTGAGATGATATTCGACAAGCGCGAAAAGCCGGTCGATTACCGGTTTTTGGAAGTGAACCGTGCTTTCGACAAGCAGTCCGGTATGCACGACGTAACGGGCAAACGGATGCTGGAGTTCGTCACGGAAATTGAAGAACATTGGCTTGTGAACTACGGCAAAGTCGCCGTGACGGGCGAACCGGTTCGTTTTGAAAACGAATACAAGTCGCTTGGCCGTTGGTTTGATGTCTATGCCTTTAAGATTGGTGAGCCCGGGAGCCGACGAGTGGCCGTCCTTTTCACCGACATCACCGAGCATAAACGGTCGGAGGAGGCGTTGCGTGAAAGCGAAGAACGCTTTCGCGCCATGTTCGAGTTGGGTCCCGTGGCCGTTTATTTCTGTGATGCCTCAGGTGTGATTCAGAACTTTAACCGCCGCGCTGTCGAACTGTGGAACCGCGAGCCGGCGTCCGGGGATACTGACGAGCGGTTTTGTGGCTCGTTCAAGCTGTTCCGTCCTGACGGCAGTTTTATGCCGCATGAACAATGCCCGATGGCCGAGGTAATCTCCGGAAAAATTTCGGTCGCGCGCGACGTCGAAGTGCTCATCGAGCGGACCGACGGCTCGCGGGTCACCGTGGTTGTGAACATTCGTCCGCTAAAGAACCAGCGCGGAGAAGTCACGGGAGCCATCAATTGCTTTTACGACATTACGGATCGCAAGGAGGCTGAAGAGCGCCAACAGCTCCTCATGAATGAACTCGCACACAGGGGCAAAAATCTGTTGGCTGTGGTTCATTCGATTGCGTCCCGAACGATGTCTGGAACGCGGTCGCTCGCCGAGGCGCGCGAAGTGCTCGCAAACCGCATCCAAGCACTGGCGCGCAGTCAAACGGTGCTCATGGCCGATGGTTTCGAATATGCGTCTTTGACCGAGATCATTCGTCTTGAAATTGAAGGCTTCTCCGATCGGGTCAATGCCGACGGCCCCGATGTAATGCTCAACTCCAAGACCGCGCAGACGTTCGCGCTTCTTATTCATGAACTCGCGACCAACGCCACCAAGTACGGTGCGCTGTCCCAGGCAGTCGGTCACGTGTCGATCCAATGGAAGGTTGAGGGAACGGGAGAGGAAGCTGAATTCCGGTTTCGCTGGCAAGAACACGACGGACCGCCAGTCAAGCCGCCAACCCGCGAAGGCTTCGGTCGCATATTGCTCGAAAAGGTCGTTGCGCAGGATTTTGGCGCGAAACCAAAAGTCAGTTTTGCACCTGAAGGCTTGGACTATGAAATCCATGCACCGTTGTCGGTCATGGCGGCCAGCAGTGCGCCCCCGCCCCCGGGGGGGGGGGGGTCCTTGAACGCAGCGCGAAAAGGACTGTAGGTAGTTCCCTGAACGATTCGTCAGGCCCAACGTTGGCGTAAGCTCGACCCTTCTTCCAGTCGCCGATAACCAAAAGAGACGCTCGTGAGACAACGAGTCTTGGTTGTTGAAGATGATTTTCTGGTCGCACTAACAACGATGGATGTTCTGGAAAGCATTGGATGCAAGATCGTCGGACCGGCGGCACGACTCGCGGCAGCGATACAACTTGTTCAATCGGAATCTCTCGACGCCACTGTACTCGACATAAACATTTCCGGCGAGATGATCTGGCCGGTCGCCGAAGAATTGCAGCGTAGAGGTATTCCTTTTCTATTTCTAACGGCCTATCCGCAGCTCAGTATTGTCCCCAAATTTTTCGCTACTGTCGCGAGGCTGGAAAAACCATTGGTAAAAAATCACTTATTAAATCATATTCGCACAATGTGGAATGAGCACAACTGAGGAGGGCGGCGTGCTAGCGGTATTGGTCTCTAGCAGGCGCTGAAAAAGTATCCGGCGTCATTCCGGGGCGCGCCGAAGGCGCTAACCCGGAATCCAGCTCTATTGAATTTCCTTGTATTTCTGGATTCCAGGTCGCCGCTAAGCGGCGTCCGGAATGACGGCAAAGAGTTTTTCAGCAGCCTACTAATTGGACTCGTCGGCTAGCAAAATCGCTGAGTAATTGATTTTATTGGCGCTCCCTAGGGGACTCGAACCCCTGTTTTCGCCGTGAGAGGGCGACGTCCTGGGCCACTAGACGAAGGGAGCTTGGCCAAAAGTCTTCAGGGCCTTGGAGATAGCCGCGATCCGGCGGCGGTGCAAGCGCCGGGTCGCGCTTGTTGTTGTATCCGGCGGCGAAAGGATCGCGCAAAGATCCAGACCACGCAAGGACGCCTCGCGCTAGCCCTGAGCGGATAAACACTCGCGCAAGTGGAGCGCCTGGTTTAAGGCTTCACTTCCAGCCGCAGTCGCCCGAGCGGCTTGAGCGTATCGGGATCGAAAGTGCGCAATTCGGTGACGCCGCCGACCTCGACGGTCACCACGATGTGGTCGTTGCCGATGGTCGTGGAGACGACCCTGGCGCCGGCCGGAAGGTTCACGGTCACATCGACCGGCTCGCCCCCCGCCTCCACCGCACTGTCGCCCGAGCGGTAAATCTTGTAGCCAATGACGGCAAACACCAGCCCGATGGCGACGCAGGTTGTCATCAGCGCGAACATCATCAGGCGGCGCACCTGCGCCAGCGAGCGGGCCTGATCGGGATCGAGCGGTTTGACGTCATCGGGCATGCGTTCGGCCAATTTGCTAAAGAAAAGATATGAGCGATAGCGAAACGATTACAATCGGCGAGGAAGATTCAGGCGGCCGCCTCGACCGCGTGCTGGCTGTACGGATTCCTACGCTTTCGCGCTCGCGCCTGAAAGCCTTGATCCTCGACGGCCAAGTTTCCGTTATGGCGCGCACGATCCTCGATCCTTCGGCTGCCGTCAAATTCGGCGACATTATCAATGTCAATCTTCCGCCGCCGGAAGAAGCCAAGCCCGCGGGCGAAGCGATCCCACTCACTATTGTCTATGAAGACGACGACCTGATCGTGATCGACAAGACGAAGGGCCTGGTGGTGCATCCGTCCGCCGGGCATTCGAGCGGCACGCTGGTGAATGCGCTGATCGCGCATTGCGGCGACACACTTTCCGGCATCGGCGGCGTCAAGCGGCCGGGCATTGTGCACCGGCTCGACAAGGATACGTCCGGCCTCATGGTAGTGGCGAAAAACGACCGCGCGCACCGCCATCTGTCGAAGCAATTTTCCGACAAGCTCGCAAGCGGATTGCAGCGCGGCTATCTCGCTTTGGTCTGGGGCGCGCCCGACCGCGCCAAGGGCACCATCGATGCCCCGCTCGACCGCAGTTCGCAGAACCGCGAGAAGCGCGCCGTGCGCGAGGGCGGGCGCGACGCCATCACCCATTGGGAAATGCGCGAGCGTTATATCGGGCCGGATGAGAAGCCGGTAGCAAGCTTGCTCGCTTGCATGCTGGAGACCGGCCGCACGCATCAGATCCGCGTGCATCTAGCTCATATCGGCCATCCGATCATGGGCGACGAAACTTATGCCACCGGCTTCAAGACCAAGGGCGCACGGCTCGGCCCGCAAGCGCGTGCCGCGGTCGAGGCGCTCGGCCGGCAGGCGCTGCATGCGGCCGTGCTCGGCTTCACTCACCCGGTGACCCGCGAAGAACTGCGGTTCGAGTCGGCCCCACCCGCCGACATGCAGGCCTTGATCGCGGCGTTGCGGGCTAAAGCGTGAAGCCCTTGAAAATCGGCTTCGCTACGCCATTTAGGGCAGTTGTGACCCGAAGTCTCCGAATCTGCCTAAACCCGAGTTCCGCCCGGAACGATCGGGCTATTTGTGTCGTTATCGTGGTGCCCGCGAGCGGCAACGACCGTCTCAACGGCTTGGCACGCTGGAAATAAGCCATCTCCATCAATAGTTTATAAGCGCATGGCAGGGTCACGGCGACGTGACGGCGGGATGCTTTCATTGCCCTGCCCTAACCAGTATGCTGCACCTGCGTTCGTTTTCGCGGACGCGAGAGGATGCGCACCGTCGGCTCGGGGAGCGACGGTGACAACCGCCTGCCGATCCGTCGGGGGCATTTTATAAGGAGGGCGCTATCATGGCCCGTTCAGCCGCAATGCCGGCACTCAAGGCCGAATCCGGTCTTTCTCACTACCTGGATGAAATCCGCCGGTTCCCCATGCTGGAACCGCAGGAAGAATACATGCTGGCGCGTAGCTGGCGCGAACACGGCGATCGTGAAGCCGCGCATAAGCTCGTCACCAGCCATCTCCGTCTCGTCGCCAAGATCGCCATGGGCTATCGCGGCTACGGCCTGCCGATTTCCGAGGTCGTCTCGGAAGGCAATGTCGGCCTGATGCAGGCGGTCAAACGCTTCGAGCCCGAAAAGGGCTTTCGCCTCGCCACCTATGCGATGTGGTGGATCAAGGCCGCGATCCAGGAATACATCCTGCGCTCGTGGTCGCTGGTTAAAATGGGCACCACCGCCAACCAAAAGAAGCTGTTCTTCAACCTGCGCAAGGCCAAGAGCAAAATCTCCGCGCTGGAGGAAGGCGATCTACGGCCCGATCAGGTCAAAGTCATCGCTACGCAGTTGGGCGTGACCGAGCAGGACGTCGTCGACATGAACCGCCGGCTCGGCGGTGACGCTTCGCTCAACGCTTCGATCCGCGACGACGGCGAAAGCGGCGAGTGGATGGATTGGCTGGTCGATGACGCACCGAGCCAGGAGCGCATTCTCGCCGACAGCGAGGAAAGCGGTAACCGCCACCAGGCGCTGATCGGCGCACTCGGCGTGCTGAACGAGCGCGAACGCCGCATCTTCGAGGCGCGGCGGCTCGCCGACGATCCGATCACGCTCGAGGATCTCGCCACCGAGTTCGGCGTCTCGCGCGAGCGCGTGCGCCAGATCGAGGTGCGCGCGTTCGAGAAGGTGCAGAAGGCGGTGAAGACCTCGATCGCCGCGCTGGAAACGCCGAAGGAAACGCCGGCCGTGACGGCCGGCGCGACCGTGCACTAAACGCGCATCGCATGTAAGAGCTTCAGACGGCCGGGAATTTCCCGGCCGTTTCCATTTGCGCTCCAGACTCCATTTGGAGCGCATGTCGGGTTTCGTCCATGGAACTTTTCAGCCTGCCGTTCATTTCTTCTGTAAGGCAACAGGCTAAAGGGGCAACGAATGAAGGCGACAAAGATGCTGGTCGCGGCCGAACATCAGGCCGTGCGCCGGGCAAGTGGTTTCCTGAGCGCCGCGCGAAAGCGCTTCGGCCGTTTGGTATCTTCCAGTCGAACCACGGAAACGGCGGCGCAACGCCGCTACGTGCGCGAAGCCGAGAAGACCATTGCCGACGCCGAAAAGATCATCAAGCAGCTCAAGACCAAAGTCGCCGCCGCCAAGCGCTCACTGCCACACGCGGCCAAACGCGCAAAAAAACGCGCCAAGAAGAAAGTCAAGCGCGCGACCGCCAAGACCAAGCGCACGGTCAAAAAGGCGGCACGCAAAAGCCGCAATACGGCGCGCAAGACGGCGCGTCGCAAATCCCGGCTCTGATACCGCTGCCCGGAACGGTCGAACGCGCAATCGTGATCATCGCGCCTGGCCCGGGTGTGCTAGTTTTAGTCAGGCTCGTGGCGGAATCGACCGCGGCCGGAATAAAGAAGTTAGGCCAAGGTCGGAAACACGTTCGGCAACGCTAAGGCCACGGCAGCCTGAACAGAGTTTCAGGAGGCGATCATGGCGCATTCACACTTGCTGCTTGGCGCTGGCACCACCGCCAGCGATATCCGGGTTCGCCGCATCAGCGTTTCAGATCTCATCGACGCGCTGCGCCTCGGCGCGCAGGATTTCTACGCGATGCCGACGCACGCGATGTTCCTGTGCGTGATCTATCCAGTCGTCGGCCTGCTCGCGGCGCGGCTTGCCTTCGGTTATTCGGTGCTGCCTTTGCTCTATCCCCTGGTGACTGGCTTTGCGCTGGTCGGTCCGCTCGCCGCGCTCGGGCTTTATGAGCTCAGCCGCCGGCGCGAAGCCGGCCAGGAGACCTCGGTGACGCACGCGCTCGACGTGGTGCAGTCGTCCTCGATCGGCGCCATCGTGGCGCTCGGGCTGTTGCTGATGGCGATCTTCGTGTTATGGATTGCCGCCGCCAACGCGCTTTATATCGCCGACTTTGGTTACGCCACGCCGGATTCCATCGGCGGGTTTTTGCACGACGTGCTGACCACCAGCGCCGGCTGGAATCTGATTATCCTCGGCAATGGCATCGGCTTTCTCTTCGCGATTTTGGTGCTGACGGTGAGCGCGGTGTCGTTTCCCTTGATGCTCGATCGCGACGTTGGCGCGGCGGTGGCGCTACTCACCTCGATCCGAGTGGTTCTGGAAAATCCGCTCACCATGGCGGTATGGGGATTGGTCGTCGCAGCGCTGCTATTTCTCGGCGCGCTGCCGATGTTCATCGGACTGACGGTGACGATGCCGATCCTCGGCCATGCGACCTGGCATCTTTATCGCCGCGCCGTCGTGTCCGATGATGGCCCGCGTCCGACTTATCGCGAGCCGGCTCGCGGCCACCGCTCGGCGGCGGATTTCCCGGCGGTGCTGTTTCCCTGGGCGAAGTAAGGTTCTTCACCTCTCCCATAAGGAGAGGTCGGCGAGCAAAGCGAGCCGGGTGAGGGGTTAGAACCTAACGAGAGCTATTAACCCCCTCACCCCAACCCTCTCCCCGTTAAGGGCGTTCCGCCCGTCTTCGACGGGCTATGGGGAGAGGGAGCGCAGCGGAATTCGCGGCTCCGGATCAACCACCATCGACGAGTGCGCACGCCCTACTGCCCCCAGGCGCGGAACGCTTCCTCGAACGCGCGGCCGCCGGGCGTGCCTTTTTCCATCGCGAGGATGGCGCGCTTGCCGTTGGTGTAGACGATCGGGATATCGAACCAGTCGCGCTCTTTCAGCAACTGGATGTTGCGTTGCAGGTCGATGCCGACGGCGGAAAGTCCGATCAGGAAATAACCGTTAGTCACCTTGACCGCGAGACCGGCGAGCGGCACGCCGCGCGCCTGCTCGTTCTGTTTCATCAACACGCCCGGTACGTTGCCGATGCCACCTTCGGAGAAATCGGCCGGCAGCGTGAACATGATCTCAATGGTGTGGCTGGCCGGCAGCGCCTTGTCGGTGTTACGCCGCAGCGACCAGGTCATGCGCATGCGCCGTTCCGGAATTTCGACGTCGGCGCGGATGGCGAGTTCGGGCGCAAGACCGGGACCGGGCGACACCGTCTCGGTGCGCCACACCGCCGAGCCGACATAGCGTTTGCCTTTCGGATCGGACGGGTCTTCGTCGTAGAGTACGACCTTTTGCGCCACCGCGGCGGCCGGCGCCGTCGCCGGCTTTTCGGACGGCGCGTCGGAGGAGCCGATGCGGTCGGCGATCTTCGGCCGCGCCGACGGCTCGCTGGTGGCGGCGGGCTTTGCCGGCGCCGGCTTCGGTGACGATTTCACCATCGCCATCACCGATTTTGCCGCCGACAAGACAGAGGCGCGCTGCCAATAGACACCGGCGGCGACGCCGCCGACCAGCAACAGCAGCAAGATTACCTTGATGACGCCGCCGTACGAACGCGGCGGGCGCGCGTAATCGTCTTCATCGGTTACCGGCGGCGGCGCCAAATCGGACGGATGCTCCCCCGGCATACCGCCGCCGTGTTGCGCCGGATGTTCACCGCCTGGCGGTTCGAAATAATGTTCGTTTTGTTGCGCGTGCTGTTGCCCGTGCTGGCCGGTGGCGTAATCGTGCCGGCCGGGAACATCGTCATAGGCCGCGCGCGCGGCGCGATTGGCTTCGGCGCTGGCGCCGCCGAGACCTTCGATCTCAGCCACCGTGTCACGAAAATCGCGCAGACCATGATCGCCGAGGGATTGGCGGCCGTCGTCGTATTCGTCCGCGTCGGGCGCGTCCGCGGCATCAGGGCGCGTGCGCTTGGCCGCTTCCGCCTCGAGCCGGCGGATCGCCTCCTCGAGCGCCAGGCGCTCGCGCGTGATGTCGCTTTCGTCGAGCGGCGGATCGACGCCGCGCAGCTGATTGACCAGCGCCGAGCGCGCGCGATCGTACAGCGCACGGCGGTTTTCGCCCGAGTTCTTGTCGAGGCCTGCGACGGCGCGGGCAATCAGGGGATAATAATCAGCCATTCCTCAGCTTTGCGTTTCAAGCGTGATACGTCAAAATCGGCGCCCCTCCCCGGCATCGCGCACTTCTACTTACAAATTCAATGCCTGCGGATCGTGTCTTTTTTCGTCCGCTTATGTCTCGAACGGGTTCTTCATCAGGATTGTATCCTCGCGCTCCGGGCTGGTCGACAGCAGCGTCACCGGGCAACCGATCAGCTCCTCGATTCGACGCACGTATTTTATCGCCTGTGCCGGCAATTGCGCCCAGGAGCGGGCACCGGCGGTGGGTTCCTTCCATCCGTCGATGATCTCGTAGACCGGCTCGACTTTGGCCTGGGCTTGTTCGCCGGCCGGCAGATAGTCGAGTTCGCGGCCGTCGAGGCGATAGCCGGTGCAAACCTTGATCTCGGCAAAACCGTCGAGGATGTCGAGTTTGGTGAGCGCGATGCCGTCGATGCCGCAGGTGCGCACGGTCTGGCGCACCAGCACCGCGTCGAACCAGCCGCAGCGGCGCGCGCGGCCGGTGACGGTACCGAATTCGCGGCCGCGCTCGCCCAGCATCTTGCCGATGTCGTTGTGCATCTGATCGGTCGGGAACGGACCCTCACCCACGCGCGTGGTGTAGGCCTTGGTGATGCCGAGCACATAGTCGATGGCGTTCGGACCGAGGCCCGAGCCGGTCGCGGCCTGCGCGGCCACCGTGTTCGACGACGTGACGTAAGGATAGGTGCCGTGGTCTATGTCGAGTAGCGCACCTTGCGCGCCTTCGAACAGAATACGCTTACCCTCGCGCCGCTTGCCGTCGAGCAACGACCAGACCGAATCCATGTAAGGCAGAACTTGCGGCGCAACCTGAGCGAGGTCGTCATAAATCGTTTTCGGATCGAGTTCGGCAAGGCCGTTGCCGCGCCGCAGCGCGTTGTGATGCGCGAGCAAACGGTCGATCTTGGGCGCCAGCGCCGGCAAGTCGGCCAAGTCCATAAAGCGGATGGCTCTGCGCCCGACTTTATCTTCATAAGCCGGGCCGATGCCGCGCTTGGTGGTGCCGATGCGGGCCGAGGAATTTTCGCGGATAGCTTCGAGTTCCCGATGCAGCGGCAGGATCAGCGTGGCGTTCTCGGCGATGCGCAGATTGTCGGGCGTCACCGCGACGCCTTGTTTTTGAAGCTGCGCAATTTCGGCCAACAAAGCGCGCGGATCGATGACGACGCCATTGCCGATCACCGACAATTTGCCGCCGCGCACAACACCGGACGGCAACAGCGACAGTTTATAAGTGACGTTACCGATCACCAGCGTGTGGCCAGCATTGTGGCCGCCCTGGAACCGCACCACGACGTCGGCCTGCTCCGACAGCCAGTCGACGATCTTGCCCTTACCCTCGTCTCCCCACTGGGAGCCGACAACCACCACGTTCGCCATAAAAACTGCTTCTCCGCGTCAGCGTTTTCGGACACTGACGCCGGGCGGTGCCGGGCAGGTCCACCCGGAGATAAAGGAAGCGGGGGGCGGTGGCAAGGCGTGGAATGGCCCCGCGGGCGCCACCGCGGCCAGCGCTAACCATATGATTTCGCGAGGCTATTGCTGTCGCTCGCTCGACGCCGCGTCAACTGGGGCAAAACGAGAAGGTGCTGATCCGCTTGGTATAGGGATATGCGGATTGCAGAAATCGAGCGGCATGTCGCGCTTGAAGCTGTGCTTAACCGGTTCCGCCAACCCGACACACACGGTCACCGCCAAGAGCGCGAACACAACCGGGTTGGTCCAGCGGTGCGTTTGCAAGGCCGGAATACGGACCAGAAGCCAGACGCCGGCGATGATGGTCAGGGGATCGGTGATGATGAAGTATTCGAGTTTCAAGCCTCTGAATGTTCCGATCAGATCGATGGCCCAACCCGCCGCGAGCAGAAGCCCGGCCTGAAAAACCGTCCGGCGATCGCCCTGGCGCCAGGCAAAAACCATCGCGGCGATAACGGCCCATTCCAGAAAAATAGTTGGGCGGGGCGACGAACTAAGGAAAAACGTCTGCCTTGCGAGCAATAGTCCGAAGCCATCGAGCAAGGCCTGAACGAACGTCGTTCCCGATAAGCCGCCGCCGCTCATCAAATCTGGCGCACTCGAGGCCGCGAAAGCGAGCATCTTTTCAAGCGGGTTCATGACGACGGTGGCATTCCCGACATCCGGGCGTATCGCCAGAACCAGCAGGCCGAGCGTGACGCCGGCAACGACGGTGGCCGCAACCGAAATGCTTTCCAGCAGACCGACGCGAAACTGAACGGCGTAGGCGGCGATCCAGACACAAACCCAGATACCGATCATGGTCTGGTAGAGCGGGAATCCGGTGCCGAAAATTCTCACGCGTGCCGCAAGCACGGTCGGGTCAAACAGGCCCGACATCACGATCGATCTTGCCGCCAACGCGGCAAGTGCGGCGGCCGCGATAAACAGCCCGGCCATCGCCATGGCCCGGCCGCGCGAATGCCACGCCGGCGGCGACACCTGGCTTGGTTGGCCGAAGAAAAACGCGAGTGGCGCAATCGCGACCACAACAAACAGAATGTGGACCTTGTTGAGCATGGCAAGCGTAGCGCAGAACGTTGCGATGCCGACCATAAACGGCCGCCAGTTGCTGGCAGGCCGCTGCGCCGCGACCAGCGTCACCAGCAAGGCCGCATAAGCGCAACCGGCGGCGATCAGCTCGGTGCGGACAATTCGGCTTTCCATCATGAAACCGCCGGAATAGGCCAGGGCAAAGGTTGCCAGCGCGGCAATGCGCCAGTTTTTCACCAGCGCCCGCGTCAGATAAGCAAACGATGCTAAAAAGCCCAATCCGATCAAGAACAACAGGACGCGCGCCGCCTGGGTGGCGCGCATCCATGCCAGACCAGACGCGAACGTATCGTTCACCGGCGGGAGTTCTGACAAGGAATGCGCCGGCAACAAACCGACGTGATGCAAGAGCGAGAACCAATCGCCTAGCAACAGGATTGTCAGGTAGGCGGGATGATCGAAATATTCCTGGCGCAGTCCGTCGTTGAACAGAAAGGCCTCATAGACCATCCACATATCCATGTCGCCGATACGCCAGTACGGCCACCAAAATCCGAATGCAAAGAAAAGCGCGACCAGCACGAAAACATTGATCGCGAGGGTGCCACGCCAGCCGGTGACAAAAAACTTCTCGATGCCGACGCCGCCGCACCGCGCATCGAGCCAGGACAAAAATTTCAATGGAATCACCTCACACCCACCGACGACGATACGCGAATTGAGGCAATCGTCAAAGCAATCGCGACGATAACGCAGCGGACTTCGGGACCGCAGCCGCCTTCTAGAAATGCAGCGGCCTAGCGCTCTGCACCTGCGGCAGCGCACGCACCTTGGCGAGCAGGGCCTGCGGCAATTCGCCGTCGATCTCGATCAGCGCCACCGCCGAGCCGCCGGGCGCTTCGCGGCCGACGTGGAAGGTGGCGATGTTGATGCCGGCTTCGCCCAGCGTCGAGGAGAAGGTGCCGATGAAACCGGGCTTGTCGAGATTGGTGATGTAGATCATCGAGGGGCCGAATTCCGCGTCCATGCGGATACCCTTTATGTTGACGATGCGCGGGCGGCCGTCGGCGAAGACGGTGCCGGAGATCGAGCGGGTCTGATTTTCAGTGGTGACCGTGAGCGTGATCAGGCTCTCGTAGTCGCCGGCCATTTCGCGCGTGACTTCTTCCACCACGATGCCGCGCTCCTTGGCGACGATCGGCGCCGAGACGACATTGGCGTCGCCCAGCATCGGGCGCAAAAGTCCTGCGAGCGCGGCCGAGGTGAGCGCCCTGGTGTTCATCTGCGCGACCGCGCCTTCATAGGCGATCTGCACCTTGGAGATGCCGCTTTCGGTCAACTGGCCGGCAAAGGAGCCGAGCTTGTCGGCGAGCGCAATGAAGGGCTTGAGTTTGGGCGCCTCTTCCGCCGTGATCGAGGGGAAGTTGACGGCGTTCGAAATCGCGCCGCGCAACAGGTAATCCGACATCTGTTCGGCCACCTGCAACGCGACGTTTTCCTGCGCTTCGCTCGTAGCCGCGCCCAGATGCGGCGTGCAGACGACGTTGGGATGGCCGAACAGCGGATTTTCGGTCGCGGGCTCGGTCACGAACACATCGAAGGCGGCGCCGGCGACGTGATTGGAATCGAGCGCAGCACGCAACGCTACTTCGTCGACCAGACCGCCGCGCGCGCAGTTGATGATGCGCACGCCCTTTTTGGTCTTGTTCAACGCCGTAGCGTCGATGATGTTGCGGGTCTTGTCGGTGAGCGGGGTATGCAGCGTGATGAAATCGGCGCGCTTGAGCAGTTCTTCGAGTTCGACCTTCTCGACGCCGAGATCGAGCGCGCGCTCCGGCGACAGGAACGGATCGTAAGCGATCACTTTCATCTTGAGGCCGATGCCGCGCTCGGCGGCGATCGAGCCGATATTGCCGCAGCCGATGACTCCCAGCGTCTTGCCGGTGATCTCGACACCCATGAAGCGGTTCTTCTCCCACTTGCCGGCCTGTGTGGAGGCGTCGGCTTGCGGGATCTGGCGCGCCAATGCGAGCATCAGCGTGATGGCGTGTTCGGCGGTGGTAATGGAATTGCCGAAGGGCGTGTTCATCACGATGATGCCCTTGGCCGTGGCGGCCGGGATGTCGACATTATCGACGCCGATGCCGGCGCGGCCGATCACTTTGAGATTTTTCGCGTTGGCCAGAATCTTCGGCGTCACCTTGGTAGCCGAGCGGATGGCGAGGCCATCGTAACTGCCGATGATCTCGGCGAGCTTGTCCTTGTCCTTGCCAAGATTGGGTTGAAAGTCGACCTCGATACCGCGATCTTTGAATATCTGCACGGCGGCTTCGGAGAGTGCGTCGGAGATGAGAACTTTGGGCATAGTGACCTCAGTTGTCATTCCGGCCGAGCGCAAAGCGCGAGAGCCGGAATCCAGATTAAAATAATGTGGGTTGTTGCTGGATTCCGGGTTCGCTCGCTACGCTCGCGCCCCGGAATGACCAATCTTTAAGCCGCCTTCGGCAGCGCGGCTTTGGCTTCGGCGAAGGCCCAGTCGAGCCAGGGCGTCAGCGCTTCGACGTCGCGCGTCTCGACCGTGGCGCCGCACCAGATGCGTAAGCCCGCCGGCGCGTCGCGATAATAGGCGATGTCGTAGGCGACGCCTTCCTTCTCCAGAATGCCGGCCAGATTCTTGGCGAAAGCCGCCTGCGCGTCAAGCGAGAGCTGCGTCACCGCCGGATCGGTCACGACCAGACAAACGGAAGTGTTGGAACGCTGTTGCGGATTTTTGGCAAGATGGGCAATCCACGGTGTCGCCGTCACCCATTGCGCCAGCGCTTTCGCGTTGGCATCCGAGCGCGCGACGGTCGCGTCCAACCCGCCGATCGACTTCGCCCAGGTGAGCGTGTCGAGGTAGTCCTCGACGCACAACATCGACGGCGTGTTGATGGTCTCGCCAATGAAGATGCCTTCGTTGATCTTGCCGCCTTTGGTCATGCGGAAAATCTTCGGCAGCGGCCACGAAGGTTTGTAACTTTCCAACCGCTCGACCGCGCGTGGCGATAAGATCAGCATGCCGTGAGCGCCCTCGCCGCCGAGCGCCTTCTGCCAGGAGAAGGTGACGACATCGAGCTTGGGGAAATCAAGCCGTTGTGCGAACGCAGCCGAGGTGGCATCGCAGATGGTGAGACCCTTGCGGTCGGCCTTGATCCAGTCGCCGTTCGGCACGCGCACGCCGGACGTGGTGCCGTTCCAGGTGAAGACCACGTCGCTGTCGAAATTAACTTTCGAGAGGTCGGGCAATTCGCCATAGGGCGCTTTCAGCACCGTGACGTCTTTTAGTTTCAGTTGCTTCTCGACGTCGGTAACCCAGCCTTCGCCGAAAGATTCCCATGTCAGCATGGTGACGGGCCGCGCGCCCAGCATCGACCACAGCGCCATTTCGACCGCGCCGGTATCGGAGGCCGGCACGATGCCGATGCGATAATCGGCGGGAACGCCGAGCACTTCACGCGTCAAATCGATGGCGCGCTTGAGCTTCGCCTTGCCGATCTTGGACCGGTGCGAGCGTGCTAAGACGGCGTCGGTGAGGGCTTGCAGAGACCATCCGGGACGCTTGGCGCAGGGGCCGGACGAAAAGTGCGGGTTTTCCGGCCGCACGCCGGGCTTGTTCGCTGTCATCGTCTATCCTTCCAGATAGCAGCCCCTCGTTGGGGAGGGGTGTCCCACTGGCGGGAATACGGAAGGTCCGTGAAAAGGTCAAGCGGCTTAAAGTGCCGATCAGCGCGGAGACCTAGTCGATGAGGTAGCGGAAGCCGATGCGGATTTCATCGCCGGTAAGTTTTTTCACGGTCAACTGCTCGCTCGGACCGCCGCTCACATCGCCCAAATTGACGTGGCGGTAGCCGAAATCCAGCAGGACGTTGCGGGCAACGCTATAGCTGACGCCCGCCGTCACTGCCCAGGCCAGATTCCAGCGGCTGACTGGCACCGCGGTCGACGCTATTGGCGCAACTGCGCCCGGATTTTCGTAGGACGAGAAAATCACATTAGCGCCGCCGATGCCGGCACCGACATAAGGCGTCAGCCCGTACCAGGTGCCAAGATCGGCATAGGCGTTGCCTAAAACGGTGAAGCTCTCGACCTTGCCGGAGAATTCGCCCCCGGTGTATTCGGCGCGGTATTTCGACCGCCAGCCGTAATCGCCGGTGATATCGAAGCGCAGCCAGTCGCGCTTGATGCCGGCGCCGAGGCCGAAGACGAAAGCGTTATCGAGTTTGGACGACGTCGGATCGGGAACCAGCGCAACGTCGCCACTAGACGATGAGCCGGTGTGCTGAAATCGGTACCCCAGATCCCCGCGTAGATACCAGCCGGAGGAAAATTCGACGCGTTCGAATGATCGCTCCAGCGTCGGCGGCGGCAGCGTCGGCAAATTGCCGGGAAAGTCGGCGGCGATCGCGGCCGCCCCATGGCAACCAACCGCCGCCCCCACGATCAACACCGTCCGCAACGTGCTGCTGGAAAACCTCATAACAACACTCCCTCACAGCACAAGTGCACGGCGACCAAACCAAGAGACCGCGATCGCATTAAGCGGCGACTAACCATGTTCTTTCACTCTTTCGCGCGCGCGGTTACCCGCGCGGGCAACTACCCTCTGCTGCGTATCGGCGGTGGCGGCTGCGTGTAGACCGGCGGCGGCTGATAGACCGGCGGCGGCGCGTAATACTGGGCCGGGCGCGAATAAGATTCGAAGGCATCCAGATTGAAGCGCAGGCCGAGGCGGAAGTCGTGCGACGACAGATGATGGAAGGTCGTCGGGTTGTTCGTGCAAGGACAGCTTCCATCGTACGTCACGATGTCGCCGGTGACCGCATCGCCGAGATCGAGATAGCGGTATGAGAACTCGACCGCAAAATTCTTCGTTACCTTGTAGGCGACGCCGGCGTGCAGCGCCCAGGCAAGGCTCCATTTCGAATTATCGCCGGCGAAAGCGACACCGTTTGTCGGAATGTTATTGTCGGTGAAGTTGTAGATGGAGTTGCGCGACACGCCGATGCCGGCGCCGACAAAGGGCGTGAAATTGCGCCAGGTGCCGAGATCGACATAGGCGTTGGCAAGGAACGTCAATTCCGACTTGCTGCCGTGATATTCGTCGGTGAAGGTGCCGTAATTTTCCAGGCCATGGAAATTGGAACGGCCGCGGTATTCACCGGTGACATCGAAGCGCATCCAGTCGTTGAAGTAATAGCCGACGCCGACGCCGAAGATCGGCGCGCTGTCGAAGCCGTATCCGACCACGTCAAAATTGCTGAAGGCTGGATTGTCCAGACTTTTCACCGACTGATTGCTCATGCCGATGTCGCCGCGCAGATACCAGCCGGAGAATTCCTCGATCACCACCGGCGGCGCATAACAGGGAACGGCGCCGGGCGGCGCGTGGCCAGTGGCGATCGCGCCGGCGTCGTAACAAGGCGGCGGCGCATAGTCGGCGGCATGCGCCGCGCCGGCGGCCAGCGTCACGGCCACCGACATCATTGAAATGGTTAGACGCACTCGGACCATGCCAGCATCCCCTGCTCAAACCACGGGTCGCCGAAGCGGCGGAAGATCGCAGGGACGATGGCAGCAAATCCTTAAGTGGCTCTTAACCCTGTTTTTTAACCACGTTGCTTAATGAACACGGGATTGCAGGCGCGCGCGGCAGCGGGCAGCGCTGCGCGAATCGTTCATTAAGGATTTGTTTACGATCGCCGGCGCGGGCGCGCTCACCGAGCCGGGCAGGCGCTTCCTGGTCGAAGCCTATGCGGCGCTTAAGCAGGCGGCGCTGGCCGAACAGATCGGCCGGCGGGCCGCGCGCGGCAACGTCGGATCGATTGCGATCGGGTTTATTCTCTCGATCGGCTGTAGCGGGATGGTGTCATCGAGCCTGATCGACTTTCGCTGCAAGCATCGCGACGTGTCGGTGCAGTTGCGGCGGCTTGTGACTTTCGAACAATTCAAGGCGCTGTCCGAACTCAGTCGCCCTCGCCCATTTCGCCGATGTGATGCTGGGCGTAAAGCTGCACGCCGAGCTTGACGACCAGATCGAGCTGGGTTTCAAGAAAGTCGATGTGGTGTTCCTCGTCCGACATCAGTTTGTCGAACAGATCGCGCGTGACGTAGTCCTTGGCCGAATGGCAATGGGTTGACGCCTCTTGATAGAGCGCGCGCGCCGACATCTCGGCGGCCAAATCGCAATCGAGGATTTCCTTGACATCCTGGCCGATGTGCAGCGGATCGAGCACCTGCATGTTGGGGAAGCCGTCAAAGAAGATGATGCGCTCGATCAGCTTATCGGCGTGCTCCATTTCCTCGATCGATTCCTTGCGCCATTGCTTGGCGAGATCCTTCAGGCCCCAATTGTCGAGCAGCCGGTAATGCAGCCAGTATTGATTGACCGCCGTGAGTTCGTGGCGCAGCGCCTTGTTGAGGTATTCGATAACCTTGGCATCACCCTTCATAACGCTGATCCTTTTGGCGACTTGAACAGGCGGCGCCCGGCGCGAGGCCGGGCGGCCAGTTTGTAAGCCGAACAATTCAATGTTTGGGCGGGGCGGTCAATAAGCGCGCGGCACTTTCAACCGCGTGCGGCGCGTTCAGTCGTGTTTGGCGGGATGCAACGCACAGGCGCAGTTGGACGGGCAAGCGGCGGCGCCAACGAGCGCTTCGTCCATGATCTTACGAATGGTGCGCGCGCAGCGGCCGCATTGGGCGGAACAGCCGAGGCAGCCATAGACCTGCCCGGCCGTGCGCGGCGCCTTCGTCGTGCAGGCGCCGCGGATGGCGGTGTCGGTCAGGACGTTGCAGGAGCAGACGATCATCTAATATCCGGCTTAAGCGGCTCGACGACCGCACTCCCTATAGCTTTCGCCTATTAGCTAATGGTCGTCTTGCGCCAAGTCAAAGGGAATCGCAGTTTAAAAACGTTCTAAAATATTGAATTATAATGGTTTTTTGGTTTGCGAAGCAGGAAAAAGATGGGTGTGACTAACATTTTAGAGACGGCAAAGGGGTTAGTGCCCCCGGCTGCCGGCTGCCTCTGTTTTGCGTTGAGCGATTTGGTACAGTGGTGTCATGGTCAAAACACTTGAACAAGCCATCGCCGAAGTGGAGCGCCTGCCCGCCGAGGATCAGGAACAGATAGGGCGGACACTGCTCTCGCATGTCGAAAAGCTGCGTTCCTTGCGCACGGAAATCGACAAGGGCATCCGCTCGCTCGATGCGGGACAGGGCAGAGAGTCCAGCATCGACGAGTTCATTCGGCAAAAGAACTGGTAGATGGCAGACGTCAGGCGCGCGGCGCTCTGGTCGCCCGAGGCACTCGACGATCGCGAGCGGATTTGGGACTACTACGTCCGAGTCGCCGGTGGGCATACCGCGGAAAAGATCCTCCGCGAAATCGCCGAGATCATTTCGCTGATCGAAGACCGTCCGTTTGCGGGACGCGCGCGAAACGAGGTGCGTCCGGGGCTGCGTTCGTTCGCCGCCACGCCACACGCCGTATTCTATCGTGTCGTCAATGACACGCCGGAAATCGTGCGCGTGCTGGATGGGCGGCAGGATATCGAGGAGAAATTTGCGGCGCGGGACGGGGAGTAACGGCTCTTATCCCGGATTTCGCTGCGCTCCATCCGGGCTACAGAGATCCTACGCCGCCACCTGCGTCAGCGCCTCGCACACGTCATCCACGACCTGCTCGACCAGCAGCTTGTCGTCGCCTTCGCCCATGACGCGGATGACCGGCTCGGTGCCCGACGGGCGCACCAGCAGGCGACCGCCCTGCCCGAGTTTCTTCTCGGCGCTGGCGATGGCGCGCATCACCGCGCTCGATTCCATCGGCTTGCCGGCCTTGTAGCGCACGTTCTTCAACACCTGCGGCAGCGGCTCGAAGCGGTGGCAGATTTCCGACACCGGCTTGTTGCGGGCTTTCACCACAGCCAGCATCTGCAACGCGGCGACAAAGCCATCGCCGGTGGTGGAATAGTCGGAGAGAATAATGTGGCCGGACTGCTCGCCGCCGATATTGTAGCCGTCGGCGCGCATGCGCTCGAGCACGTAGCGGTCGCCGACCGGCGTGCGCACGAGCGTAAGATCGATCGATTGCAGATAGCGCTCCAGGCCGAGATTGGACATTACGGTCGCCACCACACCGGGGCGCGCAAGGCGGCCATCCGCTTTCCAGCTTTCGGCGATGACGGCGAGCAATTGGTCGCCATCGACGACATGGCCAAGCTCGTCGATAATCATGACACGGTCGGCGTCGCCGTCGAGCGCGATGCCGATATCGGCGCGCATCTCGCGCACCTTACGCGTGATGGCGGCGAGCTCGGTCGAGCCGCAATCCTTGTTGATGTTGAAGCCGTCCGGACTGTCGCCGATGGCGACGACGTCCGCCCCCAGTTCCCACAGCGCGTCGGGCGCGACCTTGTAGGCGGCGCCATTAGCGCAATCGATCACCACGCGCAAGCCGGACAGATCGAGAGCGCGCGGCAGCGTGCGCTTGGCGAATTCGATGTAGCGGTCCTGCACGCCGTCGATGCGCTTGGCGCGGCCGAGGTCGTCGCCTTTGGCGAGCAGCTTGCTCAGATCGGAATCGAGCAGCGCCTCGATTTTCTTTTCGACCTCGTCCGACAGCTTGAAGCCATCCGGGCCGAACAGCTTGATGCCGTTGTCGTCGTAAGGATTATGCGAGGCGGAAATCATCACGCCGATATCGGCGCGCATCGAGCGCGCCAGCATGCCGACGGCCGGCGTCGGAATGGGACCGGTCAGCAGCACGTCCATGCCGACCGAGGTAAAGCCCGCGACCAGCGCGGTCTCTATCATATAGCCGGACAGGCGTGTGTCCTTGCCGATCAGCACGCGGTGGCGATGATCGCCATTGCGGAACACAATGCCGGCGGCCTGCCCGACTTTGAGCGCCAACTCCGGCGTAATGACTTTATTAGCAAGACCGCGAATGCCGTCGGTGCCAAAATAGCGGCGAACCATGAATTGCCCCTCGACGCCCACTTTCAAACCGTCCTTTGGTCTGTCTTATCGGTTTGTCTTCACGCCCCGAATGCCCGTTAACTCGCGGGTCTTTTTGCCGCGCCTTTTGACGTTTCTTGCCGGGCGAGACAAACCGACCCCCACGGCCCTTATAGTACGGTCCCGAGGGGCAACTTAGGTCAAAAATTGTGAGGAAACCTTACGAACCGCGGTTAATGGTTGGCGAATACCGTGCCGCCCGCCTCGGAAAGCCACCGAAACCGGGCATTTCGCTACTTTGCCCGCTGTGCTACCCGGTAGCCAGATTTCCGTGGAATATGCCAGCCCCCGAGCGTCCTCATGAAGAACGTCACCTGCATTGACGACCTGCGCACCATTGCCAAATCACGGGTTCCGCGCGCGTTTTTTGAATATGCCGATTCAGGCTCCTACAGCGAGCAGACGCTGCGCGCCAATCGCACCGACCTGGAAGCGATCAAGCTGCGCCAGCGCGTGCTGGTTGACGTGTCGGAGCGCGACCTCACGACCACCGTGCTTGGCAAGAAGATCGCCGCGCCCCTGATCCTGGCACCGATCGGGCTGTGCGGCATGCAGCACGGCGACGGCGAAATCTTGTCGGCGCGCGCGGCCAATGAAGCCGGCATTCCGTTCACGCTCTCGACCATGTCGATCTGCTCGATCGAGCAGGTGGCGGAAGCGACAGCTAAGCCGTTCTGGTTTCAGTTGTACGTCATTCGCGACCGCGGCTTTTCCAAGCAATTGCTGGACCGCGCCATCGCCGCCAAGGTCGACACGCTGGTGCTGACGGTCGACTTGCAGGTGCTTGGCCAACGTCACAAGGACATCAAGAACGGCATGACGGTGCCGCCGGAGTTCCGCATCAAGAATGTCATCGACATCGCCACCAAGCCGGCCTGGGCCTGGAGCGTGCTGAAGGGCAAGAGCAAGACCTTCGGCAATATTTCCGGCCACGTGCCGGGCATGGAGAACGTCAATTCGCTGTCGAAGTGGACGCAGGATCAGTTCGATCCTGCGCTGAACTGGAAGGACGTCGAGTGGATCAAGAAATACTGGCCGGGCAAGCTGGTCATCAAGGGCATTCTCGACGTCGATGACGCCAAGCGCGCGGTCGATATGGGCGCCGACGCCATCGTGGTGTCGAATCACGGCGGCCGCCAGCTCGACGGCACGTCGTCCTCGATTGCGATGCTGCCGCGCGTTGTCGATGCTCTCGGCTCCGGCACCGAGATTTTATTCGATGGCGGCATCCGTACTGGCGCCGATATCGTGCGCGCGCTGGCCTTGGGCGCGCGCGCCTGCCTGATCGGGCGCTCGTATATCTATGGGCTCGGCGCTTACGGCCAGGCCGGCGTCGCCAAGGCGATCGATATTCTGGAAAAAGAACTGAGCGTCACCATGGCGCTCACCGGCGTGGGGAAGGTCACCGACATCGACGGCCGCGTGATCGAAGGCGGCGTTGCAAAGAAGAAGGCGGCGGCGAAGGCAAAGCCGCGGGCGAAGAAGTCCGCCTCGTAAATGGTAAAGCCGTCGCCATTATCGCTCGCGGACTTCCCTTATATCAGCGACATCACCACGCGCTGGATGGACAACGACGTCTACGGTCACATCAACAACGTAGTCTATTACTCGTTCTTCGACACGGTGGTGAACGGCTATCTGGTGGCGCAGGGCACGCTCAATATCGCCAAGAGCGATGTGATCGGGCTGGTCGTCGAGACGCAATGCAATTATTTCAAATCCGTCGCCTTTCCGGACAAAGTGCGCGCGGGTCTTCGCGTGGTACATCTGGGCAAATCAAGCGTGCGTTACGAGGTCGGCATTTTTCGCAACGATGAAACGCAAGCCGCCGCGCAGGGGCATTTCGTGCATGTTTACGTGGATCGCGCGAGCAACAAGCCGGTCAAGTTGCCGGAGAAGTTGAAAGAAGTGTTGGGGAAGCTGAAGCGCTGACTGCTTCTTCCCTCTCCCCGTGAACGGGGAGAGGGAAAGACCTCACCGCCACCCCATGTCCGGCGCGACGCGCTTCAAGATCGCCTCGATGACATGCGCGTTGTAATCGACGCCGAGCTGGTTCGGCACCGTGAGCAACAGCGTATCGGCCTCGGCGATGCCCTCGTCGGCCTTCAACTGCGCGATCAACGCATCCGGTTCGGCGGCGTAGCTGCGGCCGAAAATGGCGCGCTCCTTCTCGCTCAGCATACCGACCTGGTCCTCGCTCTCATCGTGGCCGAAATACATGCGGTCCTGATCGCTCACCAGCGCGAAGATGCTGCGCGAGACCGAGACGCGTGGGCTCCGCGTGTGCCCGGCCGCCTTCCACGCCTCGCGATAAAGCCTGATCTGCTCGGCCTGTTGCACATGGAACGGCTTGCCGCTTTCGTCGATCTTGAGCGTCGAAGACTGCAAATTCATGCCGAGCTTGGCCGCCCATTCCGCCGTGGCATTGGTGCCGGCACCCCACCAGATGCGCTCGCGCAAGGTCTCCGAATGCGGCTCGAGCCGCAACAGGCCGGGCGGGTTTGAAAACATCGGGCGCGGATTTGGCTTGGCGAAGCCCTGCCCGCGCAACGTTTCGAGAAAGATCTCGGCGTGGCTGCGCGCCATGTCGGCGTCGGTCTGCCCGTCCGGCGGCACGTAGCCGAAATAGCGCCAGCCGTCGATCACCTGCTCGGGCGAACCGCGCGAAATGCCGAGTTGCAGGCGGCCGCCGGCGATGAGGTCGGCGGCGCTTGCGTCCTCCACCATATAGAGCGGGTTCTCGTAGCGCATGTCGATGACCGCGGTGCCGATCTCGATTTTTTTGGTGCGCGCGCCGACAGCCGCCAGCAACGGAAAGGGCGAGCCGAGTTGGCGCGCGAAATGATGGACGCGGAAATAGGCCCCGTCCGCACCCAATTCCTCGGCCGCGACCGCGAGCTCGATCGATTGCAGCAGCGCGTCGGAGGCCGTGCGCACCTGCGACTGCGAGGACGGGGTCCAGTGACCGAAGGAGAGAAAGCCGATGTGTTTCATGGGGGTATGATTTTGGAGATGAGGCTTTCGGTATTCGTCTTGTTATCCTGAAAATTTGTGTTGGAACAGATCGCGTTCGCGAGGGCTGGGCGCGACACGCACGGGTTGCAACTACCTAAAGTTCGGACTTAAACTGCTCCTTTTTGAACTACTGCTACCCTCCATATGAGCTACGGGCTCACTGGCCCCACCCAATTCTCCACCTTCAGCAAGTAGCCCGGATGAAGCGAAGCAAAATCCGGGGACTTAGATTTCGTTGCATCGTCGGCCCCGCATTTCGCTACGCTCCATGCGGGCTATCGCAGGCGGTCCGGCGGCGGGTCGTCGATCTCTGCGAACTCCTCGTCGACCGGCGTCATCGATTTCAGTAACGCGACCAGCCCGCGTTTGCGCACGGGCTCGATCACTAGACGCTTGCCAACATGAAGCCCCCGATTGCTTTATAAATAAGTAAGCTGGATCCCGGGCGCGGCGCACCGCTACGCGCTGCGCCGCGCCCGGGACACGAGCAGCAGTGGAAAGGCTATTCCCATGCGCAGCGAAAAATTCATGTTCCCCAACGCCAAGGGCGAGCAGCTCGCCGCCACGCTCGATTGGCCGCTGGGGAAGCCGACCGCCTTCGCGCTGTTCGCGCATTGCTTCACCTGCGGCAAGGACAACCTCGCCGCCAAACGCATCGCCGAGCGGCTGACCATTCACGGCATCGCGGTGTTGCGCTTCGATTTCACCGGGTTGGGCGGCAGCGAAGGCGAATTCGCCAATACGCATTTTTCCTCGAACGTGGACGATCTGGTCGCCGCCGCCAATCATCTGCGCAAGCTGCACGAAGCGCCGGCGATCCTGATCGGGCATTCGCTCGGCGGCTGCGCGGTGCTGGCGGCTTCGCACCGGATCGGCGAAGCGCGCGCGGTGGTGACGATCGCCGCGCCCTACGATCCGTCGCACGTGACCGGCCTGTTCAAGGATCATGTCGAGACCATTCGCGCGCAGGGCGAAGTGGAAGTGAAACTGGCCGGGCGGCCGTTCACGATCAAAAAGGAATTCCTCGACGACGTGGCCGAGAAGAAGCTGAGCGAATGCCTCGCTACTTTGCGCAAGTCGCTGTTGGTGTTTCATTCGCCGACCGATGAGTTGGTCGGCATCGACAACGCCTCACATATTTTTCAGGCCGCCAAACATCCGAAGAGTTTCGTCTCGCTTGCCGGCGCCGATCATCTGTTGAGCAAGAAGGCTGACGCGGTCTATGTCGCGAATGTGATCGCGGCCTGGGCGGGGCGCTATCTCGATCAGCCCGAAGTGATGACCGAGGAAGAAGTCGAAGTGGGCCTGGTGGTGGTGCGCGAAACCCACGGCGGCAAATTCCAGCAGGAGATTTTGACCGGCGGGCATCGGCTGCTCGCCGACGAGCCGGAGAAACTGGGCGGCCTCAATTCGGGGCCCGGCCCTTACGATTTTCTATTGGCGGGATTGGGCACCTGCACGTCGATGACGATAAGGCTTTATGCCGACTTCAAGAAAATTCCGCTGGAGAATGTGTCGGTGCGCCTGAGCCACGGAAAAATTCATGCGAAAGATTGCGAGACTTGCGAAACGAAAACCAGCATGGTCGATCGCATCGAACGCGCCATCACGCTGGAAGGCCCGCTCGATGCCGAGCAGCGCAAGAAGCTGATGGAGATCGCCGACAAGTGCCCGGTGCACAAGACGCTGGAATCAAAGATCGACATTCATACGGTCGAGCGCGCGGCGTGAATGTTTTCGCGCGGTAATGGCGGACTCGATCTCGCGCCGAAATTTTATTTTTTGTCCGGCCGGCGTTGAACGGCATGCGACTGCCCGCGTTGGTAAGGCGCGCAAAGCGCAAGCGGCCGGCACCGGCGGCTGGAGCAATTGATGCGCGAAATCCCGGAGCTTGCCGCCGACCTCGATGTCAGCACGCCCGGATCGGCGCATGCGTCGGCGCGGCACGCCGCGCCGGCGTCTACCGCGGCACCACCTCGCCGCGCCCGACATTGACGCGGTTCGCCTCAAGCGAGCCATCCGGCTTTTTAACCGCGCGGATGATGGCGACATGCGCGCCGGATTTCAACTCCGAGCGGTCGCCGACGACGTAGTTCAAGATCACCGCCTCCGGCGGCACGATGATTTTCTTTTCGCCATCTTTATATTTCACCGTCAGCACCGGACCCTCGACGCCGGCGACGGTCTCGGCCACCGCGCCATTGGTCATGGTGCTGTTGGGCCGATCCCAGGGGCGATGGCCATCGCCGAGCCCGCGCTGCACCGGGGCGAACACCGTCACCTGGATGGCGCGCTGGCTGCCGTCGGCCTGCGGCGTGGCGCCGACACCGATATAAGCACCAGTCTTGAGGTCGGCGAGCGCGCCCTTGGCGACGCCGAACACGGCGGCGTCGGCGGTCAGCGCCACCTTCGCCACGCCGAGCTTGTCGGTCTTGATCGACAGCACCGCGCCGTCGACGCTTTCAATCGTGCCGGCGACACGCAAAGCCGGCGGCTGTTGCGCGAAGGCCCCGCCGGTCAACAACGCCAGCAGCGCCAGCGCGACTACAAAACGCCCAGACATTTTATCCTCGCATCACATCGCGGGCGCGACATTGCGCCCGACATAAATGTTTTTGGCCAGCACCGAGCCGTCCGCCTCTTTGGAGGACGCCATGATGATGATCGACGTCCCGGCCTTGAGTTCTTCTTTCTTGCCCGGCGCGACCGACGCGATCACGGTATGCGTCGTAACCAGGATTTTCTTTTCGCCGTCCTTGTATTTCACCGTCAGCGTTTCGCCGTCCTTGGCCTTCACCGCGCTGGCAACGTAACCATTGGTCATGGTGCTGTTCGGCCGCGCGTCCCAACCGCCGTGACGGTCAGGTACGACGCCGCGCTGCGCCGGCAGGAAGATGTGAATCGAAAAAGCCTCGATGCTGCCATCCGGCTGCGGCACGCCGGCGATACCGATAAAGCTGTCGGTCTTGATGTCGTCGAGCGAGGCTTTCACCAGCGCGGCGACGCGCGCGTCGTCGGCCACCTTGACGTTGAGCATGGCACCGTCGCGAGTCTTGAGCGCCAGCATGGCGCCGTCGGCTTTCTCGATCTGGCCGCGAATGCGGGCCGGCTGTTGCGCGAAGGCGAAATTAGCCGCCAGCGCAAGCGCAATGGCCGCGGCGCCAATGGCCCGCAACGAAATATTCACAGGCGACATTATACCCTCCCCTGACGAAACCAGTATTCGTCAGGCGGTAAACCCCTCGCCGCGCTATTTATTCCCCGGCTTGCGCCCCGGCTTGCGCGGTGGCTTGGGGCCGAGACCGCGGCGCGCCTTGGCCTTGGCGACCGCCTTGTCTTCTGCCTTTTCCGGCGGCGCGGGCGGCGGCGCCGGCTGCAAATCAGCCTCGACCAGCGCGCGCAATTCCGCCGTCACCTCCGGCTTGACGCCAAACCACAACTGGAAGCCGCGCACCGCCTGATGCAACAACATGCCGAGCCCGTCGGCGGTGCGCAGGCCGCGCTCGCGCGCCGCCGCCAACAGGCCGGTGGTGAGCGGCGCATAGACCAAATCGCTGACCACCAGCGAATCCGGACAGCGCAGATTGATCTCGAGCGGCGGCTCACCGACCATCCCCAGCGTGGTCGTGTTGGTCAGTAATCCGCAGCCGCCAAGCAGGCCGGTGATTTCGTTCCAGCGGGTAGGCAAAACGCGCGCACCGAATTGCTTGGCCAGCGCCTCGGCGCGCGCGAGCGTCCGGTTGACGACGTAAACGCGCTGCACGTCGCGCTGGATCAGCGCGAACACCACGGCGCGCGCGCCGCCGCCGGCGCCGAGCACCATCGCGCTTTCCAGCCCGCGGTCCCAGCCCGGCGTCGCCGTATCGAGATTGGCAAGAAAGCCTTCGACGTCGGTATTGGTCGCCCGCAGCGTGTCGCCGTCGAGCCACAGCGTATTGGCGGCGCCGACCGATTTGGCGCGCTCATCCGGTTGCGCCACTTTGAGGACGCGCTGCTTGTGCGGCACCGTGACGTTGCAGCCGACATAGCCGCGCTCGCGCAGATGCGTGACGAAGTCCGTGAACTGTTCGGGCGGCACGCCTTCCTTGCGGTATTCGGCGTTGAGGCCGTACTGCTTGATCCAGTAATTGTGGATGAGCGGCGAGCGCGAATGACCGACCGGCCACGCAACGACGCAAGCCGCCTTGCGCTCGTTGCTTTGCTTTTCCTTGCCGTCGTCGCTCATATCTCGGCCACGACCGTGTTGCGCAACGTACCGATCTCCGGCACCGCGATTTCAATGGTGTCGCCCGCCTTCAGCCAGATCGGCGGATCGGTGCGCGAAAGCTTGATCGGCGTTCCGGTGACGATGATATCGCCGGCTTTGAGCGTCATGAAGGTACTGACATAAGCGATCAGGTCTGCGAACGACTTTATCATGCTGGCGGTGGTGTCGTCCTGCGTCACCGCGCCGTTGATCTTGACGGTGATATGCAAGGGCTTGGTCAGATCGATCTCGTCCGAGGTCACCATCCAGGGCCCGATGCTGCCGGTGCGCTCCCAGTTCTTGCCTTGTGTGACATTGAACTTGCCGTGGCGAATCCAGTCGCGGATGGTGCCCTCGTTGCAGAGTGTGACGCCGGCGACATGCGACAAAGCGTCGGCCTGCGCGATGCGGCGGCCGGGCTTGCCCATCACCAGTGCGATCTCGCCCTCGTAATCGAGTTGCTCGGATTCCGGCGGCAGCAGGATCGGACCGAGATGCGGCGACAGCGAATTGGGCACGCGGTAAAACATGCTGGGATATTTCGGAACGTCCTGATCGCCGTAATCGGCATTGCGGTTTGCATAATTAATGCCAATACACAGAATTTTTTCAGGCGCCGTAACCGGTGCCAACCATTCCACTTCCGAAGCCGGATAATCGGGGCGCACCCCGCGCACGGCATCGCGCGCGGCCGCCAGTCCATCGCCGCGCAGCAATTCGAGCGCGCTGGCAAAGCGCGGCAACAGCCGCGTTTTCAGATCTACCACGCCGAGGGTCTCGCCCTCGCCCACCACGGCGCCGAAGCTCTCGCGCCCACGCACATTGAAGCTGGCCAGTTTCATCGTCTATCCGGGCTCCCGGTCTTGCAGGCTTGGTATCGCGTCCGCGCCCAAGGGCGCGGTTTCGGTTTGGCGCAGAGCGGCATGGATCGGGCGGCGGTTCGCGGTTATGCTCGGTGGCCCGCGAGCCATGTATTCCGCGCGCGGCGCGCCGTCAACGCCAGGAAAACCTCAAGGCTGGAGCAGCATGCCGCATATCATTGCCGAATATTCAGCCAATTTGGAGGATCGCCTCGACGTGCAGGGCCTGATCGACGATTTGCACCGGGCGGCGGTCGACAGCGGCGTGGCGGAACTCGTCGCCATCCGCACCCGTGCCGAGCGACGCGAGAATTTTCGCGTCGCCGACGGCAATCCGGCCAATGGCTTTGTCCACATCGTCGCGCGGCTGCGCGTCGGCCGGCCCGAAGAAAAACGAACGGCGCTCGGCCAGGCGTTGCTCGCGGCGGCCGACAAGCGGCTTACCGATGTATATCCGGGCCATCCGATCGGTCTCACGGTCGAAATCCACGAGATCGACCACATGACCTTCCGCCGCAACACGCTGCGCGAACGCGCGGCAACGCCCGCGTAAGCGACGATGCCGGTCCGTCCGCCCAATCATACGCCGCCATTTAACGTCGTGCGCGCCAGCCACGTCGAATTCGGCGTGCGCGACCTCGCAAAATCGCGCGCTTTCTACGTCGACTGCCTTGGGTTTGTCGTCACCGCCGAAGACAAGCAGGCGCTTTATCTGCGCGGGGTCGAGGAGCGCAATCACCATTCGATCGTGCTCAACCGCTGCGAGGATGTGCGCGTCGACGCCATCGGCTTCAAGCTGGCGAGCGAAGACGACCTCGACCGCGCCGCGTTCTATTTCGCGCGCAAGGGTCTGCCGACCTCGTTTCCGGAGGTGCCGCATCAGAGCCGCACGCTGCGTACGGTCGACGCGGTCGGCATGCCGATCGACTTCTATGCGCGCATGGAGCAGAGCGAAAGCAAGCTGCGCCAATATGCCGAATATAAAGGCGCGCGCATCCAGCGCATCGACCATATCAATTGCTTCACGCCGGACGTGCAAGCCTCGTACGATTTCTACACCGACATCGGATTCCGCCTGACCGAATACACCGAGACCGACGGAGACGACGGCAAGCTATGGGCGGTGTGGATGCACCGCAAGGGCAATGTGCACGACCTCGCCTTCACCAATGGGCGCGGGCCGCGCCTGCATCACATCGGCGTCTGGACCGCCGGCGCGCTCGACATTCTGCACATCTGCGACGTGATGGCTTCATCCGGCTTTCTGCCCAATATGGAACGCGGGCCGGGGCGCCACGGCATTTCAAACGCCTTCTTTCTTTATGTGCGCGACCCGGACGGCCACCGCGTCGAGCTATTCACCTCGGATTATCTCACCGTCGATCCCGATTTCGAACCGCTGCGCTGGTCGCTCACCGATCCGCAACGGCAGACGCTGTGGGGCCATCCGGCGCCGAAGTCCTGGTTCGAGGAAGGAAGCGCTTTCGTCGGCGTGGCCGTGCGCGAGCCGGTGCTGGCGGCGCAGCCCATTGTTGCAAGGTAACGATGAAAACGATTTTTATGGACTGTAACGATCAACTCGCGCCGGTCTGGCAGATGATCATCAAGCCGGACGACCCGAAGATCGACGTCAACACAACACCGTTCGCGCGCGACGAACTGCCGCTGGTGCTGGCCGGCTACGACATCGCCATCGACGATCACTCCTATATGCCGACCGAACTGGTCGACCGTTGCAAGCAGCTCAAGCACATCGTGTTTCTCGGCACCGGGCCGGCGAGCTACATGAATGTTGGCGAGATCAAAGCGCGCGGCATCAAGGTGCACATCATCAAGGGCTATGGCGACACCGCGGTCGCCGAGCATTCGATCGCGCTGATGGTGGCGGCGGCGCGCGACGTGGCGCGCATGGACCGCGGCATCCGCGCCGGAACCTGGACTCCGCACGAAGGCATGCAGTTGAAAGGCAAGACGCTGGGCGTAATAGGCCTCGGCGGCATCGGCCGCGAAGTCGCGCGCATCGGCGCCGGCATGGGCATGAACGTCATCGGCTGGAACCGCACCCCGCACGCCGACAGCAAGGTACCGCTGGTCGACATCGATACGCTGCTGGCGAAATCCGACGTGGTGTCGATGAACCTGACGCTCGGCGACGAGACGCGTGGCTTCCTTACGCCCGAGCGCATCGGGCGCATGAAGAAGGGTGTCATCTATGTCAACACGGCGCGCGGAGCGCTCGCCGACGAGGCCGCGCTGATCGCCGCGCTCCAGTCCGGCCACATCCGCCATGCCGGGCTCGATGTCTTCCACGAAGAGCCAATGAAGGCCGATCATCCGCTCGCGCAATTGCAAAACGTCACGCTCACCGCGCATGCCGGCTTTCGCACGCTGGAGGCATCGATGACGCTGTTGCGGCGCGCGGTGGATATTGTGAAGATGCTCGTCTAGTAATATCCCGGCGTTTGGCCGCCATCGAGCGCGATGGCCGTGCCCTGAATATGCCGGCCCTTGGCGCCCGCGAGAAACACCGCCAGTTCCGCCACGTCCTCCGGCTGGCCGATGCGGCGCAGGCCGATCTTGACGAGGCCCTCCTCGCGTACCTGCTCGACCGTTTTGTTCTGCGCCTTGGCGAACTGCTCCTGCAATTGTACGATGCGGTCGGTCTGCGTCTGGCCGGGATGGATGACATTGACGTTGACGTCGTCCTTGTTGCCCATCGCGGTGAGACCCTTGGCGAAATTCGCCATCGCCGCGTTGACCGCGCCGCCGATGAGGAAATCCGGTCCCGGCGTGCGCGCCGCGCCGCCAACAATGTTGATGACGCTGCCGTGCGTTTCCTTGAGCAGCGGCCAGAACAGCCGCGTCAGCCGCACGGCGCCAAAAAACTTCAAGGCGAAGCCGTCGGTCCAGGCCTCGTCGGGCAGTTCGAAAAATTTGCCGCCTTTGGTGGCGCCGGCATTGTTGACTAGTACGTCGCAGCGGTTGAAGCGCGCTTTCACCTGGTCGAATACCTGCTGGCAGGCCTCAAGTGTGCGCAGGTCGCCGGCAATCGTCATCGCCTCCGGTCCGCCGGCGGCCTTTACGGCTTTGGCGCCTTCGGCGAGATTGGCGGCGCTCGCCGCCGCCAGCACCGTCTGCGCGCCCTCGCGCGCGAAGACGACCGCGATTGCCCGCCCGATGCCGCGGCTGCCGCCGCTGACCACGACGACTTTTCCAGCGAATTCTTTTGCCATTTGTCATCCCCCGACGTGACCGGACCGGTCTTATACGCGGCCCCCACGAACACAGCGAGCCGGTATTGAGCGCATTGACCCCGGCCGTTTCCCGGTCACAATACGAAAAAATTTGGGAGGACGCCCAGCGTGAAACCGGCGCCGTTTGCGTATCACAAAGCGCGGAACATTGACGAAGCAGTGGCGCTGCTGGGCGAGTACGCCGATGCGCGCCTGCTCGCCGGTGGGCAGAGCCTGATGGCCACATTGAATATGCGGCTGTCGGCGCCAAGCCTCCTGATCGACATCAATAGGATAGAGGGGCTCGACGGCATTGCGTTGAAAGCGGGTGCGGTGGAAATCGGCGCTTTGGCGCGACACACGGCGGCCGAACGCTCCGACGTTATCGCGCAACATGCGCCGTTGATCGCGCGCGCCATGCCCTTCATCGGTCATCCGGCCATTCGTAATCGTGGCACTTTGGGCGGCTCGATTGCCTTTGCCGATCCGGCGGCGGAGTTACCGGCCTGCCTCCTGGCGCTCGACGGCGAAATCGACGCGGTAGGCCCAAAGGGCAAGCGCACCATCAAGGCTGGCGATTATTTCAAAGGACTTTATGAGACGGCGCTCGGGCCGCAGGACGTGTTGACCGCCATACGCGTACCGGCCGCCGAAAAAGACACGCGCGTCGGCTTTGCCGAACTGGCGCGGCGGCATGGCGACTACGCCATTGTCGGACTGGCAGCGAGCGCACGCGCCGACGGCAAAGGATTGAAAAACGTGCGGCTGGCCTATTTCGGCGTCGGCAATACGCCGTTGCGCGCAAAGAAATCCGAAGCGGCGTTGGCGGGCGGCGATATCGATGCCGCCCTGGCCGCGCTCGATCTCGAACCGAACGACGACATTCAAGCGACCGGCGCTGTCAAAAAGCATCTCGCCGGCGTGCTGCTACGCCGGGTCGCCGCGCAATTGATGGAGGCGGCGTGATGGCCGATACCGCTTTGGACATTACCCTCACCGTCAATGGCGAGCCCGTCAGCGAGCGCGTCGAGGCGCGCAAGTCACTGGTCGATTTCGTGCGCGACGATCTGGGGCTCACCGGCAGCCATGTCGGTTGCGAACATGGCGTCTGCGGCGCCTGCACCATGCGTGTCGACGGTGAGATCGTGCGCGGCTGTCTGATGCTGGCGGTGCAATGCGATGGTGCGAAAGTCGAAACCATCGAGTGTCTTTCGGACTCAGGTGAAGTCGCCGATCTACAAACCGCGTTCGAACAGCGCAACGCGCTGCAATGCGGCTATTGCACGCCCGGCATGCTGACGGCGGCGCAGGATATTCTCAAGCGCGCAAGCGAAATCAAAAGCGTGCCGAGCCGCGACGAAATCCGCGAACACATCTCCGGCAATTACTGCCGCTGCACCGGCTATCACGCCATCGTCGACGCGGTGGAAGCGGTGGCAAAAGCGCGCGCGGGAGCGAGCAAATGAAAATCACCGAGGACTCCCCGCCTGTCCTTTCCGCGCTCGACCGCCCGAACTCCTATATCGGCCGCTCGGTGCCGCGGCCGAACCTGCACCGGCTAACGCAGGGGCGCGGGCAATATGTCAGCGATGTCACGCTGCCGCGCATGGCGCATGTCGCCTTTGTGCGCTCGCCGCACGCGCATGCGCGCATCAAGTCGATCAACGCCGCCGCCGCCAAAAAAATGCCGGGCGTGATCGCTGTTGTCACCGGCGCGGAATTGTCGAAAGTGATGACGCCCTGGGTCGGCGTGCTCACCCATCTCAAGGGCCTGAAATCCGCTCCGCAATATGCCATCGCCATCGACCGCGCCTGCTGGCAGGGCGAGGCCGTCTGCGCGGTGGTGGCAAAGACGCGGGCACAGGCCGAAGACGCCTGCGAACTCGTTGATATCACCTATGAGCCCCTGCCCGCCGTCACCGATCCGGAAACCGCGCTCGACGCCAAGACGCCGGTGATCCAGCCGGACCTCGGCGACAATCTTTGTTTCGAACGCAAGCTCGAGGTCGGCGAAGTCGACAAGGCTTTCGCCGCGTCGGACGAAGTAGTCGAGACTACCTTTATATTCGGCCGTCACACCGGCGTGACCACCGAGCCGCGCGCCATCGTCGCCGACTGGAACGAAGGCGAGCAGCGCATGACCGTATACCAGGGCACGCAGGCGCCGCATATGATGCAGAACCTGTTCGCCAAGCATCTCGATCTGCTGGAATCGCAGGTGCGCGTGCTGACCAAGGATGTCGGCGGCTCCTTCGGCATCAAGGTGCACACTTATGCCGACGAGATGGCGACGGTAGCGCTGTCGAAGCTGCTCAAGCGCCCGGTCAAGTTCGTCGCCGACCGGATCGAAAGTTTCGTCACCGACATTCATGCCCGCGACCATCGCATCAAGGCCAAGATCGGCGTCAAAAAAGACGGCACCATCACCGCCTTCGAAATCGACGACTTGACCGGCATCGGCCCCTACTCGGTCTATCCGCGCACCTCCGGCATCGAGGCGAACCAGGTCGTGAGCCTCACCGGCGCGCCCTACACCTGCCCGAACTACCGCGCGCAGGCGCGCGTGGTCTTTCAGAACAAAAACGTGATGTGCCAATACCGCGCCGTCGGCCATCCGATTGCCGTTGCCGTCACCGAAGGTCTGGTCGAACTCGCCGCCGCCAAAATCGGCATGGACCCGCTTGAAATCCGCCGGCGCAATCTGTTCGCCGACGATGCTTATCCGGCGCAGACTGCCTCCGGCCTCAAGCTGGAGGCGCTGTCGCATCACGAAGCGCTCGCGCATCTCGACTCGATGATAAACTATGCCGGCTTGCGCGCCGAGCAGAAGGCACTGCGCGACAAAGGCATCTATCGCGGTATCGGCTTCGCCAGCTTCATTGAAGTGACCAACCCATCGGCGGCGTTCTATGGCGTCGGCGGCGCCAAGATCACGTCGCAGGACGGCGCCACCGTCAAGCTCGACGCGCAGGGCGCTATCACCATCCATTCCGGCGTCACCGAACAGGGTCAGGGCGCGGAGGCCGTGCTGGCACAATGCGTCGCCTCATCGTTCGGCGTGTCGATGGACCGCGTGCGCGTCGTCACCGGCGACACCGACAATACGCCCTATGGCGGCGGCACCTGGGCCTCGCGCGCGGCCGGCATCGGCGGCGAAGCGGCCTGGCAGGCCGGCAAGGCATTGCGGGAAAACGTGCTGGCGGTCGCCGGCGCGATGTTGCAGGCGCAGCCGGGCACGCTCGATATCCGCAACAGCATCGTGGTCGATAAATCAACCGGCACGGAACGTCTGCCGCTCGAGGAACTGGCGCGCGTCGCCTATTTTCGGCCCGACACGCTGCCGCCCGGCTTTCAGGCCGAACTGATGGCGACGCGCCATTATGTGCCGCGTGCGTGGCCCTTTGCGTTCACCAATGGCATTCAGGCGAGCTATCTCGAAGTCGACATCGACATCGGTTTTGTCAAACTGCTCAAACACTGGTGCGTGGAGGATTGCGGCACCATCATCAATCCGCAACTAGTCGATGAACAGATTCGCGGCGGCGTGGTGCAAGGCATCGGCGCCGCGTTGTTCGAGCAGTGTCTCTATGACGAGCGCGGACAGATGCTCAACGGCAACATGGCCGATTATCTGGTGCCGATGGCAGTGGAAATGCCGGACATCGAATGCGGCCATTGCGTTTCACCGACCGCCGATAGCGAACTCGGCGCCAAGGGCGCGGGCGAAGCCGGCACCGCCGGGGCGCCGGCCTGCGTGATGAACGCGATCAACGACGCGCTGCGGCCCCTGGGCGCGCAGCCGCTGACGGATATGCCGTTTACGCCGGGAAAGATTTTGCAGGCGCTGGGGAAGGTTTAGCGGTTGCCCTTCCCTCCCCCGCAAGCGGGGGAGGGAAAAGCAAAATCAAAACTTGATCATGTCGAATTTGGTCAGCGTCACCATTTTCGAAAACACAGGGCCGTGAGCCAAGTGCCAAGCCGTATATTGCTCGGAATAGAGATCGACCGACGACATACCGTCGACCGGAACGACGACCTTGAACTTCCTCAGTCCTGCGCCGGTTGCGGTATGCATCACGCCGCCATGCGCCAGCGTTCCCACCACGATCACTGTGGCGATGCCCTTGTCCTTGAGGATTTTCTCCAGGTCGGCGTTGACGAACTTGTCCGGTCCCGATTTCACCAGCGGCTCGCCGTCCTTCGGCTTCAGCACGTCGAGAATATCCGGCGAATTACCGGTCGGCCCGAGCGAATAGATGACGGCCACACCTTTGGCGCGCGCTTCCGCCAGAAATTTTTCGACATGGGGCACGGTTTCTCCGCAACGAGGCCGGACGTTGCAGGTTTGCTTGACCATATCGATGATAAGCAAAGCGGTCGTTTTGGTGTCGACCGTGACCGGCTTGAGGGCAGGCGCCGACGGCACCTTCACATTCGCCCATTCGTCGATGATATTACCCGCCGACGCTGCGGCAATTCCGGCGGCCATTGCGGCGGCCATTGCGGCGGCGAATGCAAACGCTGCGATCATATTTCGGTTCATGAAGATCCTCCCTTGATCGATAACCGGCACTGACGGCTGGTTTGTTCCGGATCATGCGCAAGCTCCGCCCATCCTGTCAAAGCTTGCCATACGGCATCCCGCTTGATGTAACACCGGCCTGCGTCCAATATTGCGGCTGAAAAACGAAAAGCCAAAAAGGAAACGTGATCCATGAACATCAAGGTCGGCCTGAAGGCCATCGCCGAGGCCTCCGAAAAACTGTCGAACTGGGGCCGCTGGGGCAAAGACGACCATATCGGCACGCTCAACCACATCACGCCGGAACATATCGTCAACGCGGCCAAGCTCGTCAAAACCGGCAAGGTGTTCGCGCTTGGCATTCCGCTCGACCGCACCGGCCCGCAGACCGGCCTGTTCGGCGGCCGCTTCAACCCGATCCACCAGATGCTCGCCACCGGCACCGATGCCGTCGCCGAACGGCAGGACTGGAACAAGATTCGCTACGCCGACGACACGCTGATGCTGTGCGTGCAGGGCGCCACGCATTGGGATGCGCTCGGCCACATCTTCTACGAGGACAAGGCCTATAACGGCCACGATGCCCGCAAGATCGACGCCCGCGGCCTGTCTGTGCTCGGCATCGAGCATTCCAAGGATAAGATGGTCGGACGCGGCGTGCTGCTCGACATCGCTCGTTTTCGCGGCGTGAAATGGATGCAGGACGGCGAGAGCATCTCGAACGAGGAACTCGACAAATGCGCCAAGGCGCAGAACGTCATCATCGGCAAAGGCGACTTCGTGCACGTGCGCACCGGGCAGATGGAACGCTGCCTCGCCGAGGGTGAATGGGGCGGCTATGCCGGCGGCGACGCGCCCGGCGTCCAATTCGAGAATTGCTATTGGTGCCAGGAAAAGGAAATCGCCGCGCTCTGCATGGACACCTGGGGCTGCGAGGTGCGGCCGAACGAAACCACGGAAGCCAACCAGCCGTGGCACTGGGTGGTGATCCCCGCCATGGGCCTGTGCATGGGCGAGATTTTTTATCTCAAGGAACTGGCCGAGGATTGCGCGGAGGACGGCGTCTACGAATTCTTCTTCTCCGGTCCGCCGCTCATCATCACCGGCGCCACGGGCTCACCGCTCAATCCGCAGGCGATTAAATAAGCACTTATCCCTCCCCGTCTTCGGGGAGGGTGGCGAGCCATAAGCGCGTTTACGCGCGTCTTCGACGCGCTATGGCGAGCCGGGTGGGGTCTATTGTTAAGAGTGCCCCACCCGGCTGCTCGCTAACGCTCGCAGCCACCCTCCCCTTTCAGGGGAGGGATTAGAAAGTAAGGAGACCATCATGCCCCGTCACCTCAAGCGCGGAATGGACGCCGGCGCGATCGAAGAAGCCGACGCCAAGGTGCGCCAGACCGTCGAGGCCATTCTCGCCGAGGTGAAGGCAAACGGCGATCAGGCGATCCGCGACCTGTCGAAGAAATTCGACAACTGGGAGCCGAAGGATTTCAAGCTGACGCCGCAGCAAGTCGAGAAGGCCATCGCGCAGGTGCCGAAGCGTGACTTGGAGGACATCAAGTTCGCGCAGGCGCAAGTGCGCAACTTCGCGCAAAAGCAACGCGACAGCATGCAGGACATCGAGGTCGAGACCCTGCCCGGCGTCGTGCTCGGCCATAAGCACATCCCGGTAAACGCCATCGGCTGCTATGTGCCGGGCGGGCGTTATCCGATGGTGGCCTCGGCGCATATGTCCATCGTCACGGCCAAGGTTGCCGGCGTGAAGCGCATCATTGCTTGCGCGCCGCCGTTCAAGGGCGGGCCGCATCCGGCGATTGTCGCGGCCATGCATTTCGGCGGCGCCGACGATATTTATGTGCTTGGCGGCGTGCAGGCGGTGGCGGCGATGGCGCTCGGCACCCAAACAATCGCGCCCGTGGATATGATCGTCGGCCCCGGCAATGCCTATGTGGCGGAAGCCAAACGCCAACTGTTCGGCCGCGTCGGCATCGATCTGCTCGCCGGCCCGACCGAAACGCTGATCATTGCCGATGACTCGGTGGACGGTGAAATCTGCGCCACTGATTTGCTAGGCCAGGCCGAGCATGGCCCGACCACGCCGGCGGTGCTGATCACCAATTCGGAAAAACTCGCGCGCGAGACCATGAGCGAAGTCGAGCGTCTGCTCACCATCCTGCCGACGGCGGAAATCGCGCGGCAGGCCTGGAACGACAACGGCGAGGTCATCGTCTGCGACAGCTACGAAGAGATGGTGAGCGAGGCCGACCGCGTCGCCTCCGAGCACGTGCAGGTAATGACGCGCGATCCCGATTTTTTCCTCAACAATATGAAGAACTACGGCGCGCTGTTTTTAGGCCCCCGCACCAATGTCGCCTATGGCGACAAGGTGATCGGCACCAACCACACGCTGCCGACCAAGAAGAACGCGCGCTTCACCGGCGGGCTCTGGGTCGGCAAGTTTCTCAAGACGTGCACCTATCAGAAGGTGCTGACCGATGAGGCTTCCACCATGATCGGCGAATACTGCTCGCGGCTTTGCATTCTGGAAGGCTTCGTCGCCCATGCCGAGCAGGCTAATGTTCGCGTGCGCCGCTATGGCGGCCGCAACGTGCCCTACGCACAGGCGGCGGAATGATTTGCTAATCCCTCCCCCACTTGGGGGAGGGTGGTCGCCAAAGGCGACCAGGTGGGGAGCTAGACAATGACCCCACCCGGCTGCTCGCTTCGCTCGCATCCACCCTCCCCTTTCAGGGGAGGGATAAGAAAGCATACGCTGCATGGTTGTTGAATTGACCAACACCCCCTCCTTTCGTCTCGACGGCATGCGCGCGCTGGTGACCGGCGCGGGACGCGGCATTGGGCTCACCGCCGCGGCGGCGCTGGCGGACGCCGGCGCGGCAGTGACGCTCGCCGCGCGCACGTCGAGCGAAATCGAGGAGGCCGCGCAAGCGATCCGCGCGCGCGGGCATGAGGCCGACGCGCTCACGCTCGATGTCACTGACATCGAAGCGGTGCGCCAGGCGCTGGCCGCGCGCGCGCCCTATCAGATACTGGTCAACAATGCCGGCATGAACCGTCCGGCTATGCTGACCGAGGTGAAGGTGGAAGATTTCGACGCCATCATGGGGCTGAACGTGCGCGCCGCGTTCTTCATGGCACAAGCGGTGGCTAGCCGCCTGGTCGAGGAAAAACTTTCCGGCTCGATCATCAATATCTCATCGCAGATGGGCCATGTAGGCGCCGCGCGCCGCACGGTTTATTGCGCGTCCAAGCACGCGATGGAAGGCTTCACCAAGGCGATGGCGATTGAATTGGCTCCCCACAACATCCGGGTCAATTCGCTCGGGCCGACATTCCTCGAAACGCCGATGACCAGACCGTTTTTCGAGAACAAAGCTTTCCGCGACGAGGTCCTGTCCAAGATCAAGCTCGGCCGGCTCGGGCAATTGGAAGAACTCACCGGCGCGATTGTGTTTCTCGCCAGCAAGGCGTCGTCGCTGATGACCGGCTCGGCGCTGGTGCTGGATGGCGGCTGGACGGCGGAGTGAAGTTATCCCTCCCCTGAAAGGGGAGGGTCCGGCGCGCATGCGCCGGGGGTGGGGTCATTCTTAACATTAACAGCGCCCCCACCCGGCTCGCTGCGCTCGCCACCCTCCCCCGCTTGCGGGGGAGGGATAAGAATCAAAACAACTTCTTCAACACCTGCGGATTAAGACAACTGACCGGCGGCTTGCCTTCGATCAGCGCAATGCAGTTGTCCACCACCACATTCGCCATGCCCTCGCGCAATTCCAGCACGCCGGAACCGAGATGCGGCGTCAGCACCACATTCGGCATCGCAATGAGATCGGGCGAAACCTGCGGCTCGTGTTCATAGACATCGAGCCCGGCGCCGGCGATTTTCTTATCCTTGAGCGCGCGCACCAACGCGGCCTCGTCGATCACCGGACCGCGCGAGGTGTTGACGATAAAGGCCGTCTTCTTCATCAGCGCGAATTGCGCATCGCTCATCAGGTGACGCGTCTGCGGCGACAATTGCGGATGCAGCGAGACGAAATCCGCTTGGCGCAGCAGATCCTCGAAGCTGCGATATTCCGCGCCGAACTTCTTTTCTTCCGCTTCCGGCAGGCGGCGTGGATCGGAATAAATGATCTTCATGCCGAAGCCGCCGCCGCGTCGCCCCACCGCCTGCCCGATGCGGCCGAAGCCGACCAGGCCGAGCGTTTTGCCGCTCACCGCGTAACCGGCGAGATGGTTCGACTGCGAGCCCGGATAAACACCCTGCCGGAACAATCTGTCACCCAGCGGAATGTTGCGCGCGACCGCCAGCAGAAGGCCGAAGGCGATGTCGGCGGTGGCGTCGGTAACGATGGCCGGAATGTTGGTCACCGGAATGCCGAGTTCGGTCGCGGCTTGAAGATCGATGCGGTCCTGCGTGATGTTCATCGACGACACCGCCTTCAGCTTCGGATTGGCGGCGAGCACGTCGCGGTCGACGGTGTCGTGCAGCAAGGACAGGAGAATATCGGCGCGTTTGACGGCTTCGATCAGCTTGTCCTTCGGCAGAACCTGGCTCGAATCCGGATTGACCTCGACCTCGGCCACGGCGCGCAGACGCGCCAGCGCACTCTCGGCAATCGGCTGAGTGACAAAGATACGCGGTCTGCTCATGCTTATATCTTTGCCTTGATCGCAGCGTTGACCTTGGGCATCACTTTTTCAGCCAGCAGCACCATCGAGCGGCGGCCGAGCGCCGGGTCCTGCCAGTCCTTGCCCGCATACAAGAGCGTGCCGAAATCGCCGACCGTCTCGCGATACTTCAGCAGCTCGTCGGCAACCTTGTCGGGCGTGCCATAGGTGATGAGCGCATCGCAAATCGTTTCGAGCGTCACCTCGTCGTCGGGCTGGTCGCGCCGCGTCTTGAACAGCTCGATGCGGCCGTTCATCTTCAGCTTGGTGTAGAGCTGCTTGTAATAATAGACGTAAGGCCCGTCCGGGTCGGTGGCATAGGCCTTCGCCGTTTTCTCATCGTCGGCGACAAAGATCGAACGCGCCACGCGCCAGTTCGCCGCCAGTGCCGGCCGTCCCACCCGCTCGCAACCCTCGACATATTTCGGCCAGTGGCTCTTCACCCATTGCGGCATCAGGAAGTTGGCCGAGATCGGATCCCAGCCGCGCGCGGCCGCTTCCGTCACGCCCTTGGAGAACGGCGCCACGGCGGTGACGACGATGGGCGGGTGCGGACGCTGCAACGGCTTGGCGATGAAGCCCTGCCCGAGATCGGGAAGATATTGCCGCTCGACGCTGATGTTCCAGTATTTGCCCTTGAGATTGTAAGGCGGATCGTTCGCCCAGATTTCCAGCACCTGGTTGATGGCTTCGAGAAACATCTCGTTGCGGTTGGCATCGAGATTGCCGAACAGTTCAGCGTCGGACAGCAAACCGCCCGGGCTGATGCCGAACAAAAAGCGGCCGTCGAGCAGATGATCGAGCATGGCGATCTGCGAGGCCACCGCCGCCGGGTGCGTATTCGGCATATTGATGGTGCCGGTGCCGAGTTTCATCGTCTTGGTCGCGTGCGCCAGCGTGGCGATGAAGATGGCGCAGGAGGTGATGTTCTCGGCGCGGTCGGTCACGTGTTCGCCGACGTAACCCTCGGTAAAGCCCAGTTCGTCGGCGAGGATAAAAGCCTCGCGGTCCTCGCGCAGCGACTGCCGCCAGTCTTTCTCCAGCGGGTGAATGGGCATGGTGAAGAAGCCGAGATTCATCGTAGGTCCTTGTCTGCTTTTTTAGTTTACTTACACGCTGGCCGGCGCGCCCGGCTGCTTGAGCGGATGGGCGCGCGCAAAGGCATCGTTCTTGGCGCAGGCGGCGGCGATACGCGCCACCGTCGGGTAAGGCGCGAGATCGATCTTGAAGAAATTCGCGCCCGCCACCTGACTGGCGAGACAAATGTCGGCGATGGTGATCTGCTCGCCCTGACAATAAGTGCCGGTGTCCTTCTCGGTCGCAAGGTGTTCTTCCAGTCCAGCGAGCGCGGCGTTGTGCCAATGCTGCGCCCATTTGGCGACGCCGGCTTCGTCCACCTTGAACTCATGCGCCAAATATTCGCGCACGCGCGGCACGATCAGCGGATGACTATCGGCGGCGACGATCTGCGCCAGCCCGCGCACACGCGCACGCGCTTTCGGTTCTTTCGGCAGCAGCGGCGGGTTGGGATGCGTCTCGTCGATATATTCCAGGATAGCCAGCGATTCGAACAATGCCGGTCCGTCGCCGTCGACCAGCGCCGGCAGCGCCATCATCGGGTTGACCTCGCGGAATTTCGGGTCGCGCTGATGGCCTTTCATCAAATTGACCTCGATTACTTCCGCGTCCAGCCCCTTGAGATTGAGCGCGATGCGAACGCGATACGTCGCCAACGACCGCCAGAATGAAAACAGTTTCAACGCCGCCTCCCCTGTTACGCTTTTTACTTCTTCGCGCTTCTAAGATTTCTTCCCCGACCAATAGACCGCCTGTTCGGCGCCGTCGCCGCCGCCATGGCCGTTCCTGACCGCGTCCTCGAAACCGGCGAGCGCCGCCTTGGTCGCTATCATATCGGCGCCGAGCGACGTGCCGGCCTCGACCATCGTGCGCAGATCCTTCACTGCGTTCGCGATCGAAAACGTGGCCGGTCCCGGATCGCGACCGTCGAGCATGGCGACGATCATACCGGCGCGCATCTTCAGACCGTTATTGGCGCCGTTGCTCTCGACGAACAGATCGAGCAGCCGCTGCGGCGGCCAGCCGACCGAGCGCGCGATCGCGAAGGCCTCGCCGTAAGCCTGCCAAGCCACCATCAACGGCAGATTGATCGCAAGCTTCATTGCCGAGCCCGCACCGATCGGCCCGCAATGCTCGACCTTGCGGCAGAGATCGTTGAGGATCGGCAGCGCGCGTTCGGCGTCGGCCGGCTCCGCGCCCATCAATCCGAGCAACTTGCCTTGCCGCGCCGGCGTGGTGGAGCCGCCGACCGGGCATTCGATCAGCACCGCGCCCTTCGCCTTCACCTTCGGTGCCAGCGCCAGCTCGACCTTAGGCGGCACCGTGCTCATTTCGATCAGGAGCTTGCCCTTCACGTCGCCCGACAATAATCCATCCGGTCCGTTGTAGACCGCGTCGATCGCCGCTCCGTCGGTGAGGATGGTGAGCGCCGCCTCGACCGCGCTCGCAAGCGCGGCGGGAGACGCCGCCGTCTTGGCGCCGGCTTCGGTGAGCGGCTTCACTTTGGCGGGATCGCGATTCCACACGGTGACCTGATGGCCGGCCTCCAGCAGGCGCGCGGCGATGTTGCCACCCATCGCGCCCAGACCCGCTACGCCAATATGCATGTGTTCTCCCTCGCGCTTTACCGCTGACGATAGACGATTGCCGCTTGCCTTGAAAGCATAATGCACGCGACCCCACTCGACAGATGCGGGGGCGACCAATTAAGACGGCGACGGCATTTGCCAAAAAATTCGCATTGTCGAAATGGCGATGCCGTCACTGGGGAGAGTCGGGAACATGGCCGCGGCGAAGAAATTCAAAGGCACGGTCGGCGTCGTCGGCCTCGGCATCATGGGCGGCTCGTTCGCCCGCAATCTGGCGAAAGCCGGCTGGCGCGTGGTCGGCTACGACCCGAGCGCGCCGCGCCGGCGCGAGGCGCAAAGCGCCGGTGTTGAGATCGCGAAAAGCGCGGCCGAGGTCGCCTCGAAAGTACCGGTGCTGCTGACCAGCCTGCCCAAGCCGCAGGCTTTAATGGAAGTCGCGCGCGAAATCGCCGCCGCCAAGCTGAAGGCCAAGACCATCGTCGAAATGAGCACCTTCGCAATTTCAGATAAGGAAAAAGCCGAGCGTATCTTTGCCAAAGCCGGCCACAGCATGTTGGACACGCCGGTCAGTGGAACCGGGGCGCAGGCGCGGCGCGGCGACCTGGTGTTCTACGCCAGCGGCAGCCCGGCCATCGTCAAGAAGCTCAAGCCGATGTTCGAAGCTTTCGGCCGCAAGGTTTACGACGTCGGCGCCTTCGGCAATGGCAGCAAGATGAAATACGTCGCCAACCTTCTGGTGGCGATTCACAACGTCGCCTCGGCCGAAGCCATGGTGCTGGGCATGAAGGCCGGCCTGCCGCCGCAGGTGATTTTCGATCTGGTGCAGGCCGGCGCCGGCAATTCCCGCGTGTTTGAATTGCGCGCGCCGATGATGGTGAAGGGCAATTACGACGACGTCACCATGAAGATCGACGTCTGGGACAAGGACATGCAGGTGATCGGTGACTATGCGCGCAAGATCAAGGTTCCGGTGCCGATGTTTAATGCGTCGAAGCCCGTCTACCTCAAGGCGATGAAGTCCGGCCTCGGGGCTAAGGACACCGCCGCCGTCTGCGCCGTGCTCGAGAAGCAGGCGAAGGTCAAGCGCGGCAAGCGCGCCTGAATTTACGTCGTCATTCACCCTTGCGCTTGACCTACGCGCTTCGCTAGCCTCTCCCCAACGATAAAAAGACTCTTGGGAGGGGTCGAATGGCCGTGCTGCGTGAGCGCTCGGAGATCCGCGACAATATGCGGATCGACTGGAACGTACCGATCGCCATGGACGATGGCATCGTGCTGCGCGCCGATGTCTTTCGTCCGGTGAAAGAAGGCCGTTATCCGGTCCTCATCACTTACGGCCCCTACGCCAAAAATCTCGCCTTTCAGGACGGCTATCCGAGCGCCTGGCGCATCATGGCGGAAAAACATCCCGACGTGACCGCCGGCTCGACCAACAAGTACCAGAACTGGGAAGTGGTCGATCCGGAGAAATGGGTGCCGCATGATTACGTCTGCGTCCGCGTCGACTCGCGCGGCTGCGGCTGTTCCCCCGGCGTCATCGATCACTTTTCACCGCGCGAAACCAAGGATTTCTACGACTGCATCGAGTGGGCCGGCGTGCAACCGTGGTCGAGCGGCAAAGTAGGCCTCAACGGCATTTCCTATCTGGCGATGAATCAGTGGCACGTGGCGTCGCTACAGCCGCCGCATCTCGCCGCCATGTGCATCTGGGAAGGCTCGGCCGACTGGTATCGCGACATGACGCATCACGGCGGCATGCTGTCGACCTTCTGGGAAAACTGGTTCGACATGCAGGTCAAGACCGTGCAGTACGGCGCCGGCGAGCGCGGCGGCCGCAGCCGCCTGCATGGCGAATTGGTGTGCGGGCCGGAGACATTGAGCGAGGCGCGGCTTGCGCAAAACCGCGTCGACTTCGGTGGCCAAATTCTGGCGCACCCGCTCGACGACAAATATCACCGCGACCGCTCGCCGGTCTGGGACAAGATCAAGACGCCGCTGTTCTCCGCCGCCAATTGGGGCGGCCAGGGCCTGCACCCGCGCGGCAATTTCGAAGGCTTCGTGCGTTCGGCCTCAAAGGAAAAATGGCTGGAGGCGCACGGCATCGAACACTGGACGCATTTCTACACCGACTACGGGCGCGAACAGCAACTCGCCTTCTTCGACTATTTCCTGCACGGCAAGAAAACGAAATGGGCCAAGCAACCCAAGGTGCTGCTACAGGTGCGCCATCCGGGCGAGAAGTTCGTCGCGCGCGGCGAAGACGCATGGCCGATCACGCGTACTAGGTGGACGAAATTTTATCTCGATTCAAACGGCACCACGCTCAGCAGCAAGCCGCCCGCGGGAGCGGGCAAGCTCGACTTCGCCGCGATGGGCGATGGCGTCACCTTCCTGACGCCGGCGCTCACGCAAGACACCGAGGTCACCGGGCCATCGGCGCTCAAGCTATTCGTTTCATCGTCAACGAAAGACGCCGACATCTTCGTTATCCTGCGCGTCTTCACCGGCGACCTGAAGGAAGTCGTATTCCAGGGCGCCATCGATCCGCATACGCCGATCGCACAAGGCTGGCTGCGCGCCTCGCACCGCAAGCTCGACAAAAAACTGTCGACGCCGTACCGCCCCTACCACACCCACGACACGGTGCAGCCGCTCAGCAAAGGCAAGCCGGTCGAACTCGACATCGAAATCTGGCCCACCTCGATCCACGTGCCGGCGGGCTATCGCATCGGCCTCACGATCCGCGGCAAGGATTACGAATACGGCGGGGCCAGCGGCGGCAAGCTGTCGAACTTCAAGAACGAACTGACCGGCTGCGGCCCATTCCTGCACAACAAGCCGGAAGACCGCCCACCCGCCATTATCAACGGCACAACGACGCTGCACTTTTCACGTGCGAAGGCGCCCTACCTGCTGCTGCCCGTGATCCCGCCGAAAAAACAGGTAAATGCCAAAAAGCCCATCCTGCGTCAATAAAACGCAGCTCGCCGCGGCCCACGGGGAGACGCATCCTGCAAGCCCACAAAACGCGAGCCCGACGATTTAAGATGTTTCATCTTCTTCCGCCTCAGGTAGACTTTACCCAACCTTCGAAAACAGAAGGATCGGGGAGGAAATGAACACACAGTTCTGGTTGATCCAGGCGTTCAACGGCATTTCCTATGGCGCGCTGTTGTTTCTGATCGGCAGCGGCCTGTCGCTGATCTTCGGCGTCATGCGCATCGTCAACCTGTCGCATGGCGCTTATTTCCTGTGGGGCGGCTATATCGCGCTGTCGGTGATCAAGCTCACCGGCTCCTGGGCCTTGTCGCTGCCGGCGGCCGCGCTCGGCGTCGCGCTGATCGGCATCGTGATGGAGCGCCTCTTCCTGCGCTCGGAAGGTCTCGAATATCTGCGCACAGGGTTGATCGCGGCCGGCCTTGCCATTCTCGTCGCGCTCGCCGTCACCAGGCATTGGGCGGCGATTTTCGGGACCGGCTGGGTCGCCTTCATCGCCGTCACGGCGATCGCCGCGTTGGCCATCTTCGTGCTACTCCGCCGCATTTCGATCGTCCCGGTCGAGAACGACGTTCTGCGCCAGGTGCTGCTCACCGTCGGCTTCGCCTTTCTGTTTCAGCAGGCGGCGCTCGACATCTGGGGCGGCAATAACATGGATATCACCCCGCCCAACGAGCTCACGCGCAGCATCGTGGTCGGCGGCATGTATCTGCCGCTCTATCGCGTGTTCATGATCGCGATGGCGGTCGCAATCGGTATCGTGCTCTGGCTGGTGATGGAAAAAACCCGCATGGGCGCGACGGTGCGCGCCACCGTTGACGATGCGCAGATGGCGCGCGGCGTCGGCATCGACACCAACCGCATTTCCATGTTCATCTTCGCGCTTGGCGCCTTCCTGGCCGCGCTTGGAGGTGTGATCGGGGGCGCCTTCCTCGGTATCTATCCCGGTCTCGATTTCGAAATGCTGCCGCTCGCCTTCGCGGTCGTCATCATCGGCGGCATGGGCAGTCTTGGCGGCGCCGCCATCGGCGCGCTCGTGGTCGGCCTCGCCGACAACTTCGGTAAGGCGCTGCTCCCAGAGATTTCCTACTTTACGCTCTATGCGCCGATGGTTCTGATCCTGGCGATCAAACCGACCGGCCTGTTCGGAAGGGATTGAATCGAGCCCAATGGTGAGCCAGAAAGCCAAGAGCCTGATGGTGATCGTCGCGCTGCTGGCGCTCGCCTATATCATTCCGCATTCGACCTCCTTCATCGTCCTGCTGGCGACGCGCGCGCTGGTGTTTGCGATCCTGGCGATGAGCGTGGACATCCTGCTCGGCTTCACCGGCCTCGCTTCGCTTGGCCAGGCCGCCTATTTCGGCGTTGGGGCCTATCTGACCGCGATTCTGGCCGCCCGGTTTCATTTCGGGCTGGGATGGGATTTCTGGCTGGTCGTGCTGCTCGGAATGTTGCTGGGCGCGGCGCTGGCGGCGCTGTTCGGGCTGTTCGCCATTCGCGCCACCGGCGTCTACTTCCTGATGATCACGCTCGCGCTCGGCCAGTGCGTGTGGGGACTTGCCTATCGCTGGAATTCGCTGACCGGCGGCGACAACGGCATCAGCGTGACCGCCCGGCCGAGTTTCGGCCTCGACCTGGCCAATGAGCGGACGTTCTTCTTCCTGGTATTCGGCTTCTTCATCGTCAGTTTGCTGCTGCTCTATATTCTCGTGCGCTCTCCGTTCGGGCGCAGCCTCGCCGGCATCCGCGAGCGCGAACTGCGCATGCAGATCCTCGGCTACAATACCTGGCTGCACAAATACATCGCCTTTATCATCGCCGGCGCCTTCGGCGGTCTCGCCGGTGTGCTGTGGGCGCACACCAACGGCCTCGTCAGTCCGGAGACCGTGGTATTGACCACATCGGTCGACGCGCTGCTGATGGTCGTGCTCGGCGGCGCCGGCACGCTGGTCGGCGGCGCCATCGGCTCGGCGATCGTGTTCGGCCTGCGCGAATATCTCAGTACGCTGGTGCCCTGGTGGCAGTACGCGCTGGGAGGCGTCTATGTGTTGACGATTCTCTATTTGCCGACTGGATTGATGGGCATTCCAGCGCGCATCCGCCAAGCCGGACGCAGATCCGACAAGACCGGCAAGCCGGCCACCGTGGAAACATTGGCACCAACGCCTTCCTGACACACAAGGGAAGGTAAACACCAAGGAGGACGACAATGAAAGCATCGCGACGGAAATTGAGTCCCGCGCTCATGGGCGCCAGCCTCGTGCTGGGGCTGAGCATGAGCGCGCCGGCCCAGGCGGAAGAACTGCGTATCGGCTTCATCGCGCCGTTGACCGGCATCTTCGCCCAGATCGGCAAAGACATGGTCAACGGCTTCCAGATGTACCTGGATGAGCACCATGGCAAGCTCGGCGGCGCCGATGTGAAGCTCATCGTCGAGGACAGTCAGGGCAAAGCCGACGCCTCGGTCACCAAGGCTAAAAAACTGGTGTTGTCGGATAAGGTCAGTATGTTCATCGGCGGCCTTCTGGCCTCGACCGGCTACGCGCTCGCGCCGGTGAGCAACAGCGAGAAAACCTTGTATCTCGCCTCGGTTCCGGCGGCCGACGACCTGACCCAGCGTCAGCTCAGTAAATATCCGTATTTCTTCCGCACCAGTTGGACCAGTTCGCAACCGACCCATGCGATCGGTCAATGGGCCTGCGACCAGGGCTACAAGAAGGTCGTCACCATCGCCGCCGACTACGCGTTCGGCTACGAACAGGTTGGCGGCTTTCAAAAGGTATTCGAGGATTGCGGGGGTAAAGTAATCCAGAAGATCTGGCCGCCGCTTGGCTCCAAGGATTTCGGACCCTACATCCCCTCGATCAAGGGCGATGCCGACGCCATCTTCTCGCTGATGGTGGGCCCGATGTCGCTGCAATTCCCCAAGCAGTTACGCGGCGCCGGCAACAAGAAGCCGATCATCGGCGGTGGCACCAGCTATGACGAGTTCGTCCTGCCGTTCATGGGCGACGAAGTGATCGGCGATGTGTCGTCGCTGCAATACAGCGCCGCGCTGGAAACGCCGAAGAACGAAGCGTTTGTGAAAGCCTACCGCAAGAAGTACGGCAAGGTGCCGTCCTACTATTCGGAAAGCAACTACACCACGGCGGAGATTATCGACGTCGCGATGAAGAAGGCGGGCGGCAAATATCCCGGCGCCGAGAAATTCATCGAAATCATGTCGGCGCTCAAGTTCGAATCGGTGCGCGGTCCGATCAGCTTCGAGGACCGCAACCCGATCCAGAACATCTACATCAAGAAGGTCGAGAAGAAGAAGATGTTCGGCTATCCGAAGGACGAACTCTGGAACACCGTCATCAAGACCTATCCGAACGTCAGCCAGTACTGGACCTATGGCAAGGAGAAGTTCCTCAAGCAGCCGGTTTACAGCCGCGACTTCCCGCCCTGCAAGTACTGCCAATAAAACGCGAGGCGCCGGGGCTCTGCTCGGGGCCCCGGCAACTTTTTATGAGCGAGTTGGATATGAACGCTCCCATGAATGGCAGCGGCGTGAACGACGAAATCCCGGTCCTTGAATTAAAGGGCCTGTGCAAGAATTTCGGCGGCCTGCAAGCCACGCGCACGGTGTCGCTGCGCGTCATGGCGGGCGACCGCAAGGCCATCATCGGGCCGAACGGCGCCGGCAAGACCACGCTGTTCAATCTCATCACCGGCATCTATCCGGTGTCGTCGGGCCAGGTGCTGCTGTTCGGAAAGGATGTCACGCGCTGGCCGAGCCACCGCCGCACCGCCATGGGCATGGCGCGCACCTTTCAGGTGACGCATCTGTTCCCCAAGCTGACCGTGCTCGACAACGTGCTGCTGGCGATCAAGGGCCTGCGGCGAACGAAATTCGTGATGTGGCGCTTTCTGTCCTCCTATAAGGACGTTTACGACAAGGCCTATCACCTGCTTGAGCAAGCCGGCTTCCTCGACCGCAAGGACACCGAAGTGCGCAACCTGTCGCACGGCGAACAGCGCCAGCTCGAGATCGTGCTCGGTCTCGCCAGCGATCCGAAAATCCTGCTGCTCGATGAGCCGGCGGCGGGGCTGTCGTCCGGTGAATCGACCGAGATGGCGAAGTTTCTCATGCGGCTCGATCGGAAGCTGGCGATCCTGCTGATCGAGCACGACATGGACGTGGTGTTCGACGTCGCCTCGCAGATTTCCGTGCTGCATTTCGGCGAAATCCTGGAGACCGGCACGCCGGAGCAGATCCATTCCAGCGCCAAGGTGCAGGAAATCTATCTGGGGACGGACTAGCGCAAATGGCGATCCTAGAAGTCCAGGACATCCATACTTATTACGGCGACGCCTACGTGTTGCAGGGTCTTTCGCTGCGCATCGAGCAGGGTCAGATTCTCGGCCTGCTCGGCCGTAACGGCGTCGGCAAGTCGACGCTGGTCGGTTCGATTGTCGGTTTCAATCCGCCGCGGCGCGGCTCGATTATGTTCAAGGGCGAAGACATCACGCACACGTCTTCCTTCGAGACGGTGCGCTCAGGGATGGGCCTGGTGCCGCAAGGCCGCCGCGTGTTCCCGACCCTGAGCGTGGAGGAAAACCTGCTGGTGGCGCTGCGCAGTCCCGACCGCCATGGCTGGAGCCTGGCACGCGTCTACGCCCTGTTTCCGCGCCTCAAGGAGCGCCGCAACCAGCGCGCCAAGACGCTGTCGGGCGGCGAGCAGCAGATGCTGGCGATCGGACGGGCGCTGATGACTAATCCGGATTGCCTGATCATGGACGAACCCTCGGAAGGCCTGGCGCCGATCATCATCCAGGGCCTGTGGGAGGCAATCGAGCAGTTGAAGGAACAAGGCCTGTCGATTCTGCTGGTCGAGCAGAACGCGCATCTGGCGCTCAAGCTGGTCGATTATGTGCACGTCATGAGCAAGGGCCAGGTTGTTTTTTCCGGTCTGCCCGCCGACCTGCGCGCCAACGATCAGGTGAAGGCGAATTATCTCGGAATCTAGAAAAATCCGAGCGACTCGCAGCCTTTACCGGCCACGAAAACCTTGCGCACCTTGCGCGACGGCAGATCGACGACATGCACCGAACCATCGCCCTGGCAGGCGACGAATAAATCGTCGCCGCGAAACACCATGTCCATCGGCTGTTGACCTAGCATCAGCGTGTTCTGGTCCTCGAAGCCGCCGTAAAACATCGTCAGCGAATCGCCGCCGACCGCCGATACCGCCAGCACGCTGTAATCGTCATTATAGCGCGCGATCTGCGCCGGCTTGGGCGCGCCGTTGAGCGGGATGGTGCGCGTGACTTCGCCCTTTTCCGCGTCGATCAGGAAAATAACCGGGGATTCATCGCTGACCACCACGATAGTGCGGCTGTCCTTGCCGATGGTGATACCGGCGAGCGCCTCTGGCGTCTTGATCTTGCCCAAGAGTTTGCGCGCCGGCAGATCGATCACCGACACCGCCCCGTCTTCCTCATTCTCGGTGTAAAGCCGCTTTCCGTCCGGCGCGATGATCAGACGGTGGCCGTTGGTCGAGCCTGAATCGATGGCGTCGACCACCTTGTGCGTCGCCCGGTCGATCACCGCCACCACCGCGCTGTTCTCGCAGGTGATGTAGATCAAACCGTCCGGACCGAGCTTGAGCGTATGCGGTGCGATATAAGGCCGTAGGTCGATGGTGCCGGTGTGGGCGCGTTTGTGGAGGTCGAAGATCGCCAGTTCATGACCGGGGTTCGGGTTTCGGCCGTGAATGCCATCCCCATAGATCGGCACATAGGCGAGCCCGGTCTCCGGCACGATCAGCAATTCATGCACGGTCTTCGGAAAACCGTCGAGCACCACATCGGTCTCGTAAGTTTCCGGGTTGAGAAACAGCACCTGCGTGCCAATCTTATCGACCGCGATCATCCCGTGTGCAGCGCCTGCGCCAGTCATATTGCCCGGTCCCGTGTTGTCGAGGTCGTGTATCATCGCGGCCGCCGGCATCCCAATCTTTATTCCCTCAGCGGCACCATATTTTTATTGTCGAATATCTAGCACGGACGGCGGCAACCTGCCCACGGCCCTCCCGGGCGACGCCGCGGCCGGCGCGCCGCGATACTGCGCCGCATCGGCGCCGCGAGCACCCCGGCTTTACATCATGGTTGGCATTAGCCGATGATAGCCGTGGTTCGGACCGCCGCGGTGTGGCGCGGCGGTCTTGATGAAAAATCGAACAAGGCTTTCAGGCCGGGAAACTGGCCGGCAAGGCCACTTAGAAAATCAGCCCGTGCGCGGGCGACAGAGGGAGGACGATCATGTCCGTTCAAGGCAAGAAATCCGTCACCGCGGCCAAGTCACGCATGACTCGCCGCAAATTCATGGCCGCGACCGCGGCCGGCGCGGCGGTGGCGGCGTTCAAGTTCCCTACGCCGGCATTGGCGCAGTCGGCGCCTTTCAAGCTCGGCTTGCTCACCATCAAGACCGGCCCGCTCGCGCAGGGCGGCATCCAGATGGAACAGGGCATCGTCACCTTCCTGAAGGAAAAGAACTACACCTTCGCCGGCCGCAAGGTTGAGTTCATCTCCGCCGACTGCGGCGGCACGCCGGCCGGCACCAAAACCAAGGCGCAGGAACTGATCGAGCGTGACCATGTCGATACCATCGTCGGCCCGCTTGCCGCCTTCGAATTGCTCGCCATCACCGACTACATCGCCCAGCACAAGACGCCCTGCCTGAGCCTCGCCGCCGCCGAGGACATGACGCAGCGCCGTCCCAACCCGTACTTCCTGCGCGCCTCGGCGACCTCCTCGCAGGCCATGCACCCGATGGCCGACTTCGCCGCCAAGGAACTCAAGCTCAAGCGCATGATGACGATCTCGGAGGACTTCGCCTTCGGCTACGAACAGATGGGCGGCTTCCAGCAGACCTTTGAGGACAATGGCGGCAAGATCGTCAAGAAGCTGTGGCCGCCGATCGTCACGCCAGACTACACGCCCTATCTCGCCCAGATCGCGGATTGCGACGGTGTATGTCAGGGCTTCGCGGGATCCAATCCGCTGCGCTTCATGAAGCAGTATCACAATTTCGGCCTCAAGCTGCCGGTGGTCACCGGCGAGACCGGCGGCGACGACGCGCTGCTGCGCGCGTTCGGCGACGAGGCGCTCGGCCTCTACAGCTCCGCGCCCTATACGCTCGACCTCAACACCGACAGCAACAAGCGCTTCATCGCCGCCATGCAGAAGGACTACAGCGTCGATCCGGGCTTCTATTGCGCCGGCCTCTACGTCAACGGCATGGTGATCAATGCCGGCCTGGAGAAGATCGGCGGCAAGTCCGACGACAAGGCCGCGTTGATGGCGGCCATGAAGTCCGTTTCGCTCACCGACACGCCGCGCGGGCCGATCAAATTCGACCATCTTGGCAACGTGATCGGCGATTTCTACGTTCGCCATCTCGAAAAGGCGAATGGCAAGTACATCAACAAGACGGTCAAGACGTACAAGAATGTCAGCCAGTTCTGGACCTACGACGAGAAGAAGTTCCTCTCGCAGCCGGTCTACGCGCGCGACTATCCGCCGCTGAAGCCGTAAGCGAACGCATTGGCGGACGCCGCGAGGTGAATGACCCCGCGGCGTCCGCTTATTCTTCGTCATTCCGGGTCCGGCGCAAGCCGGAACCCGGAATCCAGAAACGGGCACCACCTGAGCATCTGGATTCCGAATTCGCGTGTTGCACGCGCGCCCCGAAATGACACCGTGGATGTTAAACGCGGGAAAACTGCGCGTATGAATTTTTGGCTGGTGCTGACCGTCAATAGCGTCACGTTCGGCGGGCTGCTGTTCCTGTTGTCGGCGGGCTTTTCGCTGATTTTCGGATTGATGCGCATTCCGAATCTGACGCACGGTTCGCTGTTCATGCTGGGCGCCTATATCGGCGCGACCTTTGTGGTCGGCATGCTCGGTTTCAAACTGAATTTCTGGCTGGCCGCTATCCTGGCCACGCTGGCGGTGGCCGCGATGGGCGCCGTGGCGGAACGCCTGCTGCTGCGACGGTTACCAGGAGACCAGCTCGCGCAGGTACTAGTGACGCTCGGCCTTTCGTTTATGGCCGCCGATTTCTGCCTTATGGTATGGGGCGGCGACCCACTCAATGTCAGTACGCCGGACAGCCTCGGCGGCTTCATGCGTATCGGCACCCTGGTGTTCCCGCTGTACCGGCTGGCGATCATCGTTATCGCAGCCGTGGTCGCGATCGGCCTCTGGCTATTGCTCGACCGTACACGCCTCGGCGCCATGATCCGCGCCGGCGTCGATGACCCGGACATGGCGCGCGTTGTCGGCATTCGAGTCTCGCAATTGTTTACCATCGTGTTCGCGCTCGGCGCCGGGCTGGCCGCCTTTGCCGGAATCATCGGCGGGCCGATACTCTCGGTCTATCCCGGCCTTGATCAGGACATGCTGCCGCTCGCGCTGGTCGTCGTGATCCTCGGCGGCTCGGGCAGTTTGCTCGGCTCCTTCGTCGGCAGCATTATCGTCGGTTTCATCTATAATTTCGGCCAAGCGCTGTTGCCCGAACTCGCCTATTTCGTGCTCTTCCTGCCGATGCTGCTGGTGCTGCTGCTGCGGCCGCAGGGCTTGTTCGGACGGCATATGCCATGACAGCCGCCGTCAAGCCGCGCGTCATCGTCATTGTGATCGCCATCGCGGCGCTCGCCACATTGCCGTTCTGGATTTCGGGCACTTACTACATCAACGTCTCGAGCCAAATTCTGTTCTACGCGGTGTTCGCGCTCGGGCTGAATGTGCTGGTCGGCTATGCCGGACTGGTGTCGCTCGGCCATGCCGGGCTATTCGGCGTAACGGCCTACGCCACCGGCTTCATGTTGCAGAGCGGCTACGGCCACACCGCCGCTATCCTGGTCGCCCTGGTGGTCGGTGTGGTGTCGATGGCGATTTATGCGATTTTGTCGCTGCGCTCGACCGGCATCGGCTTCATCATGATCACATTGGCGCTCGGCGAAGTCCTGTGGGGCCTCGCCTATCGCTGGATCAGCCTGACCGGCGGCGACAACGGCATCAGCGTGCGAGCCCGGCCTGCTCCGTTCGGATACTCAATGACCACCCCGACGCATTTTTATTATGTCTCACTGGTCGTGTTTTTGCTGGCGGTCGCAGCGGTCGCCGTCTTCGTGCGGTCGCCCTTGGGCGCGGCGCTGATGGGCACGCGCGACCAGCCGCGCCGCATGAACGCTCTTGGCTATCACGTCTGGATGATCCGCTTTTACGCCTGCCTGTTCTCCGGCCTGCTCACGGCCGTGTCCGGCATCCTGTTCGTCTATTACACGCAGTTCATCAGCCCGCAGACGCTGGCGCTGACCTCGTCGGCGGAAGTACTGCTGATGGTGATCTCGGGCGGACCCGGCACCTTGCTCGGTCCCGTCGTCGGCGCCACGCTGGTGGTGGTCATCAAGACCGTGGTGTCCGGCTTCATCGAACGCTGGAATTTTCTGCTCGGCGCCATTTTCGTCGCCATCGTCATCTTGATGCCGGAGGGGCTGGTGCCCGGCAGCGCGCGGCTGTGGCGATTGGCTTTCCGCAAGCGCACACCCGCGGTTAAAGCGACGGCCAAGACGGAGACGCCGGCATGAGCGCGCTCACCGTCAGCGGTCTCAACAAAGCCTTCGGCGGCCTGCGTGTCACGCGCGGCGTCAACTTGAATGTCGAGCCGGGCGAACGGCGGCTGATCATTGGCCCGAACGGTGCCGGCAAAACCACGCTGTTCAATCTCATCACCGGCGAACTGACGCCCGACGGCGGCTCGGTGCATCTGCACGGCCAGGACATCACGCGCGTGCCGAGCCGGCGGCGTGCCCATCTCGGCATGGCGCGTACCTACCAGATCATCACGCTATTCCCGCATGACAGCATCATCCAAAATGTGCGCCTCGCACTTCTCGGCCTGTCGCCGCAACGCTGGAATCCGTTCATCGATCTGCGGCGGCAAGGCGGCTTCACCGAACAGGGCCGCAAGGCGCTTGAGCGCGTCGGCCTCGGCCACATCGCCGACCGGCCTTTGTCGCAGACTTCCTATGGCGAACGCCGCCGCGTCGAGATCGCGATGGCGCTGGCGCAGGAACCGAAAGTGCTGCTGCTAGACGAGCCATTCGCCGGCCTCTCGATCGACGAGCGCCGCGACGTGCACAAATGCCTGATGGCGATCCCGCGTGACGTCACCATCGTGATGATTGAGCATAACATGGACGTGGCGCTGGAATTCGCCGAACGCATCACGTTGTTGCATTTCGGCGAGGTGATCGTCGAGGGCAACCGCGCCGAAGTCGTCAAGGACCCACGCACGCGGGAGGTCTATCTTGGCCACTAGCGCGCTTTCGCTTGAGAATGTCGAAGCCTTTTACGGCGACAGCCACGTTCTGCAAAACGTGTCGTTCGAGCTGGGCGAAGCGCGCATGCTCGGCCTCCTCGGCCGCAACGGCGCCGGCAAATCCACCTGCATGAATGTCAGCATGGGCCTGCTCGCGGCGCGCCGCGGCACGGTCAAGGTATTCGGCGAGCCGGTCACCAAGATGCCGCCGGAGTTGATTTCGGCGCGCGGGGTCGCGCTGGTGCCGCAAGGCCGTCGCATCTTCAAAAGCCT
>Ga0075522_10000063_pt1 | contig 59913 bp, 61 predicted proteins | sample NGEPerA_FD_74796 | JGI IMG/M metagenome (GOLD analysis project Ga0075522, IMG submission 74796) | Arctic peat soil microbial communities from the Barrow Environmental Observatory site, Barrow, Alaska, USA - NGEE PermafrostL2-A | ecosystem: Environmental > Terrestrial > Soil > Wetlands > Peat ... | reverse complement strand
GCGCTCAATTCGCTGGCCTCCACTACGGTGATGGATTTCCTGCGCCCGCTCAGCGGTGCGGAACGGGGCGTCGACGAATCCTTGTGGCTGAAACGTGCGCGACTCGCGACCATCGCGTGGGGCGTGATTCTCGCGGGTGTGGCTCTGCTCGCCCGGAATTGGGGCGGCGTGCTGCAGGCCGGACTCTCCATCGCGTCGATCATCTACGGCTCGCTGCTGGGCGTCTTCCTGCTCGGATTGCTGACGCGCCGCGTGGGTGAGATCGCCGCGATGTGCGGCATGGTGGCCGGGCTGGCGCTGATCTTGTACGTCCGCTTCGAGACGGCCATCGCGTTTACCTGGTGGGTGCTGATCGGGACTTCCATGACGTTTATCACCGGCCTTCTGATGTCGTTTGTCGTTAAGGAGAAGCGTTCCCGTGCAGCCCTCTGATACTCACCAACCGGCTTCTCATCAACCAGCTTTGCGCCGCGCCTTGGGCCTGTGGTCGACCGTAGCCATCATCATGGGCACGGTGATCGGCAGCGGAATCTTCCTGGTGCCTACCGACATGATCCAGGCCGTTGGATCGCCGGGCGCCGTATTCGCGGTGTGGGTGTTCGGAGGAGTGCTGTCGCTGTTCGGCGCGTTGACCTATGCGGAATTGTCGGCCGCTCTGCCCGAAGCCGGTGGCGAATATGTCTATCTGACGGCCGCTTACGGGCCGTTCTGGGGATTCCTCTACGCGTGGACCCAAACCTGGGTTGCGAAAAGCGCTTCGATTGCCGCGCTCGCCACGGCGTTTTACACCTATCTGGCCGATTTTCTTCCCGGTTTACAAGCTCCGTTGTATGTGGTGCCCTGGCCCATCGGGCCAGGCGGCGGACCGCTCGAAATTCGATACGGACAATTGCTGGCGATCGGCTTGATCCTGCTTTTGTCGGTCGTGAATTATCGAGGCGTTAAAGTTGGAGGTCACGTGCAGGTCGGCGTCACGGTGCTGAAGGTGCTTCTCATCGGCGGCGTGGTCGCGGTCGGATTGCTCTCGCGCCAGGCCCACGTCCTCAATCTCTCCACTTCTACGACGCCCATACCAGGTGGTCCTGCCGGGTTCTTTGTCGCATTGGTCGCCGCGCTGTGGGCCTATGACGGATGGAACAACGCCGGAATGTTAGGTTCCGAGGTCGAAAACCCGCAGCGAACATTTCCCCTGGCGCTGATTGCGGGTGTCACGGCGATTATCGGCGTATATCTGCTCACCAATCTCGCCTATTTTTCGGTGTTAAGCGCCGGAGAGGTTGCCGGGAGCGACCGGGTTGCCGCTGACATGATGCGGCGCATCGCGGGCCCGCATGGCGCAGCCGCGGTGAGCGTGGCCGCGATGATCTCGATCTTCGCGGCGCTGAACGGCTCGATCCTATCGGGATCCAGGGTCCCGTATGCCATGGCCCGAGACGGATATTTCTTTCGGCATATTGGGCTGGTCAATCCCCGATTTCGGACGCCTTCAGCAAGTATTCTGTTGCTGGGAGTATGGTCTTCTTTGTTTGTCCTGAGCGGACATTACAGCGACTTGTACAATGCGGTGATTTTTCCCAGTTGGATTCTTTACGGCATGACGGCCGCGGCCGTGATCGTGTTGCGCCGTAAAAGGCCGGATTTGGTGCGTCCTTATCGAACCTGGGGGTACCCCTGGGTGCCTCTGGCGTTCGTCGGCGTCACTATATTGCTGCTTTACCAAACCCTTATTTCTTCGCCGCGCGCATCCGGGATCGGGTTGGTGGTCATCATTCTCGGCGTGCCGTTCTTCTTTTACTGGAAACGGCGCCGCAACGATTCTGAGATGAGTTAAAGGATGTAAAGATTGCATGCAGCAGTATTGAAAGTAGCGGAAACCTTCGGGTACACTTTAGCTAAACGCCCGACACGTTTTGATCCCCTCAATTCTGAGTCATACATCGGGATTCAGGGATATGGCCGGAGAGAACGGGGAGATTTGGAGAGATAGATGGATGTCATAAAAATGCTGGCGGACTTACGCCAGGAACGTGACCAATTGGAGGAAGCCATTCTGACGCTGGAGCGTCTGGCGCGCGGCCGGGGACGGCGGCGTGGCCGGCCACCAGCCTGGATGACGGAATTGAAGCGCAGAGGCCGTCCGCCCGGCAGCAAGAACAAAGCGAAAGAAACCGCCGCGGCTTAGCTGCCAGAGAACGCGAGACGGCGGTCCAAGCCAGGGTGCTGATCGCTTCGCTCGGTGACGCCGCAGGCTTCTACAAGGTCGGCCTGGAGATGTTCGCCGCTTTGGGGATGGACTTCGTTCGCGAGCTGAAATCGCAGGGCCATCGTGTGTTCGTCGATCTCAAGCTGTACGACATCGGCGATTCCTCTCTCAAACTGCTCGCGGTGACGATGCTCACGTGAGAACGACCTGCGCCAGATGGGCTATTCGTGCGACCTCGCGACCCTGGACAGCGGTTACGGCAGAGTGAACACCAGCAGGAACACGTTGAGGTTGCTGTTGGGCGGCGGCACCGGTCTTCCGGCCCCTGCGAAGACATCGCCCAAGACGGCGCCGGTGACGTAGATGTTGCCTTTGTCGTCCACATCGATGCCATCCGCGTACTGATATCCCGGCCCGGTTAAGTAGCCGGAGGAGACCAGGGCCTTTAGAGGCGAAGCGCTGGGATCGATCACCGCGACGAATCCGTCGAGGGCGCCGAGATCGGACGCCGACCACAGGGCGTTTTGGATGGGAAGGTCCAGCGACAACGTGTAGCCGCAAAGATAGTATTTGCCCGCGGCGTCGCGGCGCAGGTCGTAGGGGACGTCGGTGTCGGATCCGCCGAAGTAGGTCGAGTAAACCAGAGCGGTCGTGAAATCCTGCGCGCTGGGATCGAGGATGGTCAGAAACACGTCGCCGTTTCCGGCTTGCGTGCTCTGCAGCGCGTCCGGGGTGACCGGGAAATTGTCGGACAAAGTATATCCGGTGATGGCCACGTGGCCGGACGGTTCTACCAGAATCTTGGTCGCCTGATCCAGACCGTTGCCCCCGAGGAATGTCGAATAGGTAAGGGCCATGGCGTTCAGATCGAGCCTGGCCAGGAAGGCATCTCCGCCGCCGGAATAAAACGGCCGGAAGGAGTTGGGCGTGGTGGGGAAGTCGCTCGAGCGCGTGTAGCCGGCCACATACACCTGGCCGTCCGCGCCGACGGCGATCGACCGTGGAGTATCCAGACCGCTGCCCCCCAGATAGGTGCTTGCAACCAGGCCCGCGGAGCCGCCTTGCGACGGATCGAATTCGGCCACGAAGCCATCAAAGGTTCCACCTGGAAGTGCGCTTTGATACGCGTTTGTGGTGACCGGATAATCTTTGGAACTCGTATACCCGGTGACGTAGATCTTGCCATTGGCAGCCGTGATTGCCGTAGGTATATCCATGGTGGTTCCGGCGAAGAAGGTCGAGTAGGTCAGACCGTCCATGCCGGGCAGCTTGGTATCGATGACGGATACGAACGCACGCCGCACGCCGCCGTTGGTGGTGAGATATGCGCCGGGCGTAACGGGGAAGTAGAAATCGTCGGTGTAGCCGGCGAGATAAAAGACCCCTTCGCTATCCACAGACATGGCTTTGAGGTAATCGCCGAAATCGGCGGTGAAGAATCCCGAGTAGGTGATGACATTGCCGTTGGGATCCAGCGGATTCATCACCGTGGTGAAGGCCTGCTGGTTGGTGTTGACAAAGAATCCGGTGTACGCCGTGCCTACCGTCGGAAAATCGGGTGAGTAGCTGTATCCGGCCAGGTAGATCAATCCGTTCTTGTCATGGCCGATGCCGATCGGCACGTCGGCACTGGTTCCCGCCAGATAGCCGGCGAACAGCATGGTGGGATCGACCACCAGCTTCTTGTTCTTGTCATAGGAGCCCAGAGCAATGCCGATGGAGCCATCCGCTTCCAGCACGTAGGAGGAGGACACGCCGGAGATTTGGTGGCCGGCGTCACGCTGGGAGTCACGCTGGTCGTCACGTTGATCGTCACGTTGATATACGACGGGAGGATTCTGCGTCACCTGGCGGTCGCCCAGGCTGAGGATCAATTGACCTTGCGAACCCACGTGGATCGAGTCGGCGCCCTCAAAGCGCATACGGATCCGGGATGGATCGGCGCCGGGAGCCAGCTCGAAATCGTACTCCAGCGACTGGCCTTTCCCGTAATAGACGATGTCGACGCCGGGGTAGACGCCGGTCTGGCGCAACCGGCCAAACGCGTCGGCGCTGCGAAAGTTCCGTCCGAAGTAATTGGTCGGGACGGCAGATTTGTCGAGGCCTTCGAAATGGTCAGCGCGATCCGCGCCTTCCAGAGTCAGCTTGAACCCGCGGGTCCCAAACTGGATGAAGGTCCCGTCCGGGCTGAACCCGACGCCAAAGCCGGGGCCGTGGGCGACCCACTTATGGGCGTCGACAGCCTCGAAGCGCAGGGGCATCCGCGCATAGACGTCGGACGCGGCCGTGGCGGAGGAGGATGGGGCGGCTAAGCCCGGAAAGCTGACGAGACACAGTCCGCTGGCCAAGCTTGCTAGTGACAGACGCATGAAGATGAGACGTACTCCCTGAACCGTTCGGTTCCGATGATTCTGAGATATAGGATAAACCACTTCGGTGGACCTTGGTGGAGCCTTGGCCGAAAAGCACAGCGACAAAACGAACCCAAGAAGTTCATGAAACCAAAGCGGCGAGCATTGTTTGAGGATGTGGCTCCTTCCGGTGTTCCGATCCCGCGAGGTTGCCTGTGGGGTTCAATTCAAGTTTCAGAGCCGGGCGGGGCACATGAGAGGCGATCTAAGGTGGCAAGTGACTGAAAGAAGTTGAAAGAAACGTTTGGGAGACTGGTGAATGCCTCAGCACTTGTTTCAAATGCCGCTCCCCAAACGGGATCGGGAAGTCCCGCCGCTTCCGCCGGAATGGCGGAGAGCCAGGTGCTCCAACTCCAGCCCAGCGATCAAATCCGGCGCTGGTTGGCGAGGTCATGGTCAATTCGCCCGCGCCGGACGACGGTTAGTGATATGGTTAGCAATTGAACGAGACCTGATGGGAATGCTAAAAATGTTTTACTTGCTGCTCGTTGGGTTTGGAGCATTGATTCTGTCTCCACAATGCGATGCACAGGGGCGCGGCGCCACGGGCACGCAGGAGCTTAAGCCGCAAGTATATGCAGCCTTAGGCCAGGTCATGAAGGGCATTATATTTCCCGCCTCGAATGTGATCTTCGCCGCTCAGAGGGAAAATCCGGCCGACGTGAAGCCGGCAAAAGATCCGTCGACGGCGACGGATGCTTTAGACGGCTCCTATGGAAAATGGGAGGCGGTCGAGAACAGCGCCTTGGCGATCGCCGAGGCCGCCAACCTCCTTATCCTTCCAGGACGGAAGTGCTCAAACGGTCTGGACGTTCCCGTGAAGAACCCGGACTGGTCCCAGCTGGTTCAGGGACTACGGGAGGCAGCCATGACTGCGTACAAAGCGGCCCGATCCAAGAATCAAGACCAAATGGTTGACGCTGCTGCTACGTTAAACGCCGCATGCGCCAACTGCCACGACAGGTATCGGGTTGCGAACGACTTGCTGCCGCTGGTTGAAAAGGCCAACCTTGCGGATCGTTGTAAGTGAGGATATTAGTAAGATGTCCCGGTGATTTTGTTAGGGATGATTCTGCGTCCGCCGCCCAATCTACTTCGGGTTCATCGTGGCCTTCTGGGCCACTCCATGGATGACCGCTGGCCACCTGCTGTTCCCGGTGTTGACCACCAGCGAATATCTTTGCTGGCATCTTCTTCGAGGAGCGGCTTGGCCATCGAAGTTTCGCTCCAGCCAGTCCTGGATCGGTGTGAAATCGCGAGGCTGAAGCTCTGACCGCCCGTTGAGGCAGAGAAGAACCGGTCTGATCGGCACACCTGGCCAATTCGGATATTACGACATAACGTCAGCCACTTGACACTCCATCGTTCCCGCTGTTGTTCCACGTCAATATAAACATTGAATTGGAACCCACTTCCTAACTTTGCGAGGCCGGAACGACGAAAGGAGGCGCTTTGAACCAGCAGGTCAAAAGTACGCGATTCTTTGGATTCAATACCTTCTTGGGTTCGTTTTGTCGCTGGACTCTTCGCGACGGCTTATTCCGGCTTCAGGACCACCACACTCAACGGAGGCAACGTCACCCGAGCGCTCGCGGGGTGGCCGTGCGAGGCTTTATCTTCAGCCTGCACCCACCCGCCGTTGCCCATGTTGCTGCCGCCGAACATTCCGGCGTCGCTATTAAAAACCTCGCGATATCCGCACAGCCGCGGCAGACCGATCCGGTAACCCGCCCGAGGCACCGGCGTGAAGTTGCAGCAAAAAACCAAAAAGTTCTCGCGATCCTGCGCGTAGCGCGCGAAACAAATCACACTCGCCTCGGCGTCGCGGAAGTCGATCCATTCGAAGCCGCGAAAATCGTCGTCCACCTGGTACAGCGCCGGCTCGGCACGATACAGGCGGTTGAGTTCCCGCACCATGGTCTGAAGCTTGTGGTGCACCGGAAACTGCAGCAGCCACCACGGCAGACTCTCCGCGTGATTCCATTCCGAAGTCTGCCCGAACTCCGAGCCCATGAACAGCAGTTTCTTTCCGGGATGCCCGAACATGTAACTCAGGAACGCCCGCACGTTGGCGAAACGCTGCCACTCGTCGCCGGGCATCTTCGAAACCAGCGAGCCCTTGCCGTGCACCACCTCGTCGTGCGAAATCGGCAGCAGGAAATTCTCGGTGAACGCGTACAGCATGCTGAAGGTGATGTCGTTCTGATGAAATTTACGGAAAACAGGCTGTTTGGAAAAATAGTCCAGCATGTCGTGCATCCAGCCCATGTTCCACTTCATGGTGAAGCCCAGGCCGTTCAGATAGGTGGGCTTCGAAACACCGCCCCATGCCGTCGATTCCTCGGCGATCGTGATCGCCCCGGGAACCTGGTGCGCCAGTTCATTGAAGCGCCGCAGGAAATCGATCGCCTCCAGATTTTCACGTCCGCCGTAGCGGTTGGGAATCCAGTCGCCCGCGTCGCGCGAATAATCCAGATACAGCATGGACGCGACGGCGTCCACGCGCAGCCCGTCGATGTGGAATTCCTTCAGCCAGTACAGCGCGTTCGACAGCAGGAACTCGCGGACCTCGTTGCGGCCGTAGTTGAAGATGAGCGTGCCCCAATCGCGATGCTCGCCCAGGCGCGGGTCGGCATGCTCATAGAGCGCCGTCCCATCGAAGCGCGCCAGCCCGTGCGGATCCTTCGGAAAATGGCCCGGCACCCAGTCCAGGATCACGCCCAGGCCCGCCTGATGGCAGCGGTCGATGAAGTACCGGAAATCGTCGGGCGTCCCGAAGCGCGAAGTGGGCGCGAAGTAGCCGGTCACCTGGTAGCCCCACGAACCGGAAAACGGATGCTCCATGATCGGCAGCAGTTCCAGATGCGTGAAGCCGTTCTCCACCGCATACGCCGGGAGCTTGTCGGCCAGCTCGCGATACGTCAGCCACTCGTCCAGCTCTCCACGCAGCCACGATTCCAGGTGGACTTCGTACATCGACACCGGCTCACGCAGCCAATTCCGTTGCGGGCGCCGATCCATCCATGCGGCATCGGCCCACTCGTAATTCGTAAGCGGCCACACGATCGACGCGGTCTTGGGTGGCACTTCGGCGAAGAATCCGTAAGGATCGCTATGATCCTGCTCGTGGCCGCTCGGCATCATCACGGAGTATTTGTAGTGCGCGCCCGCCGCGAGCCCCGGCAGAAAGATCTCCCACAGTCCGCCGTCGCGCAGACGCATCGGATGGCGTGTGCGATCCCAAGTGTTGTGATCGCCGGTAACGCTGACCACTTCGGCGTTGGGAGCCCACACCGCGAAGCGAACGCCCTCCACGCCCTCGCAGGTGACCACGTGCGCCCCCAGCGTGCCGTAGCTCTCATAGTTGGTGCCTTCTCCATGCAAGTGCAATTCGAAAGCGGTCAGCAGGGGAGGGAAGCGATACGGATCGTCGATGTCTGTCGATTGACCCGTATACAATGTGACGCGGAACCGGTATTCCGTGGCATCCGTCTTCGCGACAAAAAGCCCCGCCGGATCCGCGCGCTTCATCGGGATCACCTGGTCGCCCGCGAGCACGGCGGCGTCCTTGGCCTGCGGAAGCCATGCCCGGATCTGACCCTTGTGTGGACCCAGGTAAGAGAAAGGATCGCGATGGCGGCCTTGTACGATCAGCTCAGTCTGAGCTGCGGACATTTGTCATGAGTTCCCTGGCCGCTATTATTACAGGAATGGCTCGGGCGGAACTTCACCTTCATCTAGAAGGCGCGGTGGAACGGGAAACACTGACGGAGCTGGATCCCACATTAACTGAGGAGGAACTCAGTGCGGCGCTCTCTTATCGCGATTTCGCGGGGTTCATCCAAAGCTACGTCTGGGTCAACCGGAAGCTGCGTGGGCCGGCCGATTACGCTCTGATTGCCCGCCGGCTGTTCGAACGCCTGGCGGCCCAGGGTATCTGCTACGCCGAAGTGACCGTCTCCGCCGGCGTGATCCTGTGGAAGAAGCAGAGCCTGGCTGCGATCTTCGACGCGCTCGCGAGCGAAGCCGCGCGGAGTCCCGTGCCGATCCGCTGGATACTGGACGCTACTCGGCAATGGGGCGCGGAAGCGGCCGCGCCGGTATTCGATTTTGCGGCAGAGCACATCCACGACGGTGTTGTCGCAATCGGCATCGGAGGTATTGAGGCGGAAGGCCCCGCTCTGTGGTTTAAGGATCTGTACGCCAAGGCGCGCGATCGAGGACTGCGCCTTACCTGCCACGCCGGCGAAACCACCGACGCCCAGAGCGTCTGGGATGCGCTCGCGATCGGCGCGGAGCGAATCGGCCACGGCATCCGCGCGGTCCACGATCGAAAGCTGCTCGCGCAGCTTCGGGATCAGCACATCCCCCTCGAAATCTGCATCAGCAGCAACGTGCGTACCGGCGCAGTGGCGACGCTCGGCGAGCACCCTGTGCGGAAACTGTTCGACGCGGGCGTGCCGATCATTCTCAATACCGACGATCCAGCGCTGTTCGAGTGCACGCTCGACTCCGAGTACGATCTGGCCGCGCGCGCCTTCGGATTTACCGCGGACGAACTGAATGCGATCGCGGCGAACAGCCTCAAGTACGCGTTCGATCCTGCGACTTCTCTTCCTGGAGGGCCTTGACCGTCGCTTCCAGCTCCGCCACTCGCCGCGCCAGCTCGTCGATCAACTGCCCTTCCGGATCGGGAAGATTCCCATGCTCCAGCGCATCGGTCGGATCCATGCCGCTGACGACGCGACCCGGAATCCCGACCACCGTCGACTGATCCGGCACCGGCCGCACCACCACCGACCCGGCGCCGACCTTTGAGTAATCGCCGATGCGGATGTTGCCGAGGATCTTCGCGCCGGTGCCGACCACCACGCCATTGCCCAGCGTCGGATGCCGCTTGCCCGTATCCTTGCCTGTGCCGCCCAGGGTCACGCCCTGATAGAGCAGCACGTCGTCGCCGATCTCGGCCGTCTCGCCGATCACCACGCCCATTCCGTGATCGATGAAGAATCGCTTGCCGATGCTCGCGCCCGGATGAATCTCGATTCCGGTCAAGGTACGCGAGAATTGGCTGACCATGCGGGCCGGCGTATACCACCCCGCGCGGTAAATGCGATGCGCCACGCGATGCAGGAGCACGGCGTGAAACCCGGGATAGCACAACACGATTTCGAGCACGCTCCGCGCCGCCGGATCGCGCCGGAATACGGTTTCGATCTGCTCTCGGATCGTCTTGAACACGTCAGTTAACAGCCCCGTAACAGTATTATGCTGGAGTGGTGCGTCTAACGTTAGTCGTCCTTATACTGAGTCTTGCCGGCTGTTCCTCGCCCGCGCCCCAAGCCACTACGAAACAGGGTCCCGAGAATACCGGTCCAGCGACGACTACCAGCAAGCATCCTCTGGCGAAATACATCGAGCTGGCTGGTTTCCGCTTGACCGAATCCAAACCCGGGGAACTGGACGTGAAGTTCGTCGCGATCAACCATTCGGAAGCCGACTTGGGCGACCTGGGACTCACCATCCGCCTCCAGACCACTGCTGCCAAGCCCGGCGACCCGCCCCTGGCGGAGTTCATGGCCAAGGTCCCGTCACTGGGCCCGCTCGAGATAAAGGACATCAGCGCCAAAGTAACCACGAAACTGCGGATCTATGAACTTCCGGACTGGCAGTTCATGCGCGCGAACTTCGATATCACGTCTCCCGCTCCGTAGTTCACGGCTTGAGATGACGGAACGCCTCTATTATCAGGATTCCTATCTGCGCGAGTTCCGTGCCCGCGTGGTGGAGACGTCTGGCGACGGTCTTCGCGTGTACCTCGACCGCACGGCCTTCTATCCCACCTCCGGCGGTCAGCCCTTCGATTTGGGCTCGCTGGGCGGCGTCGCTGTCCGCGAAGTGATCGACGAGGAGGACCGCATTGGACATCTTCTGGAGGCGCCTCTCGGCGCCACAGCCACAGAGGTACAAGGTCTCATAGACTGGCCACGCCGCTACGACCACATGCAGCAGCACACCGGGCAGCATCTGCTGTCCGCAGTGCTCGAAGAACTGTTCGCGATCCGCACGGTAAGCTTTCACCTCGGCGCGGAAGCTTCGACCATCGACGTGGATGCGCCTTCGCTCACTCTGGAACAGCTGGAGCGCGCCGAGCAGCGCTGCGCGGAAGCGGTGGCCCAAGCCCGGCCGGTCCACATCACCTTTGAAGACGCCTCGGCCACTCTGGAACTGCGCAAAGCCTCGAATCGCACCGGCACGCTGCGGATCGTCAGCATTGAAAATATCGACCGGAGCGCCTGCGGCGGGAGTCACGTCCGATCCACAGCGGAGATCGGCATGGTGCTCACGGGCAAATCGGAAAAGATCCGAGGGATCACCCGGCTGGAGTTCGTCTGCGGAAACCGCGCGCTGCGCCGCGCCCGGGCCGATTACCGTCTGCTGGCTGCCATCGGACGGGCGCTGTCCGTTCCGGCGGAGCAGACGCCCGAGCACCTGGTGGGGTTGATCGAGAAGAACAAGTCGCTCGAAAAGACGACGCAGCGTTTGGCGACGGAACTCGCGCGGCGCGAAGGGAAGGAGTTGTACCTCGCGGCCGTGCCCGGTCCGGACGGCATCCGCCGCGTGATCGAGCGCGGCCCCATCGACGATGCCATGCGGGCCCGCGCGCAGGCTTTCGTAGCCGGTGAAAAGGGGGTGTTTCTGGCGGTCTGCGATCAGCCTCCTTCACTGCTCCTGGCTGCTTCCGCCGATTCCGGCATCCATGCCGGCGATCGCGTCAAAGCGGCTATGGCGGCGGCCCATGGACGGGGTGGAGGGAACCAGCAACTGGGACAGGGCAGCGTCCCGGACGCCGCGGCGCTCGCAAGCGCGGAGGCTTTGCTACGCTGAAGCTTATGGCTGAGAACATAAGGCGCTTTGAGGCCGGTCCCGATCCGTTCGGGAGAACGTGGGAAGTGGAATTCCGCTGGCTCCAGACGGGCATCTCCATCCGTCACGCGGATACTGTCGACGTGAAGTTCCTATTGTCGACAGAGGGCGAGGAGAAGCAGGAGAAGGTGATCGCCTTGCCGCATCCGCATCTGCTCACGCTCAGCGCGGAAACCGGGCATGCTCTCACCGACCCGTGGTGCATGCGCCTGGCCGCCCGGCACTTGAAGTACATGGTTGAATCCGGCGAGGATCTCGAGAAAACACTGGTTACTCTTTCTCTTCCCGCTCTTCAGAGAGTCGCCGGAGACCTGCAGCCCGCCTAGGCCGTCCGGCGCTCCCGGACGCCGCCTTGCGTGGTAAAACAAATTCTAAGATGCAAACGCGAACGAGGGGAGATCGGAAATGATCCACTGTCCGCTGTGTAATGCGGAAATCGATGTCGACGAGGAAGAACTGGACGAAGGCGATTCTCTCATCTGCGAGGAATGCGGCGCGAACCTGAATGTCAGCGGTGTGTCTCCGCTGGAGCTGACTCCGGACGCCGACGATGACGACGACGAGGATGAGGACGAAGACGGGGAATACGACGACTACGACGAAGACGACGAGGATGAAGACGAGGATGAGGAGGAAACCTAAATCCCGCGTGGCCCTTCTGCTGCCGGCGTTGTGCGTGGCGCAGTTCCTGTTCGCTCAGGGGAAGCCCAAGGCGGAGCCGCACGCAGTCATCACCGGCACCGTATTCCGCGACCCCGGATTTGCCCAGCCAGGCGCGTCCGTGATTCTGGCGCTCAAGAGCGCGCCGGGGAAGAAGTTGCAGCATGAGATCAGCTCGCCACGCGGCGAATTCAGTTTTCGGGTCCCGCCGGGCCCCAATCTTTACGTAGTAACCGCTGCCTTAAAGGGGTTTCAGGCGGCTCGCGAAGAGATCGAGATTCAAGACCAGGAGCAGGTCAATGCAACCCTGCTGCTGGTTCCCGAGTCTAAACATAAGGGGAGGTAACGGTTATGCAACGCCTTTCACGCACGATGCTGGTCGCAGTTTTGGCGGTGGCATGCGCTCAGCTCCTGCCCGCGCAGAAAAAGGAAAAGGTGGATCCCACCATCCGCAGCGTCCAGGGCCAAGTGGACGATCCCCAGGACAAGCCGCTGTCCGGGGCCGTGGTCCAGCTGAAGGACACGCGCACGCTCGAGATCCGCTCTTTCATCACCCTGGAAGACGGCCAATACCGCTTTTCCGGCCTGCGGACCGATACGGATTATGAGATCAAGGCCGAGCACACCGGGATGAGCAGCGACGACAAGCGGCTGAGCAGTTTCGACTCCCGCAAAATCGCGACCGTCAACTTGAAGTTGAACAAAAAAGCTGAAACAGCAAAGTCAAAATAGTCGGCTCTTCGGGAGGCTGCTCGCGTTCGCCGCATTCCTTCCGGCCGCTTGGCCGCAAACCCCGGCGCAGCCGCCGGCGTTGACTCCGGAGATCGTCTTCGAGCATGCCACGGTCATCGACGGAACGGGCGCGGCGCCGCGCAAGGATGTCACCGTCGCCATCGCTGGCGGACGAATTATCTCCATCGGCCAAAGCATCCAACCTCCCGCTACTGCGCGCGTGATCGATGCCACCGGCAGATATCTGATCCCGGGCTTGTGGGACATGCACGTTCATCTGGATCCCCAGGGAAATGCCCTGCAAACGCTGGTCGCCAACGGCATCACCGGAATCCGTGAAATGTACACAGGGATTCCGATCGCGACTTTGGCGGCGTGGCGGGCGCGACCCGAGAATCCGCGCATCGCCATCGCGGGATTCCTGGACGGACCGCTGCTGCAAACCTCCGATGCGACGCCCGACGCCTTCGCGGTCGGGACGGCCGATGAGGCCCGCATTGCGGTCACGCTGCTCAAGGCCCGCGGCGCGGATTTTCTCAAGGTCTACAACAGCCTGCCACGCGAGGCGTATTTTGAGATCGCTAAGGAATCCAAACGGCTCGGTATTCGGTTCGCTGGTCACGTGCCTGAAGCCGTCAGCCCCGCCGAAGCCTCGGAAGCCGGCCAGCACAGCCAGGAACACCTGATCAACATTCTGCTGGCGTGCTCCTCGCGCGAAGAAGAATTGCGCGCTCAGCGGATCTTCACCATGAATGACTCCGCTATTTCCCCCGTGGAGCGCGCGCTCGAACTCGGATTCCCCGATCCACAGGGCTTGTTCGACACCTATGACGACACGAAAGCCGCGGCGCTGTTCAAGACCTTCGTGAAGAACGACACCTGGCACACTCCCACGCTCGCTCTGCTTCAGGGCTTCCTGGCCGATAAGGACCGGGCCCGCCAGACGGTGTACATGAAGGATCTGTCTCCGGAAGCGTTCGACGGGTGGATGGCCCGCATCGGCGCGCTGCTCGATCGTTACAAGAAGTTGGTTGGGGATATGCATCGCGCCGGCGTCGAGTTCCTGGCGGGCACGGATACGAATCCCAGCAACCCCGTGCTTCCCGGGCCAAGCTTGCATGATGAGCTGGAGTTGCTGGTGGAATCGGGCTTCACGCCCATGGAAGCCTTGCAGACTGCGACACGCAATCCCGCGCGCTATTTCGGCACGCTCAAGGATATGGGCACGATCGAGACGGGCAAACTGGCCGACCTGGTGCTGCTGGACGCCAATCCACTGGATGACATCCGCAATACGCGCAAGATCAGCATGGTAGTCCTGCGGGGACGGATTGTTCAGTAGCGGGGACAGCCAGCCGATTTCGGGGAGATGCCGTGGACCGCGCAGGACTGGTTCATCGAAATCGGAGGCAGTCCTCTCGCGATTCCTAGCGATTGCTAATCGCCGCAGCGCTCCACTTGCACCAGGCAGTTGTAGAAGGTCGGGCCGCCGCCCATATCGGTAAGCCGGTCCGAGGTGAGCACGTTCACGTTGCGGCCGTCCGAGGCGCGCTTGAGCCAGCGCGTGGAGGGTGAGCGGACCACCCCCGCCTGCACCACGCCATGGTTTGGAGTGGCGACCTTCGCCTTCAGCAGCAGGCTGCCACGATCGTTGAACACGCGCACGCGATCGCCCGACCGGATCGCACGCGGCTCGGCGTCGGCTGGATGAAGATGCAGGATCGAAGTCTCTTCATCGACGCCCGCGCGATAGCCGAAGGTCGAGTTCATACTGTCGTCGTTCTTGGAAGAGATCAGCTCCAGCGGGTACTTGCCGCGCAGAGACTCGTCACCGAAGCGCGATTCCACAGGCGGAGTGTATTCCAGGCTCTCCGCGCCGAATTCACATTTGCCGGATGGCGTGCCGAACTCGCCATGAGCGAAGGGCAAGAAAGGGGCATCTTCAGGCGCCACGTTGAGCCTCACGAAGTGTTCGCGATCCAGACGCTCCAGCGTGATCCCGTCGAGGAATGGATGCCCCGAGCTCAAGAGCGTCCGGATCATGTCGTCTTCTGAGTCGCGGAAGCAGGCGTCGTCGAAACCCATCCGCAGCGCGAGCGCGCGGAATGTATCGACGTTCGATTTCGTCTCGCCGGGAGCAGGCAGCGCGGGCCGAGCCAGCGGCAAATAATGATGCCCGTAGGCGAAGTACACGTCGGTGTGTTCCAGGAACGTGGTGGCTGGCAGTAGAATGTCGGCGTAATCGGCCGTATCGGTCTGGAACTGCTCGAGGACGACGGTGAACAGGTCTTCGCGACATAGACCCCGAAGCACGATATTCTGATCCGGCGCGACCGCGGCGGGATTCGAGTTGTACACCACCATGGCCTGGACGGGTGGCCCGTCGAGTTCCGTGAGAGCCTTGCCGAGCAGGCTCATATTCACGATGCGCGCCTCGCGCCCCAGCGGAGAGCGACGTTGCAGCTCGGGCATTTCGAGACCCGCGCGATTGAACTGGAACGCCTGCGACGTGGAAAGCTGCAATCCGCCGCCCGCCTCGCGCCAGGACCCCACCAGCGCCGGAAGAATCGTGATCGCACGTACCGCCGAGCCGCCCTGCTGGCTGCGCTGCACACCGTAGCTCAGGCGAATCGCCGCGGGCCGCGTGGTCGCGTAATCTCGCGCCAGTTGAACGATATCCTCGGCCGCGATGCCCGTGAGCGCCGCCACGCGTTCGGGCGGATAACCAGCGACGCGCTCGCGCAGCGCAGCGAAACCGTTGGTGTATTGAGCGACGTAATCGGCGTCGTGCAGGTTTTCGCCGACGATCACATGCATCAGACCCAGGGCCAGCGCCAGATCGCTGCCCGGGTTGATGGTAAGGTGCTGGTCGGCCAGCGCCGCCGTACGCGTGCGGATGGGATCGATCACCACCAGCTTCGCGCCGTTGCGCCGTGCCTCCACGATGAACGGCCACAGGTGAATGTTCGCGCCGTGAATGTTGGCGCCCCAAGCGATGATCAGCTTGGACAGCCGGAACTGCTCGGGCTCGGTCGAATAACGGAAGCCGTTCGCGGCGACCGATCCTGCGCCGCCCGCCGTGGAGCAAATGGTCCGGTCGAGGCGCGACGCGCCCAGGCGATGGAAGAAACGGCGGTCCATGCCGCCGCCATTGAGCATCCCCAGCGTCCCGCCGTAGCTATAGGGCAGGATCGCCTCCGGTCCGAACTCGCCGGAGATTTTGGTTAATCGCGCCGCGACGGTCTCGAGAGCTTCGTCCCAGGAAATGCGCTCGAACCGGCCTTCGCCTTTGGCGCCCACGCGCTTTTGCGGATACAGCAGACGCTCGGGCGAGTATTCACGCTCCAGGTATTGCGCGACTTTGCCGCACAGAAACCCTTGGGTGACGGGATGGTTCGGGTCGCCTCGCAGGCGCGTGGCCCGGCCGTTCTCGGCGTTGTTCTCCACCTGCACGAGCATGGAGCAGCAATCCGGGCAGTCCAACGCGCAGACCGAATGCACGGTTTCCATACCTCAGAATAGCGCGCGGATCAGGGAAAAGTGGTGCGCAGGAAATCCGCCAGCCGGTCGCCTGCAAGCGCTATCTGGCGGGTGGCGATTCGTTCCGCTGCGGCGTGATAGTTGCGAGGCAGGGGAGCCCCATGGTCACGGCCGGCACCGGATTTGAGCTTGCCTTTGCGATAGACGGTGGAAACCGCGAGATCGAAACTTTCGTGGGTCCACCGCCCGAATCGCGATTCCGCTGGTACCTTCAGCGGTATGAGCCCCTGCGAGTTTTCGATCTTCGCCGCGAGCGCCCGCGCCGCATCGTAGTGCTCGTCTGTGAGCAGGATGTTGTCCCAGTAGGCGTGCAGGTTCTGAGTCATGGGGCTCGATGGATCGCGACGGATGTAAAACCGATTGCCGCCGCGATCGCCGTTGGGGAGCTGCGTCGTGAACAGAGAAACCACATGCAGGGGCTGGTGCGCATCGCCCATCAGATGAAAGATCCAGCACAGCGCGACGGCTTTCTGGCCGTCAGGTGCGGAGCTCTGGACGACCGCGACGTTCTGCTGGAACGCCTCGACGATGTTCTCCGCTGCGGGCGCGGGTGGGTGAACCGAATCCGGCTGGCTGCGTGGCTTATAGGGATAGTCGATGTAGTGCCACGGCGGATGATCGAAGGCCTTGTCGCCGCGAATATCGTCCGGCCAGCGCGCGGCGAGCATGAACAGATACCGTTCCCGATCCGGCTCGCTCATGCCGTCCATTTGAGGCTTCCAGCGCGATTCGTATTGCGGGTGCTGCCGGAGGATCGCGATGACGCGGGCGATGGTGGCGGGACTGGTCTTCTGAAGTTCGTCGTAGGCAATCGCGCCGGTGACCATGTGCCCGGCCCGGTTCCATGCGAGCCCCGATCCCGCGGCAAGAAACACGGCTGCGACGGCGATCAGCAGCTTTCGGAACATTTGCAACCATTCTCACACGGCCCTTTCTAGACGGCCTTGGCGTGATAGGGTGGAGGCATGAAGTCCCGCACGCCAGAAGAGCCGGAGGGCGCCAACCATGCACCCCCGGCAGAAAAGAAGCCGACGAAAGGGATGACGCGGAAGGCCTTCGGCGAACTTCTGAAGCGCGCGATCAGGCCGGACGCTCCCAAGCCTGCTCCAAAGCGGCCTTAATCGACCAAGGTCCTAAGGTCCTTGTATTTTCCCTTTTGTTCGCCTATAATGGCCCCATGGCTCTCACCAAACGCCAGAAGGAATTCCTGGACTTCCTTGCGGGGTTCCTGGAAAAGAACGGCTACTGCCCGAGCTATGAAGAGATCGCCGGCGGGCTGAGTCTGGCTTCGCTGGCCACCGTGCACAAGCACATCCTGGCACTCGAATCCAAGCATTACTTAAAGCGGGGCTTTAACCAGAGCCGGTCGCTTGAAATCGCCACTAAGTATTACGACGAGCAACGCCAGCATCGTCAGATGCCGCCTCCGCTCGAGATTCCCCTGCTGGGCCGCATCGCTGCGGGCGTACCGGTGGAATCGCTGGCTGGAAACGACACCGTCAGCTTCGCCGATTTCACATCCGATCCCAACACATACGCTTTGCAGGTACGCGGTGAGTCGATGGTGGAAGATCACATCTGCGACGGCGATTACGTGCTGGTGGCGCGGGCGGCCACCGCTCGCGATGGTGAGATCGTGGTGGCTCTGGTCGACGGCACCGAAACGACTCTCAAGCGCTTCTACAAAGAACCCGGCGACCGAGTTCGCCTGCAACCCGCCAACGCCACGATGAAGCCGATCTACGTCCCGGCGTCGTCGGTGGCGATTCAAGGCAAAGTTCTCGCGGTTCTGCGGAAGTACTGAAGCCCGGTTCCAGTCACTATCTGAAAGCCTGCCCTGCTGGATGCTAGCCTGATCTTCAGGTGCGCAGCCGTCCTTGCCTCTCAAAACCACCCCGCTGAACGCGATTCATCGCCGCCTGGGCGCCCGGATGATCGACTTCGGCGGCTGGGACATGCCGGTGCAGTACGCCAGCCTCCTCGAGGAACACCACGCCGTGCGCCAGCGCGTCGGTTTGTTCGACGTCAGCCATATGGGCGAAATCGAGATTCGCGGAAAGGAAGCCCTGCGGCTGGTGAACTACGTCACCACCAACGATGCAGCGCGTCTTCAGGCCGGGCAAGCGCACTACTCGGGGCTGCTCTATGAGCACGGAGGATTCGTCGACGACATTCTGGTGCACAAAGTCGCGGACGATACCTACTTCCTGTGCGTGAACGCGTCTAACCAAGATAAGGACTACCAGCACATCGCCACTCACAACCGATTCGACGCGACGGTTGAAAATGCCGGATCGCGCTACGCACAACTGGCCGTGCAGGGTCCGCGCGCGCTCGATACTCTGCAGAAGCTGACGCCGGTTGCGCTCGCGCCCATCGGCTACTATCACTTTGTCGATGGTCCCGTGAGTGGTGCGGCGGCGCGGATCGCGCGGACGGGCTATACGGGCGAGGATGGTTTTGAAATCTACATTGCGCCTGCCGACGCTCCGCGTATCTGGGATGAGATCCTCGCGGCCGGGGCGCCTTTCGGGATCAAGCCGTGCGGTCTGGGCGCCCGCAACACGTTGCGCCTGGAGGCTGCGATGGCCCTGTACGGCCATGAGATTCACGCATCTATCACGCCGTGGGAAGCCGGCCTGGGTTGGATCGTCAAGATGGACAAGGGCGATTTCGTCGGACGCCAGGCGCTGGCGGCACAGAAGGATCGTGGTATCACACGCCAACTTGCCGGATTCGAAATGACGGGTCGCGGAATCGGCCGCGACGGCTATGAGGTTTACACCGATGGCGCCGGAGCGGGCTGGGTGACCAGCGGAGGACCGTCTCCCACGCTGAACAAGAACATCGGTTTGTGTTATCTGCCTTGCACGCATGCTGAGGCCGGTAGGCCGATTCAGATCATGGTTCGAGGCCAAGCCGTGGACGCGGTGACCGTGCCGACTCCCTTCTATAAGAGGACGAAATAAATGGACCCAGAGAATCTCCGCTACACCAAAGAGCACGAGTGGGTGCGTATCGAAGGCGATACCGGAATTATCGGCATCACGTTTCACGCCCAGAAAGAACTGGGCGATATCGTGTATGTGGATCTTCCCAAACCGGGTGCCGTGATTCAGCAGGGCAAAACCATCGGTTCGGTGGAATCCGTCAAAGCAGTCAGCGATATCTATACGCCGGTTTCGGGGGAAGTCATCGAAGTCAACGGATTGCTGGCGGAATCTCCGGAGATCCTCAATAAAGATCCGTACGGCACGGGATGGCTTGTTAAAATCAAGCTGTCGGAGCCAAACGAGGCTGCCAAGCTGCTCACGGCGGCTGAATACCAAGCTTTCGCCGGATCGGAATCGTCCTAATTGCGCTACTTACCGAAGTCTGATATCGAGCGGCGCCAGATGCTCGATACCATCGGCGCATCGACGCTCGAAGACCTGTATGCGCATCTGCCGGAAGACGTGCGTTTCCACGGCGCGCTGAACATTCCCCCGGGCAAGAACGAATACGAAATTGTCGACTACTTCAGCACGCGCGGCCGGGAAAACGCCAACGCGCACGCGAACTTTCTGGGCGCCGGGGTCTATCATCATTACCGCCCGGTGCTGGTGGATGCGATTGTTTCACGTGGCGAGTTTCTGACCTCGTACACGCCGTACCAGGCCGAGATTTCCCAGGGCACGCTGACCGCGATCTTCGAATTCCAGACCATGATCTGCCAGTTGACCGGCATGGACGTGGCCAACGCATCGATGTATGACGGATCGACGGCCGTGCCGGAAGCGGCCATGATGGCCATGCGGATCACCGGGCGCGACGGCATCGCCGTGGCACGCACGGTTCATCCGGAATATCGCGAGGTCCTGGGAACCTACACCCGTCATCTGAGCACTTCTGTGACGGAGTTTGAATACGACGCGGAATCCGGCCAGGTCAATCTGGAATCGCTGGAGGAAGCCCTCGATGAAACCACCGCGGCAGTGATTATCCAGTCGCCGAATTTTTTCGGCGTGGTGGAAAATGCCAAACAGATCGCCGGGATGGCGCATGCCAAGGGCGCGCTGCTGGTGTTCGTGTTCACCGAAGCTGTATCGCTCGGGTTGCTGGAGCCGCCGCGCGATGCCGATATCGTCGCGGGCGAGCTGCAGAGCTTCGCGATCGCTCCCAGCTACGGCGGACCGTTCGCCGGCATCCTCGCTTGCAAGGAAAAGTACGTTCGTCAGTTGCCCGGCCGCCTGGTGGGTGAAACCAAGGACGTCAGTGGCAACCGGGCGTTTTGTCTCACGCTGGCCACGCGCGAACAGCACATCCGGCGCGAGAAAGCCACGTCCAATATCTGCACCAATCAGGCGCTGATCGCGCTGATGGCGACGGTGTTTATGGCGCTCTACGGCAAACAGGGCCTGCGCGAGCTGGCAACGCAGAATCTCGCCAAAGCGCACTATCTGGGCGAGAGGTTGTGGCGCCGCTTCAACGGGCCGTACTTCAACGAATTCGTGGCGGCCACTGGTGTGCAATCTTCCGAAGAGATCAACCGCCGTCTGCTGGAGTTTCAAATCGTCGGCGGCCTGCCGCTCGACCGCTTCTATCCCGAGCTCCGCAACAGCATTCTGCTCTGTTGCACAGAGACGTCCCGGCGCGCCGATATGGACGCGGTCGCGGAGGCGTTTGGCGCCTAAGCGGAGCGATTCAAACAATGATCAAGAAAGTCCGCCCGCATCCATCGCAGAACGAATCGCTCCTGTTTGAGAGGAGCTCACCCGGGAAAGCCGGTTATCAGCTTCCCGAGCTGGATGTGCCCGCGGTCGATCCGGCCGAAGCACTTGGTGCGGAGAATGTGCGCCAGGAGATTGCGGACTTTCCCGAAGTCAGCGAAGTGGATGTGATCCGCCACTTCACGCGCCTTTCCACCTGGAACTACGCTATCGATCTAGGGCTGTATCCGCTGGGTTCGTGCACCATGAAATACAACCCGCGCGTGAATGAAGCCGTGGCGCGAACCGAGGGACTGATGTGGATCCATCCCTATCAGCCCGACGCTCTCTCGCAAGGCGCGTTCACGATTCTTGCCGAGCTTGAGCATGCGCTCGCCGAGATCACCGGGATGGACGCAGTCACGCTGCAGCCGGCCGCCGGCGCGCATGGCGAGCTGACCGGGATCCTGCTGGTCCGCGCCGCGCTCGAAGCGCAGGGAAATGCGCGCAAGAAGGTGATCGTGCCGGATTCGGCGCACGGAACGAATCCTGCTTCCGTGCGAATGGCGGGTTATGAAGTCGTCAATGTGGCCTCGAACGATCGCGGGATGCTGGATGCGGAAGCGCTGGCGCGTATGGTGGATGAAGACGTCGCGGCCATCATGATCACCAATCCCAACACGCTGGGAGTGTTCGAGGAGCACATCACCGAAGTCGCGCGGATTCTGCATGCCAAGGGCGCGCTGGTGTATATGGACGGCGCCAACATGAACGCGCTGGCGGGCATCTCGCGCCCGGGCGATTATGGCGTCGATCTCATGCATCTGAACCTGCACAAGACCTTTTCCACGCCGCATGGGGGAGGCGGGCCGGGCTCGGGACCAGTGGCGGTGAAGAAGCCGCTGGAGCCGTTCCTTCCGCTACCGCGGCTTCAGCATGCGCCTTCCGGGTGGTCCTGGAATTACGATCGGCCGCAGTCCATCGGCCGCGTGCGGGCGTTTTACGGAAACTTTGGCGTCCTGGTGCGGGCGCTCGCCTACATCATGGCGCATGGCGGCGAAGGAATGCGGCGCGCCACGCACGACGCGCTGCTCAACGCCAACTATCTGCGCAAATTGCTGGAGCCGCACTACGAGATCGCATATCAGGCGCCCAGCATGCACGAGTGCGTGTTCCGCCACGCTTCCAACGGGGCGATCGCGAAGCGCCTGATCGACTATGGATTCCACCCCTACACGGTCAGCTTTCCGCTGATCGTGCACGGCGCGATGATGATCGAGCCTACCGAGACCGAAAGCAAGCAGGAACTGGATCTGTTCGCGGACGCGCTGATCTCCATCGCGCAAGAGATCCAGGAGAATCCGGAAGTGGCGCTCACGGCGCCGCATTCGACGCGCACGACGAAGGTGGACGAAGTGGCGGCGGCGCGAAAACCGATTCTGAAGTGGCGCGGCTGAGGGCTACTGGCCGCCGGCTTTCTGATACGCGTCGATTACTTTCTTCACGTACCAGCGAGTTTCATTGTAGGGCGGCATGCCCTGATACTTATCCACCGCACCCTCGCCGGCATTGTAGGCGGCCAGAGCCTTCACCACGTCGCCGTCGTACTTGATCAGCAACTCGCGCAACAGCCGGGCGCCCGCGTCGATGTTCTGGGCGGTATCGTGCGGATCGGCGCCCAGGGTCTTGGCCGTTCCCGGCATCAGTTGCATCACGCCCACTGCGCCTTTCGGGGAAACGGCGTCCGGCCGGAATGCCGACTCCACTTGAGCGACGCTTTCGACGAATTCCGGAGGAAGCCCGGAGCGTAGCGCGGCATCGCGCACCATGGTTTTGGGGTCCATTCGATTCTCGGGCTGGGGGGCGGGTGGCGCCAATTGCTCCACTACCGCGGGCTCCGGTGGAGCAGGCGGCGGCGTCACCACTTCGTCCTCCTCAAATCCGGATACGAGAGTCGCGGGGAGCTCGGTGACTCCTCCGTTGTAGAACAAGCGGATCACGCCGCCGGATTCCTCATGCCGGTCCGCGTGCAGCTTCAGACCGCTGGAAAAGACGACGTATTCGCCTCCGAATACCGGACCAGAGGCTACCATTAGGGCCAGCAGGCTGAGTGCACACTTCATCTCGCAGCACTTCATTACGTAAGACATGACGCGGGCCGGACGCAGGCCGTGCAGCGTCATTTTTGGGAAAATGCGAAGGCTACCATACCCAGCCCCGCCAGAAACAAAACCACCATCCCGGCCGCCAGCATGCGGACGCGGTCGTCGCCCCCGCGAAACTCCCGCCAGGCAAGCAGGCCCCAGGCTGCGGCCACCAGCAGCGCGCCATTGCTGAGTATGTATTGGATCAAGGCGCTGGGCTGCGTATTCCGCGGGGCGGCTGCCGCCAGGAGAGCGGTCAAAATGCCGACCCCCCACAAGATTCCTCCGGCCCCGCCCAGCAGGTGTTGCTTGCGGCTTCCGGCTAAATACCCGGACGGGCTTCCGGCGATGGTGGCCACTGGAAACGTGGTGAAGAACAACACGAAAAAGGGTGAAGACAGGATCGCGGCGACGGAGAGCAACACCACCGCGGGGTAAGGCGCTAAGCCGTTATCGCCGCCGGTTCCCTGGGCCAGGATTCGCGGGAAGGTGCTCAGCGCGATTCCACCCACAACGGACAAAACCACTGCCAGGGTCGCCCCGGCCGGCTTGGGGCGCTTCGACTTGGCGCGTGGATCCGGCGTCATAGCCTTCTGCGCAGCCTCGCGCTGGGCCCGCAGAAGCCGGACGTACGCCAGGACAGTGACAATCACGGCGGCCAGCAGCAGGGTGATTCCGATGAACGTCAACAGCGTGTTCGCTTGCGTGGCAGTGGCGAAGTCCCAAACCGCGCCGATCACCAGCGCCGCGCCCAGGGCCAAGGGAAACGCCACGCTCATACCGGCGATCGTCATGGCGGCCAGCAGCAGCAGCGTCCCGAGGTTCAGTACCACGCCGCTGCCCAAGACCCAGGCCATTTTCCGATAACCGGTCAACAGCAGATTATCCTGGAAGGTGAGCTCCTGAGGGCGTCCCGATCCCAGGACCAACGCCGCCACGCCCGCGCATACCAGGATTCCGAACACGAAATCGTAGTAGAAGTACTCGAAACGCCATTTACCGGCCAGCTTGAGGGTGTTCGCCCAGCTTCCCAGGCACAGCAGGGAAACGAGCGCCAGGATCCACACGGACAGTGCTGTGGTTGGCAGAATCATAGGCGGGCCGGGACGGGGAACGTCCTAATGCCCGTCGGCCGGCTGGGAGGTTTCGGCTTTGAGCGGGAAGTGCGCTCCGGCAGGCACGGGAACCAGCATCTGCTCCTTACGATAAATCAGCGTGGAGGTGTTGTAACTGGCGATCTCAAACCCGTGGCCGTGCGTGATGGCGTCCGTGGGACAGGCTTCCACGCAATATCCGCAAAAAATGCAGCGGTTGTAGTCGATGTTGTAGACTTTAGCGTACCGTTCGCCGCCGCTGATGCGGAGCTCCTCGGTGTTTTCGGCGGCTTCAATGTAGATGCACATGGCCGGACAGGCCGCCGCGCACAGGAAGCAAGCCACGCACTTCTCCAGGCCGTTTTCGTCCCGTTGCAGCTCGTGAACGCCGCGGAAGCGTTCCTGAAATTTCGCGGGAGCTTCGGGATAGTCTTCGGTGAGCGTGGGATTCATCATTTCCCGGAACGTCACCGACATTCCCTTCGCAATCGCTGCGGCGCCACCCAGCACTTCAGAGATTTTCGCCATGTATTTCCTTCTTTAGTAGTGTATCGCAGGATCGCCTTGACCCTGTGCTCCAATAGATAGTCCGGCATGCAACGCCCCTCCGTTTGGTTCTGGGTGTCCCTGACGGGAGTGATCCTGCTCTCCCGGCTGTGTCACGTCAACATCCTGTGGGCGGACGAAGACTACCATCTGGCCGCGGCGATCCAGCTGCTTCAAGGCAAGATGCTGTACCGGGACTTGTGGTACGACAAGCCTCCTTTGACCGCTCTGGTGGCCGTGCTGTTCGGGGCGTGGCCGGGATGGCCCTTGCGGATCGCGTCGACCGTGCTTTCCGTCGCGTCCTGCGCCGTGGCTTTCCGATTCGCAACTGCTCTATGGAGCCGGCGTGAAGGATTTTGGGCGGCGGGACTGCTGGCGTTTTCGCTGATCTTCTACCTGCCGCCGGCGACGATTCCACTCGAGCCCGACACGTTGATGATCCTGCCGCACCTGGCGGCGGTCTATTTGGCATGGAAGCAAAAGCCGCTGGCGGCAGGCTTGGCCGCAGGCCTCGCCTTCGCGATGAACATCAAGGGTGCGGTGGTATTGCTCGCGTGCCTGATCTTCGCGCCCGCCGCGTGGCCCGTGTTCGCGGCGTGGATGCTCGCGGGTTTTCTGATCCCCAATGTGTTGCTGCTGGGATGGCTTGTGTCGCAACATGCGTTCGCGGCCTATGTGGAAAGCGTCTGGCGCTGGGGCCTATTGTATGCCGGTGCGCCGCCGGGAGACTCGCCGTTGGAAAGCGCTCTCACGCGTGTCCGCAACTGGTCCGGATTCCATGCCGCACTGGTCATCGCCGCCGGCTGGTACTGGGTCCGGACCAAGGATGTGGGCATTCGCGTGCGGACGCTCGCGTGGGCGGCGATTTCGCTGGCTGCCGCCGGTGTCGGCTGGCGATTCTCGCCACACTATCTCAACCAGATGCTGCCGCCGCTGGCGATCGCCGGTGCGCGCGGCATTTTCGTGATGGCCGGAGAAACGCGCGCCGCGCTGCGCCGAGCCGGAACGGTGGTGCTGATCGCGGCGGCACTGGTGGCGATGATCCGGTTCGGTCCCCGCTATTTCCTGCTGGCTGGCGACGATCTGGCCGGCCGGGCTCACACGTGGCGCGATGTGGCCCTGGATCAGGAGAGCCGCCAGGCTGCCGCGCTGGTTCGAACCATCGCGAGGGCCGGCGACACCATCTTCATCTGGGGTTATCGGCCGAATATCGTCGTCTACACGCGGCTGCCGGTGGCCTCGCGGATGTGGGAATCGCAGCCTCTGACCGGCGTTCCGGCCGACCGCCATCTTCGCGATTCTCGCAGCGTGGATCCCGATTGGGCGCGCGAGAACCGGGCGGAGCTGATCCGTAGTTCCTCCTTGAGCCCGCCGTCGATTATCGTCGACGGCCTCAGCGCCTACAATCCGCGGCTGGACATCGGGAACTACCCGGATCTGGCCGCCTGGTTCAAGCACTACTGCCTGGCGGGCCGCACGGGGCTCACCTCCGTGTACCAGCTCTGTACGCGGGCCGCTCCTTGAGCGAGCGGCTGATAAGATCATAGTGAACCCGTGCAGCGCTTTTACTTCGATCACAATGCCACTACTCCGGTTTCGCCGGAGGTGCTCAAAGCCATGCTTCCGGTGATGACGGACGTGTACGGCAACGCGTCCAGCATTCATCACTTTGGGCAGACCGCGCGAAAAATGCTGGATGCGGCGCGCAAGCAGGTGGCTGGGATGTTGGGCGCCGATCCGCAAGAGATCGTTTTCACCAGCGGCGGAACCGAGTCCGATAATCTCGCGATTTTCGGAGTCGCCATCGGGAGCGAAGCCGGTCACGTCGTTACGACCACTTTCGAACACCCGGCTGTGCTGGCGGCGGCTGGGCAACTAGATCACACGCTCGTGCCGGTGGATGGGCGCGGGATGGTCGACCCGGATGCGATCAAGAGCGCGTTGCGCCCGAACACCAAGGTGATCAGCGTGATGCACGCGAATAACGAGGTGGGCACGATTCAGCCGCTTCAGGAGATCGCACGCATCGCGGCGGAGGCGGGCGTCGCGCTGCACTCGGATGGGGTGCAGGCGGCGGGAAAAATCCCGATCAACGCCGGGAAACTGGGCGTGTCGCTGTATTCCATCAGCGGGCACAAGATCGGGGCTCCCAAGGGCGTAGGGGTGTTGTACGTCCGCAAGGGAATCGCGCTCAAGCCGATGATGTTTGGCGGACGCCATGAGCGCGAGCGTCGCGCGGGAACCGAGAATGTCGCCGGGGCCGTGGCGCTGGGGCGAGCGGCGGAGTGGATCGCCGATCATGGCGATGCGGAGAATCGCCGGCAAGGCACCTTGCGCGATCGCCTGGAGCAAAGCATCCTCGACCGTATTCCGGATACTCAGGTGAACGGCGCGGGTGCGCTACGTGTTCCGAACACCGCCAATATTCGCTTCGAAGGGATCGACAGCGATGCACTGCTGATTGCGCTCGATCTCAAAGGATTCGCGGTATCGAGCGGAGCGGCCTGCTCCAGTGGCGCGCCCGAGCCGTCGCACGTCCTTCTGGCGATGGGCTTGAGCCGTCTGGAAGCCCGCTCGAGTATCCGTTTCTCGCTGGGACGATCCAACACCATCGAGCAAGTGGATGCGCTGGTGGAGGCGCTGGTCGATTCCGTCACGCATTTGCGAAAGCTGGCGCCTTCTTATGCGTGAACGACCACTTGCCGTCGCGATGTCCGGGGGCGTGGATAGCTCCGTAGTTGCTGGGATGCTGCATGCGCGCGGCGAGAACGTGATCGGCTTGACGATGCAGCTCTGGAATCAGCGGCGGTTGCCCGAGATTCAGAGCGACAAGGCCACCGGCCGCTGCTGCTCGCTCGATGATGTGTACGATGCCCGCGCCGTGGCGCAGCATCTCGGGATTCCGTACTACGTGGTGAACTTCGAGCGCGATTTCGAGGATCAGGTGGTCAAACCCTTTGTCGACGAGTATCTGGCTGGGCGTACGCCGATCCCGTGCACGCTATGCAACAACTTCATCAAGTTCGACCGGTTCCTCGAAATGGCCGAAGGCGTGGGCGCCGGCCATATCGCCACGGGACATTACGCACAGATTCGCTGGAATCCGGATAACGGCCGCTGGGAGATGCTGCGCAGCGTGGACCGCGCCAAGGACCAGACTTATTTCCTGTTCGGCCTGAAGCAGGATCAACTGGCGAGGTCGATGTTTCCGCTGGGCGCGATGGAGAAGAGCGCGGTGCGCGAGCTGGCGCGCGAGCTGGGCATTCCCACCGCGGCCAAACCGGACAGTCAGGAAATTTGCTTCGTTCCTAACGGCGACTACGCGGCTTTTATCGACGCGTATTTTCGGGAGCAGGGAATCGCGCCGCAGGAAGTCGCGGGCGAGCTGGTGACGGCCGATGGCCAGGTGGTCGGCGAACACGCGGGTGTGCATCATTTCACCGTCGGCCAGCGGCGCGGCCTGCGAGTGGCTGCGGGCGAGCCACTCTATGTAATTTCGACCGATCCGGCCAGCCGGCGAGTAACCGTGGGGCGCGATCGGGAATTATTGAGCGATCGAGCGCACGCCAGCGGTGTGAATTGGATCTCGATCGAGGCTCCCACGGAACCCGTGCGGGCGGAAGTGAAGATTCGCAACAAGCATGCCGCGGCCCCCGCGACCTTGTTGCCCACATCCAGTCCCGACCGCGTCGAGATTCGCTTCGACGAAGCCCAGCGCGCCGTCACTCCCGGCCAGGGCGCCGTCTTTTATTCGGGCGACCTGGTGCTAGGCGGCGGCTGGATCGAGTGACCGCCTTCGAGCTCAAGGCGCGCGCCTATGCCAAGGCGCTCGACTGGGGCGTGCCGCGGCTCCGGCGCGTCGCCATCCGCAACCTGGAGCTGGCTGGATTCGCCGATGTTTCCGATAAGATCGCGGACGGCGTGTTCCTCTCGGTGGGGCGCATTATGGCGAGTGTCGCCAAGTTCCCGTCGGTTACGCGCGCGAACGTTCATCGGTGGATCCGGTATGACGGCCTGGAGAACTTCATGGCCGCGCAGGCGAAGGGCCGGGGCGTCCTGGTTGCGACCGCGCATCTTGGCAACTGGGAGCTGAGCGCCTTTTCGCATGCGCTGATGACCGCGCCCATGCACATCGTCGTCCGGCCCCTCGACAACGCTCGTTTGGATGCGTGGGTGGAACGGCGGCGCGCGCTTTCCGGGAATCACATCATCCATAAGAACGAAGCGGCGCGCCAGATCCTGAAGGCGCTGACGGCAGGAGACGCCGTCGGCATCCTGATCGACCAGAACACTACGCCTGCCGAGGGCGTCTTCATCGATTTCTTCGGGCGGAAAGCCTGCGCCGGGACGGCCTTCGTCAAGTTCGCGCATCACACGGGAGCAGCGGTCGTCCCGGGCTACGCGCTGTGGTCCGAGCAAGAGAAGCGGTACATTCTTCGGTTCGATCCTGAAATTGCAATGACCGGCGACCTGCAAGCCGACACGCAGTGTGTGCACTCCGCACTCGAGCGCGTGATTCGCGAGCATCCCGACCAGTGGTTGTGGATTCACCGGCGATGGAAGACGCGGCCGCCGGGAGAAGCGCCGCTGTACTGATCGATCAAGGGTCTTTCGCGCAGCGAAACCCGACGTCGCGTTCAGAGAAACGTTCTGGAATGCTCACTGCATCGTAGGCGAAGCCCACCTCCAGCGCTCGATCGAACGAGCCACCGCGCATGGCGATCCAGGGCTCCTGGGCCGTCGGCGGCGGCTTCATCACGTTGGCGAACATGGCGATGGCAGTCGCGCTGGGTGTGACCGGGCCTTCCACCATCTCCCAGGCGTTGCCGATCATGTTAAACGGCGGTCCAGCGAAAGAGTGCACCGGCATCAATGCGTGCGTGTGAGAAGGATTGTCGTCGACGTTCGCTTTGGAGGGATCCATCTGATCGCCCCAAGGGAACAGCTTGCCTTGGGTTCCACGAAGCGCGCGCTCCCATTCGAGCGACGTCGGCAGACGCTTGCCGATTTGCTTGGCATAGGCGCGGGCCTCGGCGACCGTGATGCCGACCTTGGGAAGATTCTCCTGTCCCGGCTGGACGCTGCATCCCATCGTCTTGCAGAAGTCGCTGCTGGAGACTTCGTTTTCGTCGATGAAGAAAGCCTTGAGACGGACGGGTTTCTTGTCTTCGCCCGTCAGGAATGTTCCAGCCGGTATGTAGACCATGCCAGGCACCATCGGCACCGGCGCTGGACGCAACAGCCAGTAGGCGACGCCCCCCGCGATGACCACTACGGCCGCCAGGCCGATCCATAGGGGCGTTTTGCTCTTGGCAGGGCTCGCGGGTTCGGCTGGAACCGGCGCGGGCTGCGCCGCGGCTTTTGGAACCGGCTGCGTGGCCGATTTCGATTCGCCTGCCAGGATGCCGCGGAGCTCCCCGGCAATCGCATCAAAGCTCTGGGGACGCTCTTCCGGTTTTTTGGCCGTGCAGCGCACCACCAGATCGCGCACGGCGGGAGGAACGCCGGCATTATCCAGCGCGGCGACATTCACGGGCTGGTTCAAAATCTGGAAAAAGACCTGCTCCATGGTCTCGCCGCGCACGCTCCGAACCCCGGTGAGAAGCTCGAACAGCAACAACCCATACGCGTAGATATCGACCAGATGCGACGTCGCATTCCCCGAGATCTGCTCCGGCGACATGTAGTACGGCGTGCCCATGGCCATCCCGGTGCGCGTCAGCGAGAGATCGGCCGTCTTGGCGATGCCGAAATCCATCAGCTTGACCTTGCCGCTGGCCGCGATGTGGATGTTCTCGGGCTTGATGTCGCGATGGATGATGGCGCGGCCATGCACGTAATCCAGGGCCTGGGCGATGTGCAGCGCGATGCTCAGGCGGTCATCCATTCCGCCCAGGCGGTGGTTGCGGATGGCGTCACGCAGGTCCTCGCCCTGCAGGTACTCCATCACGATGAACGGCTTGCCGTCGAATTCGCCGTAGTCGAACACGCTGACGATATTCTCGTGCTGGAAGCCGCCGGCCAGCCGCGCTTCCTGCAGGAATCGGGCCTTGGCTTCGGCATCCTGGCAGGAGCTATCGGTCAGGATCTTCACCACCACGGTCCGGTCGATCACCGTATCGCGAGCCCGATATACATGAGACATGCCGCCGCCCAGGAATTCGAGCAGCTCGTATTTTCCGAGAGTGGCGGGTAGTTCCATGTTTCCTTATATCGCGTCGGCGAGCCTGAGAATTCCCAACAGCATCGCCATCGCCAGCAGCACCGCGGAGCAGCTCAACAGCATCAGGCCGGTCTGCGTGCGCAGGCTCGCGGGAAGCATTTCAAGGAACTTCGGCAAATTGCCCGGTACGGCTTTAGGGCGCTGCGGAGCCGCCACTCCGGAAGCTGGCGGAGGACTGACAGTCGCTGATTTTTGCGGAATTGACGGTGGAACAGCTTGCGGTTGCGGGATCGCCGGCGGAATCGGGAGCGGAACTCCTTGCGAAGTCCCCGGCGAAACCCCGGGCGGAAGTCCTTGCAGAACCGCTTGCAGGATGGCGCGCACTTCTCCCAGTCCCGGCGGGCGTCGATCGGCCTGCTTGGCCGTGCAGCGCTCGATCAGCGAGATTAATGCCTGCGGGGGATTCAGCGCCTTCAGCGGCTCCATATTCAGAGGCTCCGTGAGGATCGCCTGAAAGATCTGATCCACGGTGCCGTCCTTCACGGGCCGGATGCCGGTCAGCAGTTCGCACAACAGAATCCCGAACGCGTACACATCCGCCTGCGGGGTGAGCGGCTTCCCGAGCACCTGTTCGGGCGGCATGTAGTACGGTGTACCCAGCGTAAAACCCAGCTGCGTCAGTTGCACGCCTTCGGCCTTGACGATGCCGAAATCCATCAGCAGAGCTTTCCCCTCGGCGTTGATGTGGATGTTGTCGGGCTTGAGATCGCGATGAATGACCTTACGGGCGTGAATATGATCCACGGCGCCCGCAATCGCCAGCGCGATCTTCAGCCGGCTGCGCAGATCGCCCAAGTGGCCGTTGCGGATGGCATCGCGGAGGCTCTCGCCTTCCACGAACTCCATGACGATGTACGGCCGGCCCTGTTCTTCGCCAAAATCGTAAACACCGACAATGTTCTCGTGGCGGATGCCGGAGGCAACGCGAGCTTCCTGTAAAAAGCGCTGCTTGGCTTCCGGATCCGACATCCCGGATTCGCTCAGGATTTTCAGCGCCACGCGGCGGCCAAGCACGCTATCCTTGGCGCGGTAAACACGGGCCATGCTACCGCCGAGGTAGCTTTCGATCTCGTATTTGCCGACCCGGGAAGGATGCTCCATCACTCGCCCGCTCCGCCGAATTCGACGACCAGAAAGCGCGCCGGGGTTTTCCCAACGTTGCGAAGCTCGCTCACGTGATCGGCAGGCGAGCGCAATACCTCCACGGTCTTCACGATGCGCCGAGAACTGCTCTCCGCAGGGGTTCCGTTCATCCGGCTGATCACCTCGGCTTCGGCGCCCTCCAGCGGGATCAGTAAGGGCGGCACATCCTCCGGAGGGATCGCCAAGCTGGCGTTCGGCGCGATCTCTAAAATCCCGATGCGGGTTTGATCTGTCTCAAATTGAATTTGCAGGTTCGTGCCGATCCATTCCGGTCCAGGTTCATGGCAGTGCAGATATTCGCCCGCCAGTATTTCGCCGCAGACATTGCGGGGAGCCGTTTGCGGTTGCAAAAGGTCCACCATGACGTCGTGAAATGCGCCATCGCCGTCATTCCGGGCGACGTGCGAGAATCCGCCGCGCGAGAAATGGATGCTGGCGTCGGCGGCCCGCATGTGGATTGCCGGTTTGCCCGGAATCGTGTCCACCAGGCTACTGTCGCCTAGAGCCACCCATACGTAGGCGGTATCGTGGCGATGCAGCAGCGTCGATCCGCGCGGCTCGATTCGGACGTCGAGAACGCGCACGCGCCCATCCTCGTAGATGGGGTGATGATGAGGCTCCCGCGCGGCAGGCACGGCCTGTTGCGCTGTCGCGCAACCCATGCAGAGCAGCCCTGCCACGACAAATCTCATGCCTCATGGTAAAACAAAACCGCTAACGCTTGTATCCGATTTTCCGCAGGAATCCGTGCCGCCACTCGACCCCCGCGGCGTCTTCCACGCCCTGGGGCGAGCTGCCGTCGATGACCCCCAGAACGCCGCGTCCCTGCTCGGTTTCCGCCAGGATCATCTCCACCGGATTGGCGGTGGCGCAAAAGATGGAGCAGACCTCGGGAATCTCGCGGATCCGCCCCAGAACGTTGATCGGAAACCCGTCGCGCAATGCGATGACGAACACGTGCCCGGCGGCAATCGCCTGGGCATTGCGGGTGGCGTTCGCTTTCAAGGCGTCGTCATTGCCGTCCACGCGCGTCAGGCACGCTCCCGAAGCCTCATTGAAGGCGATGCCGAACTTGATTCCGGGCACGGTATTGACCATGGCCTCATAGAGGTCCTCGACGGTCTTGATGAAATGGCTCTGGCCGACAATGATGTTGCCGTTTTCAGGGATCTCGAGGCGAACGACCTTTAATTCCATATGAATATAAATCCGTCTCACTAATATAATGGATCGTGGCGCTGTCCCTGATCGAGCACATTCGCAAGCTTCCGCACGGCCGGACGAACCTCAAGCAGCTGCTGCGGGAGCGTTCCCGTCAGGGCACCACTCGCGAGCAGCTTGAAAAAGAGCTGGACCGCCTGGCGCAGCGAGGCGACATCGTTGAAACGCGATCCGGGCACTACACGGCGACGGGCGTCAGCCGCGAATTCGCTGTGGGACGCCTGAACGTCCACCGCGACGGCTACGGCTTCGTGATTCCGGACGTGCCGGTCCCCGGCCTGCGCGGCGACGTCTATATCCCCAAAGAATCCGCGTCGCGCGCCATGCATGGCGACCGCGTGATCGCGAAAATCAGCCGCATCGAACACGATGGAAAGGCCGATGGCGAGATCGTGCGCGTGTTGCGCCGCGCCCATCTGACCGTGGTCGGCGAGTTCCGCATCCGTCGTCAGGGCAATTTCGTGGTTCCGCACGACGAACGGCTCCGCCAGTGGATCGAGATTCCCGAAGACATGGCTCTGCCCTCGAGGCAAGTGACGGTGGATCGCGTGGGCGCTTCGGCGATCACCGTGAATACGATCGAAGACCTGGACGGCATGATCGTCACGGCGGAGATCATGGATTTCGGCGAAGACGGCGACCGTCCGGTGGGCCGGATTATCGAGATCCTGGGCCTGCCCGGCGATTTCGGTATCGACGTCGAGATTCTCATCCGCTCGCATCACATCCCGCATCACTTTCCCGACGAAGTTCTGCAACAGGCGCGCGCAATTCCCGGGGCGATTCCTCCAGACGAGCTCGCCCGCCGCCGCGATTTTCGGGAACTCGATATCGTCACCATCGATGGCGAAACGGCGCGCGATTTCGACGATGCCGTGTGGGTGGAGCCGCTCAGTAACGGGCATTGGGCGTTGCAAGTGCACATCGCCGACGTGAGCCACTATGTGCGGCCCGGCTCGCCCATCGACCGCGAGGCGGCGTTGCGCGGCACCAGCGTCTATTTTCCCGATCGCGCTGTTCCCATGCTGCCGTTGGAGCTATCGACCGACCAGTGCTCGCTGCGGCCGCATGAAGACCGGCTGGTGCTCTCGGCGTTGCTGGAGCTCGACGCGCAGGGTGACGTGGTGGCTCAGGAGTTCACCCGCGGCGTGATTCGCAGCGCGGAGCGGATGACCTACACGGCGGTCCATGGCGTGCTCGAAGGCGATCCGGCCCTGGTAGAACGCTACGAGCGGCTGGTGCAGCGTTTCAAGTGGATGCAGGAACTGGCGCTCATCCTGAATCGGAAGCGCGTGCGGCGCGGGTCCATCGATTTCGATCTGCCTGAGCCTCTGCTCGAGTTCAACGAATTCGGCGAAATGACCGGGGTCAGCCGCGCGCCACGCAACATCGCGCATCGCCTGATCGAGGAGTTCATGCTGGCGGCGAACGAAGCCGTCGCATCGCACCTGGAAGCCCTGGAAGTCCCCACCATCTTCCGTATTCACGAGCGCCCCGATCCCAAGCGCGTGCTCGAGTTCGAGGAGGTCGCCACGCACTTCGGCTATTCGCTTCGTGGCGGCGCTGCGCCTGTAAAACGATTCGGCGATCAGATTGTGGTGGCCCTGGACGACGTCAACTTCACATCGCGCAACTACCAGAGACTGGTCAAGAAGATCGAAGGCAAACCTGAAGAGCGCATCCTGAGCTATCTGATGCTCCGGTCATTGAAGCAAGCCCGCTACAGCGATCGTAACCAGGGCCATTTCGCGTTGGCCGCGCCGAGCTATACGCATTTCACTTCCCCGATTCGCCGTTATCCCGACCTGATCGTGCACCGCGTACTGGGCGCACATCTCGACGCGAGCCGTTACGACGCCGATATGCGCAGTATCGCGGAATCTTCCTCCGATACCGAGCGTCGCGCCGCCGAAGCCGAGCGCGAACTGGTCGAGTGGAAAAAAGTGAAGTTCATGATCGACAAGGTGGGCGACGAATTCTCCGCCTTGATCATTTCCACCACCCGCTTCGGCTTTTTCGTGGAGTTGGAGGATCTGTTCATTGAGGGTCTGGTGCCGCTCGATACACTGCCGGGCGATCGCTACACGTATCACGAAAACGTTCGCAAGATCATCGGGGAACGCAGCCGCCGGCAGTACTCGATCGGCGACCACGTGCGCGTCAGGCTCGACCGCGTCGATGGAGTCGAGAAGAAACTACAGTTCTCGGTAGTCGGCTCACAAGGCGCACCACAGGGCGCATCAAAGAACCCCGAGCGCCAGCGAGCGGCCCGCGGTAAGCGAACGTCCGGCAAGCGTTCGGGCCGCAAGCCTACACGTCGTAAGTAGGCGGCACTACGCCCTTGATGCGCAGGTACATTTCGCCGTAGCCGCGCGTGTGCGCCGTGTGGATCATCGCCTGATACAGCAGTTCCAGGCCAGTCGCGGCCTGCTTGCCCTGGCCGAACGTCTTGGTCAGATCCGCCGCAGTCAGTTGCCCAACCACGCCGATCGACCAGTCAAATACCGCCGTCAGGTACTTCACCGTCGCATCCTTGGTGATATCGCCACGAGGAGCCGCGGGCGCCGCGCCTTTGCCAAGCCGGCCCAGGTAGAAGCCTTCCGCCTGGCCCAGATGTTGCTGCTCCGCGCCGAACGCGCGTGCCTCGGGGAACGGCTTGAAATCGTAGAACTCTGCCGGCATGGCCTCGGCGGTCTTTAAGGTCAGGTCTTTCGACTTCTTCCAATGCCCCAAGAAAAGTTCGATTTCCGTCTCGGCGGCGCTGGCCACGCGCACCGTGGCGGCTGTGGCTGCAGCCCCGACAACTATGGATCCAATTGCCTTGCGTCGATTCATTGATTCTCCTGTTCTCGGACTATTCTACATGTCTGCTAGGCTCAAAGTATGGGGTTATCTCCGTCCTTCTTTGCCTTGAAATTCGGGATCACCGAGCGCGATCTGGAATCGTATCTGAGCGAGGCGCTCTCGGCGGGAGGCGAGTATGCGGATCTGTATTTCGAATACCTCTCCACCAGCTCCATCGGCATCGACGAGGGCATCGTCAAGAGCGCGAGTGAGAGCGTGACGCTGGGCGTCGGCATTCGCGTGATCGCGGGCGAGCGCACCGGCTACGCCTATAGCGACGATCTCAGCCCCGAGAAGATTAAAAAGGCCGCGCGCGTGGCGGCCCTGATCGCCCGCGGCCCGGCGAGCGTGGTAAAAACCGGCTTCCAGGAGGCCCGCAAACACAATCTCTATTCGATGGTGACCTCGCCGCATGAACTGAGTCTGGCCGAGCGTGTGGACCTGGTGAAACGTGCCGACGCAGCCGCTCGCGCGTATGACAGCCGCGTATTCCAGGTGATCGCGAATTATGCCGACAGCATCCGCGAAGTTCTGGTGGCGTCGAGCGATGGCCGTCTCAGTTTCGATCGCCAGCCGATGGCGCGCATGGGCGTCGCGGCGCTGGCTCGCGAAACCGACGGCGTTCCGCAGCAAGGCTATTCGGGCGGCGGCGGACGCGTGACTCTGGATTTCTTCCTGAAAGAGAAGACTCCCGAGCATTTCGCCAAGGAAGCCGCGCGTCAAGCAATCGTGCAGCTCACGGCTGTGGACGCGCCCGCGGGCGAATCCATCGTAGTGCTGGGACCCGGATGGCCTGGGATCCTGCTGCATGAAGCGGTCGGACATGGCCTCGAAGCCGATTTCAATCGTAAGGGTGTTTCCGCCTTTAGTGGCCGCATCGGCCAGCAGGTGGCAAGTCCTTTGTGCACGGTCATTGACGATGGAACGATCGGCAGCCGCCGCGGATCGCTGAACGTCGACGACGAAGGCGTTCCTACGCAGAAGAACGTGCTGATCGAGAACGGCATCCTGCGCGGGTATCTGCAAGACACGCTTTCGGCGCGGCTGCTGGGGTCCGCTTCAACCGGTAGCGGACGGCGCGAAAGTTACCAGCACATCCCCATGCCGCGCATGACCAATACTTATATGCTGGCAGGGCAGAGCGACCCTGGCGATATCATCCGCAGCGTTCCCAAAGGCATCTATTGCGCGACCTTCGGGGGCGGGCAGGTGGACATCACCAGCGGGAACTTCGTTTTCCAGGCGACGGAAAGCTACCTGATCGAAGACGGCAAGCTAACCCGCCCGGTGAAAGGCGCGACCTTGATCGGCAACGGTCCCGAGGCGCTGAAGTTCGTCAGCATGGTGGGTAACGATCTCGAGCTCGACGAAGGCATCGGTGTCTGCGGCAAGGAGGGGCAGAGCGTGCCGGTGGGCGTCGGCATCCCGACCGTGAAGATCGACAAGATGACCGTCGGCGGGACAGCGGCATGAGCGAACTGCTTCTTGATATCGCGCGCTCTGCTGTGCGCCGCGCGCTGGAGGCAGGGGCGACCGGCGCCGAGTGCACCATCTCCGAAGGCGAAGAATTTTCCGCCGGCGTCCGCATGCGGGAAGTCGAAAACCTGAAGCAGGCGGGTTCGCGCGGAGCCGGAATCCGCGTGCTGGTCGGCAATCTGACCGGTTCATCCAGAACATCCGATTTATCGCCGCAAGGCATCGAATCCATGGTCCGTGGAGCACTGGATCTGGCCCGGATCACGACTCCCGATCCGCACGCCGGTCTGCCCGATCCTGCCGATCTGGGACGCTTCTCGGGCGACCTGAAACTTTACGACGATTCGGTGTCCCGCCTGGAAACCGAGGCGAAAATCGCCCAGGCGCTGAAGGCCGAAGAGGTCGCGCTGGCGGCGGATGCGCGCATCACGAACTCGGAAGGCGCTTCGTTCGATTCCTACCTCGGCTCGCGGGGGTTCGCCAATTCGCTGGGATTCGCCGGCGAGTATAGGACCTCGAGCTGCGGTCTGAGCGTCGTCCCGGTAGCTAAACAGAACGGCTCCATGGAGCGCGATTACTGGCAGTCGTCCGCGCGCCGGGTCTCCGATCTGGAAAGTCCGGAGGCAGTTGGAAAACGTGCCGCGGAACGCGCATTGCGACGTCTGAATCCGCGCAAGGTCCCGACCCAGAAAGTGCCGGTGATCTTCGAGCCTCGCACCGCGCGCATGCTGTTGGGCGATCTCTTCGATGCGGTCAACGGCGGCGCAATCTACCGTCATGCTTCGTTTCTGACCGGAAAGCTGGGAGAGAAGATCGCATCGGAAGCGCTGACCATCATCGACGATGCGACCATGCCGGGCTTGTTCGGCAGTTCGCCTTTTGACGATGAAGGTGTGACCTCGCGGCGGACCGTGGTCATCGAGCGCGGCGTGCTCAAGAGTTATCTGTTGAACACCTACACAGCGCTCAAACTCGGGTTGAAGACCACGGGCAACGCGTCGCGCGGGCTCGCCGGGAGTGCCGGAGTCGGCCCAGGCAACTTCTATATCGAAGCGGGGGCGCGCTCCGAAGCGGATTTGATCGCCGGCGTCCGCCAAGGTCTCTACGTCACGGAGCTGATCGGCGCGTCGGCCAACACCGTGACCGGCGATTATTCTTCCGGCGCGGCCGGCCTGTGGATCGAAAATGGCGAATTGGCGTATCCTGTTTCGGAGATCACCATCGCCGGAAATCTGAAACAGATGCTGATGAACCTGGAGCAAGTGGGCGCGAACCTCGAGTTCCGCAGCTCGATTGCCTCCCCGGCGTTGCTGATCGGGGAGATGACCGTCAGTGGCCAGTAACTATCCGCTTTCGGCTGCCGCACCGCCCAAGCAGCAGCGGTTTGGGCTGCCGCAGATGGTAATGATCGCGCTGGTGCTGGCGGGGGCGGGCGTGTTCGCTTATCTGGAGCTTGCTCCGCACAAACCTGCCGCCGAAGCGCCTCTGACTCCGGAGGCGCGGGCTTACATCCGGAATCTCAAGCTCAGTGACGTAGGCATGAAAGCCTCGAAGAATTATTTCAGCCAGATGGTGGTGGAAATCGCGGGCAACATCACCAACGCCGGCGACCGCAGCCTGGATACGGTAGAGATCTACTGCGTGTTCTACAATTACTCCGGCCAAGTGAGCCTGCGGCAACGCGTGGCCATCGTGAGCTCCAAAATGGGCGGCCTGAAGCCCGGCGAAACCAAGAGTTTCCGCCTGCCCTTCGACAACACGCCGGAGAGCTGGAATCAGATGATGCCGCAATTGGTGATCGCCGCCGTGAAGTTTAATTAGGCTGAGTTTAACGGATGGCGCGCGTTCTGCTCGTTGACGATGACCCGGGCGGTCTCGAGATCCGCAAGATGCTGCTGGAGCGCGACGGTCATCGGGTGTCCACCGCAGCCGATGCGGATACAGCCCGCAATCGGTTTCGCGAATTTTCACCCGAGTGCGTGATTCTGGATCTCCGCCTGCCGTCCTCTGAAGACGGCCTCGCCCTGGTTCGCGAGTTTCGCGAGGCGGCGCCGGGCGTGCGGATTGTCGTGCTGGCGGGCTGGGGCGCGGATCTGGAAGGTCACCCCGAGCAGGCCTTGGTCGACGAAGTTCTCGCTAAGCCGGTCCGCTCGGAGCGCCTGATCAGCGCCGTTAAGAAGAGAGCTTGACTGCTCGATGCTCTCGCGTCTCGGAATCGGTGGTCTGCATTTACTGCGAATCCCGAATTCAGCCCCGCCCGTGAGGGCGGGGGATAAATCGCGAACTGCATATCCCCCGTCCTGACGGACGGGGCTGAACCGGCCGCCCCTCCTCCACTTCACGTGGGCACGTCGTTTTCATCGATCGCGCCGCAGCGCACCGCCCGCTCGAAGAAATTAACCAGCCCGCGTCCGGTGGCCGCATCGTCGAAGATTGCGCCCGCGCGTGTGGCCTGCTCGGATTGATCCCTGAAATTTCGCAGCCTGAGCGATGCTTCCGCGAGCCCTTCCAGAAAGAACGTCTGCACGGCAATGAAACGAGCCGGAATCTGAGCCGGATGGAGGTCCCAGCCCTGATAAAAGCCGTTGTAGAGAGAATGCCGGATATTGTCGTAGTGCAGCTTCCAGGCTCGATGGACCTCGGGCGGGAAGGGAAGCAGGTTCGTTGCTCCGTCCACCAGCCACACGCCGGTCTCTGCGAGCGTGGCCAGCATCATCGACCGGGCAAAGTCACAGGCTGGATGATGCAGACGCTGCTCGGCCGCGGCAATGCCCAGGCTCGCAATGTAGTCGTACGCTCCGAAATGAGCAGCGAGACATTTGCCTCCGGCTGCTTCCAGCAGCTGCGGGAGTATAAATATCGACACCGGCGTCTCGATCATGATCTCGATGCGCACATCGGGATAGGGCTCAAGTGCGCGCACTAACTCGGAGACTTGCTCCGGCGCGGTGATCTTCGGCAGGGTGACCACGAAGTTCTCCGGTAGTGTCGCCTGTGTAAGAAAACGATCCAGCGTCCGCAGCGCGCGCTCTTTCGTGGTCGCAGAATGGAAGGACTTCACGCGAATACCGAACATCCCCGGCAGCGATTTCGCCTGAACGGCCGCGGTAACCTCTCGAGCGGCAGTATCCGCCGCAGCGTCCTCTTCGGCATCGGAGCGAACGCCGAATCCGTCCTCGAAATCGATCCGGTAATCCTCGATAGGCTCGCGGCCCAGCTTCTCACGGACGCGTGTATGGACCAAACTCTCCAGGCCATCGATACCGAAAACCTTCGCCATCGTGGCGGCGTCGGGCGCGTAATCGTCAAACGCTTTCCTGGCCAGCGCGCCCAACTTGCTGCAAGTGGTTGATTTAAATAAGTGTGCGCCGCCGTAGACGGTATGGATGGGCTGATGAAGCGAAGAAATCACCGAAACCTCATTCTACGCGCTAAACTAGAATTTCACGCGTTAAACTAGAAATGTAGGTTGTTCCAGAACCCAATGCAACAAACCCCCTGGCTGCACCGTTACGCGACGCTGGTCGCAGTGTGCACGCTGTTCCTGGTCATCGCCGGCGCTTCCGTCACCAGCAAGGAAGCCGGACTCTCGGTGCCCGATTGGCCGTTGTCCTACGGCCAGGTATTTCCGCAGATGACCGGTGGCGTACTGTTTGAAACCGGCCACCGCATGATCGCGACCGTGGTAGGGACGCTGACCATTATTCTGGCCATCTGGATCGCGCGCGTCGAGAAACGCAAGTGGATGCGGAGGCTGGGATGGCTCGCCCTAGGTGGCGTGGTCGCACAAGGCCTGCTGGGCGGCGCCACCGTGCTCCTGCTACAACCCGCGCCGATCAGCATCGCCCACGCGTGTCTCGCGCAACTGTTCTTCTCTGTTACGGTCGCCATCGCTGTCTTTACTTCGAAAAACTGGCAGCAAGGACCGGATCCGGTAGAGGACTACGGCTGGCCTTCCCTGCGATCGCTCGCTATCCTGACTCCGGTGCTAGTGCTGGTGCAGATCGGGCTCGGCGCGGGCTTCCGCCACCGGGCGTTCGGGCTCATGCCGCACGTGATCGGCGCGATGCTCGTTCCTCTGGTGATTCTTCTGACGGCGGTATTCGTCCTGAACCAGTTCCCCAATCACCGGGCGCTGCGGCCGGCGGCTATCGGCCTTCTGACGATCACGCTGATTCAGATTTTCCTCGGTATCGTCGCGTACATTGCGCGCATGAATGCTGCGGAGTATCCGCTGGCGATGGTGTTGACGACCGTGGCGCATGTCGCGACGGGCGGCCTCACTCTGGCCGCGAGCGTGGTCCTGGCGATTCAAATCCGGCGGAATGTTCACGCACGCGCGCCGGAAACAACGGAAACACAAACGTCGGATACAAAAACTTCGGACACACACCAGGCGGTGACTTCATGAACCGCTATATCGAGCTCACCAAGCCGCGCATCACGCTGTTCATCCTGATGAGCACCGGCATCGGCTTCCTGTTCGGCACGCACCTCGGAAGGCCCTGGACCTGGATGGAGCTGTTCCACACGCTGCTCGGGACCATGCTGATCGCGGGCGGCACGGCGGCCTTGAATCAGTGGTACGAGCGCGAAGGCGACGGCCTCATGAACCGGACCAAAGCTCGTCCGATTCCCTCCGGCCGGCTCACTGCGCGCAAAGCGCTCACATTCGGCACGATCCTTTCCGCTGCGGGTTTCGTGGAACTCTGGCTCGGTGTAAATTTGTTGACCTCGCTCCTGGCGCTGTTCACGCTGGCCAGCTACCTGTTCGTCTATACGCCTCTGAAGCGCGTGTCGCCGATCTCGACCACCATCGGTGCGATTCCAGGCGCCATGCCTCCGCTGATCGGCTATGCGGCCGCCACCGGCCATTTGAACTACGAGGCGGGGATCCTCTTTGCCATCCTGTTCCTGTGGCAGTTCCCGCACTTCTACGCGATCGCTTGGATGTATCGGGAGGATTACGCGCGGGCCGGCATCCGCATGCTTCCCGTGGTCGAGCCGACGGTCGATTCCACGGCTCGCCGCATTGTCTGGTTTTCCATGGCTCTTGTACCCATGAGCCTCGCGCCGAAGTTCTTCGATATGGCCGGGAACTTTTATCTATTCGGTGCGTCCGTGCTTGGGACTCTCGTGCTGTACGCGGGATTCCAGGCGAATTCGCATCAAACCCGCTTGCAAGCCCGCCGCGTCCTGCTGGCAAGCGTGCTCTATCTTCCCTTGCTGTATGGACTCATGGCACTCGATAGCTAAAACGGCGGCTAGTCTGCTCGCGATGGCGCTGATTGGTTGCGCCGCGCCGCACGCCGATCTGCCCTCACTCGGCGCCGTCACCGATTTCACTCTTACGGATCAAACCGGCGCGAGCTTTGCCAGCGCACCGATGTTGAAGGGGCACGTGTGGGTGGCGGACTTCATGTTCACCAACTGCCCCGGGCCGTGCCCGCGCATGAGCTCGCAGATGCACCAGGTGCAGACCGCCCTGGCCGGGCAGGATGTGCGGCTGGTCTCCATCACCGTCGATCCCGGCCGGGACACGCCCCAGGATCTCGCCAAGTACGCTGCGTTCTACAGCGCCAAGCCCGGAGTCTGGTATTTTCTGACCGGCCCGCAAGCGACGCTGAATCATCTGGGCCAGGACGTATTTAAGCTCAACGCCGTGGACGGAAGCCTGGATCACTCCACTCGCTTCACTCTTGTCGACCGCAAATCGGAGATCCGCGGATACTACCTGACCTCGGAACCCGATGCGATTACGCGCGTGATCGCCGACGCCAAGGCTCTGCTCAGGCTGCCGTCCTGATGGGCGTCCACAATCTGCCGGCGGTCAACGCCATTCTGAACGCCACCGCCGCAATTTTGCTGCTCATCGGCTACGCGCTGATTCGGGCGGGCCGCCGCGAAGCTCACAAGAAGACCATGATCGCGGCGTTCTGCGTGTCCGTCGTTTTCCTGGTCTCATACCTGATCTATCATGCGAATTCCGGCATCGTTTACTACCAAAAGACCGGATTCATTCGATACGTCTACTTCACTATTCTGTACACCCATACGCCTCTGGCCGCTGCCGTGCCTGTGCTGGCGATCATCACGTTACGCCGCGCGCTCAAGGCGGAGAAAACCGGGAACTTCTCCCGCCACCGGAGCATCGCCCGCTGGACTCTCCCCATCTGGCTGTACGTCAGCGTTACGGGTGTGGTGGTTTACCTCATGCTGTATTAGCTCTGAACGCCACGTCTCCTAAAAGCGTCTAAAATACGACTAAAATATAAATCAGGAGGCGACTCCGATGAAGTTCTCGGCCGTACTATTGCTGGTTGCCGCGATGGGGTGGGCTCAGCGCGCCCCCGATCCTACTGGTTTTGGCCGCATGTCCAATCCCGCGGGCGTAATTGGCACCACCGGCGGGGCTGGATTCGGGAGACTGATTTATCCCGGTACCGGCGCGCCCGTGGCCGTAAGGAATCCTCGCCTTCCAGGCTCACCCCTGGTCGCGGCGTCTGCTCCTCGAGTTCCGCATGGGTCACACGCGAATGCCGTCGCGATTCCGTATCCGGTATTCTACGGCGGCGGGTATTACGATTACGAAGCGCCCGCCGCGCCCTATTCGCAAGACGTCAGCCAGATCTCCGCTTACGGCAATGGCTACGATCAGACCACGCAGCCGCCCGTGGTGATCATCAACCAATACTTCAAGCCGGATACCGCCAACCCGGTGGTGCGCGACTACTCAAACGTGCCCCTTCCCGAGCCTGGGCCGCAGACGGCCAACGCCGGGGACTCGACTGTTAATACAAGTGATCAGCAGGTGATTTTCCTGGTCGCCCTGAAAGACCACACCATCTTCCCGGCCATCGCGTATTGGGTGGAGGGCGACACCCTCAATTACATCACCGTGCAGGGACTGAAAAACAGCGTCTCGCTCGACCTTGTGGATCGCGACTTCAGCACGCAGATCAACAAGGAACGCAAGGTCGAGTTCGGTCTGCCTTCCAAGTGATACTCTATCTCTGAGCAGGTAGAGCCCCGTGGCCCGGTCCAAGAAACGCGCCCTAAACCGACGTAATTTCCTTCAGAGCGCGACCGTCGGTGCCGCAACCTTGGCTGCCGGCAGCGTCCCCGCCCGAGCGCAGCAACCCAGATCGCCCGCCACCCCCAGCGTCACGGCTCCGAACGCTGCAGCCCCAAATGCCGTGGAACGTGCGGCGGAAACGGGAACGCCTCCCCGTGTCGAAGTTCTCACCAACGAACGGCCCGGTTCCGACTTCATGGTCGACGTGCTCAAATCCCTGGGCATCGAGTACATCTGTTCCAACCCCGGCTCCAGCTTCCGCTCTCTGCACGAATCGGTGATCAACTACGGAGGCAATCGCAATCCCGAATTCCTCACCTGCTGCCACGAGGAATCGGCGGTCGGCATGGCCCACGGCTATTCCAAGATCGAGGGCAAGCCGCTGGCCGTATTCGCCCATGGCACCGTGGGCCTGCAGCATGCGGCCATGGCGATCTACAACGCCTACTGCGATCGCGTCCCCGTGTATGTGATCTTCGGCAATATCGCCAACGCGACGAATCGACGCCCGGGGGTGGAATGGGCGCACAGCGTCCAGGACGGCGCGTCGCTGGTGCGCGATTTCGTGAAGTGGGACGATTCCCCGACCTCGCTCACGCACTTTGCCGAATCGGCCGTGCGAGCTTACAAGATCGCGATGACGCCGCCCATGATGCCGATCGTGCTGGTGGCCGACGGCGATCTGCAGGAGGACGCCATTCGCGCCAATGCCCGCCTGAGCATTCCGAAGCTTACCCTAGCCGCGCCGCCTCAGGGCGAATCGAGCGCCGTGGCCGAAGCCGCAACGATGTTGGTAACAGCGGAGAACCCAGTCATTGTTGCCGACCGTGCCGCGCGCACGCCTGCCGGGATGGCCCTGTTGATCGAACTCGCGGAAGCACTGCAAGCCCCCGTGATCGATCAGGGCGGGCGCATGAATTTCCCGACGCGCCACGCGCTGAATCACACCGAGCGCAGCCGCGCCTTAGTCGCTGGCGCTGACGTGATCCTCGGCCTCGAACTCACCGACTTTTGGGGGACGGTGCATTCCTTCCGCGATCAGCTCCAGCGAACCTCGCAGTCTATCACCAAGCCCGGAGCGAAACTGATCAGCATCACCGCGGGCGATCTCTTCCTGCACAGCAATTATCAGGACTTCGAGCGCTATCCCGAAGTCGACCTGGCGATGGCCGCCGATGCTGAAGCGACGCTGCCATCCTTGATTGAAGCCGTGAAGCGCCTGACGACTCCCGGCCGCAGGAGCGCGTTCGAAGCACGCGGCGCGAAGCTCGCTGCAGCAAGCCGCGATTCCCTGGAACGCACACGCTCCGACGCGGCCTATGCCTGGGATGCGAGCCCCATCAGCACCGCTCGCCTCTCGGCCGAACTGTGGGCGCAGATCAAGAACGACGACTGGTCGTTGGTATCCGATGTTCCGTTTATCAGCCGCTGGCCCTTGCGTCTCTGGAATTTCGACAAGCACTATCAGTATATTGGCGGATCGGGCGGTGCGGGCGTCGGCTACGGTGCGCCGGCTGCCGTGGGTGCGGCTCTGGCGAATCGCAAACGAGGCCGCCTGAGCGTCAGCATCCAGAATGACGGCGATCTCATGTATGCACCTGCGGTGTTATGGACGGCAGCGCATCACAAGATCCCTCTGCTGAGCGTGATGCACAACAATCGCGCCTATCATCAGGAGTTGATGCACGTGCAGCGCATGGCGAACCGCCACAATCGCGGGATCGATCGCGCCGTGATCGGCACGACGCTCGAAGATCCGAATATTAATTATTCGAAGATCGCGGAGGGATTGGGTGTGCATGCCGAGGGGCCGGTCACGGATCCCAAGGATCTGGGTCCCGCTCTGCAGCGGGCCGTAGAAATCGTCCGGCGCGGCGAGCCCGCGCTGGTGGACGTGGTCACACAACCCCGCTAAGAGGCCTTAAGAGACAATGAGGAAGAACATGAAACAGACTATCTTTATCGCGCTCCTGACAACTGCATTCGCGGCGGGGCAGGGCACACCCGTTCCCAAATTCACCGGACCGGTTCCCGTGACTGCGGGTTCCTATCCGTTCCTGGACGACGCGCATAGCCTGGTGCCGTACGATCTCTCGAAATACGGCTACGTGGAACAGGAGTTCATTGTCAGCGGCACGGCGAACGTGTACGACTGGGCCGCGGATGGTTCCCTCACCGTGAAAACTCCGAATGCTCCCTACGCTGCGCGGATTCTGGTCCGCCGGCCCGCCAATGCCTCAAAGTTCAGCGGCGCTGTTGTGGTCGAACCTCTCGGCGCGGTGCGCCGCTTCGACTGGGCCATCATGTACGGCTACCTGAATGAGCACATCATGGAGCACGGCGACGCGTGGGTCGGGATCACCATGCCCGCGGCAACCGATGCGCTCAAGAAGTTCAATCCCACCCGTTACGAGGCCCTTTCCTTCGCCAATCCGAATCCGGGCGAAGTGTGTCCCGCTGCCAGGGGCGGTCGCGCCGGCCGGGGCGCCAAGGCCGGACCATCCAATATGGAAGAGGGTCTTCGCTGGGATCTGATCAGCCAGGTTGGTGCATTGCTCAAGGCCGCACCCGCGGGCAGCCCGTTCGCGGGATTCCGCGTGGAAGGCCTATACATGACCAGCCAGTTCCCCGACGTCGTAACCTACCTCGACGCGATCCATTCCCACGCGCGCCTTGCCAACGGCAAGCCTGTGTACGATGGCTATCTGCTTCGCAACCCGGGTGCCCCCAGCCGCCTCAGCCAGTGCGGAGCGGCTCCCGGACGGGATGACCCGCGCAGCATCGTCGCGAAAGTGGATGTTCCCGTGATCGAGGTCGTCGCACAAGGTGAAGTGGATGGCTCGATGGCGCAGCGCCGTCCCGATAGCGACGAGCCCGGTAACCGGTTCCGACGTTACGAAGTCGCCGGCGCTTCGCACATCGATCGCTGGGCGTACGATCGCGGCTTTCCGACCTTCGCGGATCAGACTGCTTCGGGCGGGGCCACGCAGGGAACTCCGGAATTCCCGTTAAACGCGAAATGCGATCCGCCGTTTTCGTTCAGCACGGATACCCGGCTGAAGTTCGTGTATGACGCCGCTCTGGTGAATCTGGACCAGTGGGCCCGAAAAGGGAAACCGGCTCCGCGCGCCATGCCCATCGAAATCAAGGATGGCGCGGTCGTGCTCGACCAGGCCGGCAACGGCGTCGGCGGCGTCCGGAGCCCGTGGGTGGACGTTCCGGCGGCGACGTATTTCACCGGCAGCACGCCCGCGGCCTGCCGCGAGTTCGGGCACACCGCCGCATTCGACAAAGCGCGCCTGGATTCGCTCTACGGCAGCGATAAAAACTACGAGAAGAAATTCTCGAAATCCGTCGATGAGCTGGTGAAAGCCGGATGGTACACCGAGTCCGACGGGAAAAAGATGAAGGCGGAAGCCGCGCACAGGTAGGGGTCGGGCATGCCCGGCGCTCTTCTCTAGTGGTGTCCCGCCGCGCGGATGATTGTCGGTGCGCTGGGCGCCTCGACCTTCGGCCGCCGAGGCATGCACAACTCCGTCAGTCGTTCGCGACGCTCGGCCTTGGCCCGGGCGCTCTTCTGCTCGCGATCCTTGAACTCTGGCAGAACCTCTTTGCTGAACAGCTCGATCGAGGAGCTCAGCATGTCGTGCGAGAGGTTCCCGGCCTGCGACAGGCAGATTACCTGGTCGATCCCGGCGTCCTCAAACTCGCGCAGTCGCGTGCGCAATTGCTCTGGCGTGCCGACGCAGTCCTGCGTGCGCCCATCCGGCGGCGTGAACTCTTTGGGATGATTCTTGAACTCGTCCCAGATATCGGTTTTGGCCGGTTCATGCTCGCCGAAAAAGCTGTAGTGCCCCAGCCCATAGATGAAGAAGCCGTAGCTCTCCGCGGCGATTTGCTGCACTCGCGTTTCGTTCCGGTCGCACAAGAACGGGCAGGTGATCGCGATGTTCGGATTCACCGCGTAGCCCAAGGGCACGCACTCCTTCTCGAAGGTCTCGTAATAGTCGATGACCCACTGGCGAGCTTGCCCGGGATCGATGAAAGAGAACGTCAGCGCACCCAAGCCCAGCCGCGCGGCTTGCAGAATCGACGGACGGTTCGAACACGCCAGCCACATCGGCGGATGCGGCTTTTGCAGCGGTTTCGGGACCACGTTGCGCGCCGGCATCTTCACGTACTGGCCGTCGATGCCGGGGAAGGGCTCTTGCGTGAGCATCTCGACCACCGCCCGCGCGCCCTCCAGCATCATATCTTTCTTGACGGCCTGCGGGACGTTAAAGCCGCCCAACTCGGTTTGCGTTGCGCCCGCGCCGATGCCGTACTCGACCCGGCCATCGCTGAGCAGGTCGAGCGTCGCGATGCGTTCCGCCACGCGCGCTGGATGGTTGATGTACGGAGACATCTGCACGATGCCGTGGCCGATCCGCACGTTCTTGGTGCGTTGGCTGCACGCCGCCAGAAAAACTTCGGGAGCGGATGAGTGCGCGTATTCTTCTAAAAAGTGATGCTCGGTGGCCCAGATGTAGTCGAATCCGCTGCGATCGGATAGCTCGACTTCATCCAGGGCGTTCTTGAGCAGCGTATGCTCGGACTCCCGCGTCCACGGGCGGGGAAGCTGATGTTCGTAAAATCCGCCGAATTTCATCCCTATAAGTTTAACAGCGCGATAGCAAGCGGCTTCAGTACTTCGGAACCTTCGGGTCGACCTTATCGCTCCAGGCCAAAATGCCGCCCTTCATGTTCTTGACTTTCTTGAAGCCGGCCTGCTTCAGGAAGTCGACCGCCTTGGCGCTGCGTACTCCGCTCTTGCAGTGCGCCACGATCTCGGTCGCGGTGTCAAGCTCATTCACGCGCTTGGACAGATCGCCCAGCGGGATCAGCTTCGATCCAGGAATGCTGCAGATCAGGTACTCGTGCGGCTCACGCACATCCAGCAACAGGAAGGTGGATCCGCGATCCATCATCTCCTTCACTTCCACCGGATCGATCTCGCCATCGTTGACGCCCGGCGCCGGAGGCGGCTCGTGGTGCGGAATCCCGCAGAATTCCTGATAGTCGATCAGCTTGGTGATGGTCGGATGATCGCCGCACACCGGGCATTCCGGATTCCGCCGCAGCTTCAGTTCACGAAAGCGCATGGCGAGAGCGTCATAGAGCACCAGGCGCCCCACCAGTGGTTCGCCCACACCCAGGATCAGCTTCACTGCCTCTGTCGCTTGGATGAGCCCGATGGTTCCCGGCAGAATTCCCAGCACGCCGCCCTCGGCGCAGCTCGGAACCAGACCCGGAGGCGGCGGCTCCGGATACAGGCACCGGTAGCATGGTCCGCCCGGATATGCGAACACCGTCGCCTGCCCCTCGAAGCGGAAGATCGATCCGTAAACATTCGGCTTCTTCAGCAGCACGCAGGCGTCGTTCACCAGGTAGCGCGTCGGAAAGTTATCCGTGCCGTCGATGATCAGGTCGTACTTGGCGCAAATCTCCAGCGCGTTTTCGCTCGTGAGCCACGTGTCGTAGAGCTCGATTTTGACGTTAGGATTAATGTCCGAAATCGTATCCGCGGCCGAATCGAGCTTTTTCCGCCCGACATCCTTGGTGCCGTGAATGACTTGGCGATGAAGATTGGTGAAGTCTACGACGTCGGAATCGACCAATCCGATCCGCCCGACTCCCGCAGCCGCCAGATACATACCCAGAGGCGCACCCAGCCCGCCGGCTCCAACCAGCAGGACACTCGCGTTCTTCAGTCGAAGCTGCCCCTCCATACCGACCTCGGGCATGATCAGGTGGCGTGAGTAGCGCAGGATCTCGTCATTGGAAAGCGACGCGATGGGAGGCGGTGCGACTCCCGCCGAACCGCCCGCGATGCTCGGCACAATCGACAACGTATCACTCGCGGCCACCGGCGTCGCATCTTTTTTCAGATAGCGAATGTCTTCATCGTTCAGATACACGTTGACGAAGCTGCGCAGTTTGCCTTCATCGTTGAAAAGCTGTTTGCGCAGATCAGGGAACTTGGCGGTCAGAGCGCCCAGCACCTCGCCCACAGTAGTTCCAGTGAGCTCCACGGAGTCTTGCTTCTCCGTGTATTGGCGCAGCGGTGTAGGAATCAGGACTTTGGCCATATCAGATCTTCTTTCTCAGCGGCGGTTTGGTCGGCGTTCGGCAGGAAGCTGGCCGCGTGGTCGAACTTGCCGCTCTTCACCGATAGTACGACGAACGAATACCACGGACAGGAGTTCTCCAGATCGGTCTTGGAGAAGTACGCATCGCAGTCCGGATGCGAATGAAAAATGCCGATCAGATCCAGTCCGGCCGCCCGCGCCCGCTTATCCGCTTCCATCAAATCTTCGGGACGCAGCTCATAGCGAGCGCCCTGCGCGCCGGAATACGCGTTCTCCATCGGCTCCGCGGAGGTGACATGCTTCTCGTCGCCGTCGATTTTGCCGATCGTCGTATGACCAAACATTGCCCCGCAGCATTCATTCGGAAATTTGGCTTCGGCATGGGCCACCATCACCTGCCATGCCTGCGCATCCACTTTGATCATGAGTTTTGAGTCTTGCGGCTAATCTTCATTCCAGAAGGGCTCGCTCAAATACTTGGTCGCGCCGTCGGCGATGATCGTGACGATCACCCCAGGGCGGCCTTCCTTCGCCAGCCGCTGGGCGACTTCGCGCGCGGCATGGACGTTCGCGCCCGAGCTCATGCCCGCCAGCAGTCCCTCATTGCGGCCCAGCCAGCGCGTCATCTTGTAGGCGTCCTCGGTTTCGATCCATAGATTGTCGTCGGCGATCGTCGGATCGTAGATGCCCGGCACGATGTTCGTCGGCATGTGCTTCAGCCCTTCCAGGCCATGAAATCCCGAAGACGGCTGCGCTGAGATGCACTGCACATGAGGCATGTCGCGCTTGAACCGCTTCGAGTTCCCCATGAACGTCCCGCTGGTGCCCATGCAGGCCACAAAGTGCGTGATCGCGCCCTTGGTCTGCTCCATGATCTCGACCGCCGTGCCTTCGAAATGCGCCTTCCAGTTGGCCGGGTTGTTGTACTGGTCCGGATAAAAATAGGCGTCCGGATCGGCCTCGTAGATCTTTTTGCAGAGCCGGATGGCTCCGTCGGAGCCTTCGCCCGGGTCGGAGAAGACCATCTCCGCGCCGTAGTTCTTCATGATCTGCTTGCGCTCGTGCGAGGCATTTTCGGGCAGGCACAGCTTTACGCGATAGCCCTTGACCGCCGAGATCATGGCGTAGGCGATGCCCGTGTTGCCGCTGGTCGCGTCCAGCAGGATCCGATCCTTGGTCAGGCGGCCGGTGCGCTCGCCGTCCAGGATCATGTTCAGCCCCGCGCGATCCTTGACCGACCCGCCCGGGTTGAAAAACTCGGCCTTGGCGTAGATCTCGACGCCCGGAAACTCCGCGTCCAGTTTCGCCAGCCGCAGCAGGGGCGTGTTGCCGATCTGCTCGAGCAAAGACGAGGCGGGCCGGATGGCCGTGCTGGGCTTGGGAAAGGCTAGTGGCATGAAATGGCTCTTCCGATTGTATATTAATCTCCCCAATCCCCGTCAACATTAGGGGGGATGGAATTCGCCCAAGCTTTTAGATGTTGCGGCCCGGAAATAGGTCGCAGGGATTCGCCAAGTGGTTCTCTCAGAGCGGGTTCTGCGAAACTGCGCGTGCTTCGCCGGACGACGCGATATCTTCCGCACCTGTCTCTTCAAGGATATTCCTGGCTCGGTCCATCTCCTCCGAGGTGTCGCAATGAGCGGAGACCAGGATTCCTCCCTCGTTAAGCCGGCCTTCAAACTGTTTAGCCTTATGTTCCGGAATGCCCATGCCGATCAGCGCCCCCATCACACCGCCGAAGGCTCCGCCAGCTCCCATGGTCGCCAATATGGCCAGGATGGGACCGCCCCGATCAACGGCCCCACTCCGGGAATGGCAAGCGCTCCCACTGCCGCCAGAAAGCCTAGAGCACCCCCTATAACGCCGCCTGTTGTCGCTCCCGCGGTGGTGGTGGCGCCCCCCGCAGCCTTGGGCTCATCTTTAATGAGCGAAGTTCTGTGTGATCTGGTTGTCAAGCAACAGAACTGAGATATCGTCGTTGTCGAATCCTGCCGTCGCCAGGCGATTGACACTCTCGTCTGCCTGACCGAGGCTTTTGTAAATGCCAAATACCGCAGTGTTTTTGCCCTCCATGATATTGGATCTCCTCTTCGAGGGCCTAGGCAACTGGGGTTCCAGTTGTAAGCCAGGCTCGACTGCGGGGTAGGCGACTGGTTCTAATCGACACAAATCCGGTCTGTTAGACTGATCGAATCGTCATGCAGCCTGACATGTTTCGTAAGCTTGCCGGCCACTGGCTCACCGGGGTTTCCGTGGTGACCACGCTGGACCAAAACGGCGTACCGGTCGGAATGACCATGAGCGCCGTGACCTCGCTCTCCCTGGAGCCGCCCCAGTTCCTGATTTGCGTCGATAATCGCGCGCGGAGCCTCGCCGCGATCGTCGCCAGCGGCCACTTCTGCATCAACTATCTGCGCCAGGACCAGGAGCATCTATCGACCGCGTTCGCCCGCCGGGGCGAGGATCGATTCGCCGCCTTAGCGCACCGCATCGAGCATACCGGTTCCCCCGTTCTCGAAGGAGCCATCGCCTTCATCGAATGCACGGTGAACGCGGTCCATCCCGGGGGAGACCACACCATCATCGTCGGCGATGCGGTGAATGGAGACGCGCCCGGCGGCGAACCGCTGGCGTATTTTCGAGGCAGTTATCGGCGCCTGGAGGGACTTATCGATCCGCAGCAGGTTTGGTGGTGATCAGGTGCGGCAGGTCCTTGTTGTTTTCCTCGCAGGAGTACTCGATCAACTCGGGCAGGCCGTGAGCCGCCGGCGGTAGCGGCTGGATAAGCCGTTCCTGTACCCACGGCTTCGCGTACATCTTCGGATCGTCGATCGTATATTCCAGCGTGATCGTGGTGGGGGTGCGCCGCATGCGTTCGGTCAAGTGCATGTCGCCGGTGTGCTGATGGCCGGCGGTGTCGAGCCACGTCATGTCGTTCAACCCGGTCGTGTCGATCACGAAGGTATCGCCGTCCCATTTGCCGACCGAGTCTCCCATAAACGACGGAGGAAGATTTTCGGGATGCTTGCGGTCGTCGGTGGGAATCGCCCGCCACTGGCGCATGTATTCGAACAGCATGATGACGTATTCCTGCGTCTGCAGGATCTGCACGGGGTAGGGCGATTGCATGATGCGCGGCATGCCCGGATACAGACAGCGGGACGTCGGATCGTCCTTCGCGTCGTGATTCTTGAACGCCGCTCGTCCGGCATCGGTGTAGGGGATGCTGGCTTCGCCGGTCTTGGCTGCATTATTCGGAGTGTAAGGCAGGGTCCAGAAACCGACGAAGCTCGGCTTGCCGTCCGGCATGCGCGGAATCGGCGGCTCTGCCGCTTTTTGTGCCCTTTGTCCCGACGCCGTGGTGGCCAACAAAATCGCGCTAAGCGCGAGCAGCCCAGCGAGTCGAAATCTTGCGGATCCTGTGAAGAGCTTCTTGAATGTTTTCGAGCGAGTTCGCATAACTAAATCTTATATACCCATCCCCATCCGATCCGAAGCAGCCGCCATCCAGGCAGGCGACCCCAGCATCATTGAGCAGCATATCGGCTAACTGCCTGGAAGGCAACCCTGTACCCGTGACGTTGGGGAACGCATAGAACGCGCCGGCCGGCTCGGAGCAGCGGATCCCCGGAATCTCATTCAAGCCCTTGACGATCACGTCGCGCCGCTTGCGGAACTCGGCCACCATCTTGTCGACGTCGTCCTGCGGGCCATCCAGCGCCGCGATGCCCGCCCGCTGCGTGAAACTCGCCGTGCATGAATTCGAGTTGACCATCAGCTTGACCACCGCATCCGCCAGCCATTCCGGCATCACGCCGTAGCCCAGCCGCCACCCGGTCATCGAATAGGTTTTCGAGAAACCGTCCAGAATAATGGTCTTCTCCAGCATCCCCGGAAAGCTGGCGATCGAAACCGGCTCGCCCGAGTAGACGATCCGCGAATAAATCTCGTCGCTCAAGACCATCACGTCCCGGTCGCGCAGAATATCCGCCAGCCGCTTGACGTCTTCGGCCGGCATGATCCCGCCCGTCGGATTCGCCGGCGAATTCAGGATCACCAGCTTGGTCTTTTTCGTCAGGCTGCGTTCGAGCAAGTCCAGGTCGAAGGAGAATCCGCGGCTTTCCTCCAGCGGAATCGGCACCGGCTTGGCGCCCTGGAACTTGATCATCGATTCGTAGATCGGAAAGCCAGGATTGGGGTAGATCGCTTCGTCCCCGGCTTCGAGCAGCGCGACGATCGCGAAATACATCACCGGTTTCCCGCCCGGCACCACGCACACATGCTGCGGCCCAACCTTGATGTTCCGCGTGCGCGAAATATACGCGGCGATCGACTCGCGCAGCTCGGGCAGCCCCTGTGTGGGACCGTACTTGGTCCAGCCCTCATCCAGGGCGCGCTTTCCGGCTTCCACTACGTGCTTCGGGGTAGGGAAGTCGGGCTCGCCAATCTCCAGGTGGATGACGCTTTTGCCCTGCTTTTCGAGGGCCCTGGCCTTGACCAGGACCTCGAAGGCAGACTCCACCCCTATGCGGGACATCGCTTCGACAAGTTGCATGTTTACGCCCGGACTTCTTACATCAAGGCAGTAGGCCGGCGGGTCCAGGCTGCGCCTTTATCCTTGGAAACGGCCTCCACGTCTTTCACGTAGGCGGTGGTCTGCGTCAGGATGTGGTGCAGATCGTTGCCCAGGCTGATCAACGGGAATCCCTTATCCAGGAACTCACCCACGCGCGCGGTTCCGAACAGGAACAGACCCAGGATCACGTTATTCTTCTTGGCGGCGGCGCGAAGTTTATCGGTCGCGGCAGCCAGCTCGGGCGAGGTGTACATATCCGGGAACTTGTACTTCTCGAACAAGCCCATCGACATGCACAAATCGTTTTGACCCAGGAACAGAAGATCGACGCCCGGAACCGCGGCGATCTCATCGATATTCTTGATGCAGTCGGCGGTTTCCACCTGCAGCGCGACGATCGTATTATCGTTAGCCGCTCCGGCGTAGCCCAACAGCCCGGCTTTATTCATGCTCCGCTGCGGAAAGTAAACCGATCGCGTTCCCTTGGTGGGATAACGCGCGCAGCTTACCGCCTGCCGCGCCTCTTCCGCGGTGTTGATGTAGGGAACCAGCACGCCGTCGGCTCCCATATCGAGCGTCTGCTGAATGCCGGCGCGATCCTGATATCCCGCTACCCGCACGAAAGACTTCGCTCCGCCCGAGGCGATACCCGCGAGCATCGCGGAAAGCGTTTCATGCCCCATGGGTCCGTGCTGGGTATCCACCAGCAGCCAATCGTAGCCGCTGTGCGCCAGTTGTTCGGCGACCGTCGGGCTATGCGAGTTCACGAAAAGTCCCAGCTTGGGCTTTCCCTCCCGCAATTGCTTCTTAAACTCCGCACCACTGAGTGCTTCACTCATTCGGTTTTTTCTCCTGATTTCGGACAGACCCCCGGCCCCCTCTTGACTACGAGTACAGCCTCACGGTCTCAAGAAAGTATACAACGTGTGGGGCAGGATTGCGCTGTGAGGGGACTGGCTACGCTGCCCCAAGCGCGGTCCAGCAGGCTTCAGCAAGACATCTCTGCGGCGCGCGCGGGCAGCGCTGCCTGTCCCCGCGCTTACTTTGCCGAACACGCCTCGGGCTTCCACGGCGCGTTATCCGGCAGTTTCTTAAAATGCGTGCTGGTGATAAACGGCTCCGTCAGATACTGCGGATCCTTCACCGCGGTGCTGACCACCAGCCAGATGCCGCTGGGATCGTTATGGATGTCGTACCACTCCGTAACGATCGCGTTTTCGCTATACGGCACCCCGTTCTTGCGAAGATATCCGGGCCGCAGCCGGGTAGTGACCACCTTCAGGTCGCCATTCCTCGCCTCGCCCCGGCCGATTTCCGCCTGCTCCCACTCGGCAATCGAATATCCCTGCCACGATGGAGCGCTGCTCTGCGCAGCCTTCTCCGCCGGGCTTTGCACATCCTCGTTGCCGAAGTGCAACAGGCGAGTCTGCGTGCCCGCTTCCGTCTCGATCTTCAGCGTCGTGTCGTTGTCCCAGGTGATGTGCAGCCTTCCCGGAACGCGCATCAGCGCAGCGGCGCCGTACGACTTGCATTGCTCCCCCGCTGCCTCGTCCTTCGCCGGATCCCACGCGTCGGCGACCCTACGCGCCGCGGCGTTGAGCGGAACGCCCAGATACTTGCCCTTGGGCGGCGTCACCATGCGGAACATCCAGTCCTCGGTCACCACCGACACCCAGTAGCCGGTCATGTCGATCGCGGCCGTCGCTTTGGGAGTGGGAGGAGGCCCGCCGCGTCCACCCCTTCCGCGTCCACCGCCCCTGCCTTGAGGATAAGCCGTCGGCGCAAGCAGGCAAACTGCGGCGGCGAACACAACCAATCGCTTCATGCTATTCGATCGTCTCGCCCGGCTTGGTGCCCCAGCCGAAACCGTCCGACGTGCGATGCAGCGTCTTCAAAGCCGCGCGATTATCGTCCTTCGTACGCGAGGGATTGGCCGTCACCACGACTTCATCTCCCGCTTTCAAGGTGTCGCGCTTGATCCCGGCCTGGCCGAGCTGCCCCGAACTGCGCCATTCCAGCGACCAGCGCTGCACGCTTCCGTCCTTGCCGGTGACGTCGATCTGCAGGAACGAGTGCGGGTTCCGCAGTAGAAGCTGGACGATCTTCCCCTCCAGCTTGATTTCCTTGTCCGCCTCATAGGTCGCACCCAACGAGTGGTGCGCATAGGCCGCGATGCCGAATATCAGAACCCCGGCCATACCCAGAAGCATTTTGCGTGTCATGAAACTCTCCCCCTATGAACTTTACCCAAAAGCCATTGTACCTAGTGCTTTGCGCTCAAGCTTTTGTACACGGCCTCGACGAACATGTCGGTGGTCCACGGCCCGCTGGTCGCGCCGTAAATGCCGTCGTACTCCAGGGTGGGCTTGGAAGCCTTCACCTGATCCAGAGTCATTCCCTTTTTGATCGAATCGGCCACGCGATCCCGGATGATCGACACCATGTTCCGGTAGTTGGCCACGTCGCCCGTATCGCACAGCCGTCCGTGGCCCGGGATCACCAGCGTTCCGCCCTGTGAGCGGAACTCCGGAATCGCGATGTTCAGGATATGATTCAGCCCGTCCAGGATTCCTTGAATGGTGCCGCCCTTGGCCAGATCGATCACCGGATAACTGACGGTGGAAAGAATGTCGCCCGCGGCGATCACATCCGAGTACCGGAAATACACCATGCTGTCGCCGTCGGTATGCGCGGCTGGATCGTGATACAGCAGCACGCCCTCGCCGTTGAAGAATTCGCTGAGCTTATAGGAACGGCCGCGATAAGTATCCGTAGGCCAGTCCCCGGAGGGAACCGCGGGCTTTCCGTTGGTTTCGGCGCTCATTCGACCCAGCACGTCTTCGTGCGCGATCACGGTCGCGGTGGGCGCCACACCCACCGGCGGAAACGTCACGCCCAGGATCTTCGAATCGGCTGGCAGCGCGGAAAGCGCTTCGTTGCCGCCGGTGTGATCCGGATCCATGCTGGTGTTGATGATGTAGCGGATCGGTTTCGGCGGAGCCGGCGACGCGATGATCGCGTTGAGCGACGGGCTCGACCAGCGGTACGGGCTATCGGGGCAGTGCAGCCCGATGCAGCGGTTGGGCTCGGGCGTTGCCGCGGCCGCGGTCACCAGTTGCAGCGCCGTCGACAGCACCTTGGGGCTCATGTCGCTGGTCCCCGTATCCACCAGCAGGATTCCATCCTTGCCGATCGACGCGGCGATATTTCCGCCCCCCCCCACCAGCATATAGATGTTGCCCTGCACCGGCAGAACATGGATGTCCTGGGCGAACGCAGCTGCAGCCGCCAACACAAAAATCGACAAAATCAACCCAACCGGTTTCATTATTTGGCCGCCTGCTTCAGCGTCTCCCGGTAGTCCGGATAGGTACTCGCAGCGCCGCCCCGCGCCGCTTGGGGAGGAATCCAGCCGGCCGCATCCTTCAATTGTTCCGTTGTTCCCGGCAGGAAGTGCGGGACCGCCGTCGAAATATTCTCTTCGCTGACCGTGCATGGATAGTAGGTCAGCGCGGTATGCGTATCCAGTGCGTAGTTGGTGGTCTGAATGAACGGCTCCTCCAGCCACACCGGATCGGTCAGGATCATTGTGATCACCAGATAGTCGCCATGCCGGTCGATATATTCCTTCATGGTGGCTTTATCGGTGAAGCTCGCGCCGTTGCGCCGCAGGTAGCTGGCCTTGATATGGTCGGTGTCGATCACCAGCGTGTTGCCCACCCACTTGCCGGTCGAAAATCCCGACCAGCTGTGCAGGGCATAATCCGGCGGATGCGGCCGGCCGTCCATATAAATCACGCGATCCAGAGACCGCAGATACTCGATGTGAATGGCTCGCAAACTGCGCCCGATGGGATCCACTTCGTTCCAGAACCGCACACTGCCCAGCGCGCGCCATTGATACGGAGCCGAATGCGGGCGGCACTGAAATTCAGGCAGGCTCCACTCCGAGTGGTCGTGGCTGTCGGCCTTCCTGCGGCCGGCGTCGTTGAGCGGAATCCCCTGATAATCGCCCAGCGGCGGTCCGCCGGATCGTTCGTAGCTGTCTTCGTGAACGCGTTCGGCCCAGACGCCCGAAAAGTCGGTCAGCTCCAGCACTGGAGCGCCCTGGGCGAAGACCACCCGGCTTGCCAGCAACGCGAGGAAAAGAGGAAGGAAACGCATGGCATCACCTAATCTACAACATCGTGGTGCAGATCTCCAGATCGGCGACCGCATTTACTACAGCCGCTGGGGTTCAACGGCTGCCGGATACTCCTCGCTCACCGTCGTTCCCGCGGGA
>Ga0075522_10000062_pt1 | contig 60143 bp, 54 predicted proteins | sample NGEPerA_FD_74796 | JGI IMG/M metagenome (GOLD analysis project Ga0075522, IMG submission 74796) | Arctic peat soil microbial communities from the Barrow Environmental Observatory site, Barrow, Alaska, USA - NGEE PermafrostL2-A | ecosystem: Environmental > Terrestrial > Soil > Wetlands > Peat ... | reverse complement strand
GGAAGGACGGAACCTACACCGGCTGGGGCTATTCCCGCCACGGCAATATCGAAGCGACCGTCGTAATCGAGGGCGGCCGCATCGCTTCCGCGTTCATCTCGCAGTGCCGCACGCGCTACTCCTGCGACGTGATCGATAAACTGATCCCGCAGGTCGCTCAGCGCCAAAGTCCCGAAGTCGATTATGTCTCCGGTGCCACCCAGAGCGCCGACGCGTTTTACGGAGCGGTGGTCGAGGCTCTCAGCAAGGCCAAGTGACCGGCAAGGTACGCACCGAGGCTCTCATGGGGACGCTGGTCACCATTCACGTCGTCCGCCCCGGCGGCGAAGTGGATGCGGCGGTCGTTAATCAAGCAATCGATCGCGCTTTCGGGTGGTTTCACGAAATCGAAGAGCGCTGCACGCGTTTCGACCCCCACAGCGAACTGATGCAACTCACCGCCCAGGCTGGCGTGCCCGTGCCGGCGAGCCCGATCCTTTATGAAGCCGTGCGATTCGCCTTGATGGTCGCCGAAGAGAGCGGCGGGGCATTCGATCCGACGATGGGCCACCAGATGGAAGCGCGCGGCTTCAACCGCGAACATCGCACCGGAGAAACCGTCCGCACCGCCATCGACCCCGCTGACGATGTCAGCTACCGGGACGTGCAGCTCGATCCGGACCAGGGAACTATTCTGCTGCGCCGCCCCCTGATCCTCGACTTGGGCGCGGTGGCGAAGGGCCTCGCCGTCGATACGGCCGCACGCGAACTCGAACCGTTCCGCGATTTTGCCATCGATGCCGGCGGCGACCTGTACCTGGGAGGATCGAACCCGGAAGGCGCTCCGTGGTCAGTCGGCATTCGCCACCCCCGGCACGAACAAGAGCTCATCGATGCTCTGCGCGTTTCAAACCAGGCCGTGTGCACCTCCGGCGACTACGAACGCGAGACCCATATTCTCGATCCGCGCAAACGAACGCCAGCGAATACCGTCGCCAGCGCGACCGTGGTGGCCTCCAGCGCGATGCTTGCGGATGCTTTGGCAACGGCGGCCTTTGTGCTCGGTCCGGAAGAAGGCATTCCGTTTCTGACTCGCCTGGGCGTGGAAGGCTTGATCGTGACCCCCGAGCTGAAACGCTACGAAACGCGAGGCCTGTGCCGTGCGGCGTAAGATCCGGAACTTCCTCAAAACGCCCAAGGGCCTGGTCACGATCATCCTGATGATCCTGATCGCGATGGCTGCGCCGGGCCAGGGGGTCCGCACCGTGGCGGCCGGCCTCGTAAGCGCGACCATCGCCGCCGGCCTGGTCGACACCCTGCTCCTGCGCGCTCGAAAGAAAGTCTGGGAGTTCCCCAGCGGCGCGGTGCTCACCGCCATGATCGTGGCAATGGTCCTGCGGGCGCAGGAGCCGTGGTACGTCGTCACCGTCACTTCGGTGGCCGCGGTGCTCAGCAAGTATCTTTTCCGAACGCGGTCCGCGAACGTATTCAATCCCGCGGCTGTGGCGATCGTCGCCAGCTTCTACGTGTTCCACACCGGCCAGAGCTGGTGGGGCGCGCTGCCGGACGTTGCGCCGGTCGCCAAAGTGGTGCTGCTCGCGGCGGGCGTGTTCATTGCCGACCGGGTCAACAAGATGCCCCTGGTCCTGACTTTTCTGGGAGCCTATTTCCTGCTATTCGCCGTGACCGCGTTCGGGAACGATCCGCTTTCGGTGGCCGAGATCTTCCGGACCCCCGATGTTGAGGCGGCGCTGTATTTCGCCTTCATCATTCTGACCGATCCGCCGACCTCGCCGGCGAAGTATCCCGATCAGATCGTGTGCGGAGTGATCGTCGCGATGGTCAGCTATGCGTTTTTCGAATGGGCCGGCGTGGTTTATTACCTGCTGGCGGGCGTGCTGGCGGGAAATGTATGGGAAGCGTATCGCCGCGCGAACCGGCGAACCGGCTACACGTTCCTGAAAGGCCTCGGCGCCTTCCTGCAGGAAATCAGTCCCTGGGGCGAACAGGCCTAGCGCCGTTCATTTTGCCGCGACGATAGAATCCATGTGGATCGTCTTGGTCTTGGCGTCCAGGGTGCCCGTGACCGTCACTTTCTTTGCCGCGAACTTTTCGGGCGTCGTCTGGTCGCTCAGCGTGTAGGCTTCCTTGCCGTCGTACAGAACGTACAAAGCGCCATGCACCTGGATACAGGCGATGGTGCATTCGGCGTCGGTCGGCCCCATCCGCATGTGCGAATGATCGCCCGTGGGGCACATGCTGTCCGTAATGGTGCCCGTAAACTTCTGCTTGCCCTGCGCCAGCGTCAGCGCCGCAATGGCGACAAGTGCAATAAGGCCCAAGGCCAGAGACCTCATCCGCCACTCCTTTACTTTGTGCGGGCCCGGCACAGGCGGCCGGGCCCTGATTACATCCCGCTAAGCGCGATTATTCGCCAGGCGTCATGAGGTGCGCGGTGGTCGTACCCGCATTCATGATCCACACGCCACCTTCCTTGCCATTCTCGGGCAGCCCGAGTGTTTTGCCGGTCGCGCCCGGCACGGCGATGGTCACGTGGCTCCGCGGGTGCGCCGGATCGCCCATCGAGTGATACCATACCGATCCGAACTCGGGCTTCACGCGGGTTCCATCTTTCTCGGCGGCGTCGAGCGCGGCTTGTTTCTGAGCGCCCATAGCCTCGAACTTCAGGTTCTGAGCGGCCCGCGGCAGGTTGCCAAGGCTGGTGCATTCCACAATATATGCCGGTTCCCCCGGAAGCCCTGACTTGTCATAACAGACCAGTTTGTTGGTGCCCTTCTTCACGGTGTCGTAACTGTCGTCGGCCTTCCACTTGATGACGGTGGCGCCGGCTTTCAGTTGGGCGGGGGCGGCCATCAGAGCCTTGTCAATGGCAGCTTGGTCGGGTGCTTGCGCAAACGCGCCGGCAGAAACGGCCAGAATACTCAGAGCGATCGTGATTGTGCTTTTCATAGGTGATCTCCAATTCCCTCGCCTGGACCCTCTTGCCTCGCGAGCCCTGAAGAAAAGTCTCTTTAAGAGACAGGACGCGATTCGCGAGCCGTGGACCCGGCGATAGTGTTCAGTATAACGCGCTCCGCACCTGCTCAGGCGGCGCCTCGCAAGCTTCGCCGTAGGCTGCATTCGCAAATCTGTCGTCCACGATTTTTTCATCTGCCCGTCAACGGCTCGTAACTCCGCGATGAGATCGTTGAATTCGGCGGCGGTCACCGTAGCCGAAAACGCACCACCTTCAAAACCAGAAAGGATACCTATGTCGCTAGACTCGTTTTGTATTCGCCACCGGAAGTTGGCATTCGCGCTTCCCGTTTGGCTCGCCGGATTATGCGCTGTCCCGCCCCTGGCCCACGCCGATTCGACCACCCCGATTCAGCACGTCGTCGTCATCTTCCAGGAAAACGTGTCGTTTGACCATTACTTCGCCACGTATCCCGTGGCGGCCAATAACTCCCCTTCCGAACCGGCATTCCACGCCGCGCCGGATACGCCTTCGGTCAATGGATTGAATGGCTCGCTGCTCGGTCATAATCCCAATTCCGTTCAGCCGTTCCGGCTGTCGCGAGCACGGGCGGTGACCTGCGATCAGGATCACAATTACAACGATGAGCAAAAAGCCTTCCATGCCGGACTCATGAACAAGTTTGTCGAGGCCGTCGGTTCCACCAGCGCCAGTTGCGACGTGGCAGGCAAGGGGAAGGGCATCGTGATGGGTTACTACGACGGCAATACCGTGACCGCAATTTGGAACTACGCACAGCATTTCGCGATGAGCGACAATTCGTTCGGTACCACCTTCGGCCCCTCCACTCCCGGCGCGCTCAATCTCATCTCCGGGCAGACCCACGGCGCCACCGTGACTTCCGGGAACGCAGCCGGCAACGTTGCCAATTCGTCGGTGATCGGCGATCCCCGGCCGTCCGCCGCGCTGGATGACTGCACGATCCTGAGCAAGACTCTCATCACTATGTCCGGCACGAACGTGGGCGACCTTCTCAACGCCAAAGGACTCACCTGGGGATGGTTTCAGGGCGGCTTCAAGCCCAGTTCCGTCAACGCCGGCACCGCCGTGTGCGCGACCGCGCACAACAACGTCTCGGGTGCTTCGGCCGGCACGGATTACATCCCGCACCATGCAGCATTTCAGTACTACCCTCAGACCTCGAATCCGCACCACCTGCCGCCGGCTTCCGTCGCCAAAATCGGACGCACCGACCAGGCCAACCATCAATACGATCTGAGCGACTTCTTCAACGCCCTGCACGCCGGTAACATGCCGGCCGTCAGCTATCTCAAGGCGGCCGCGTATCAGGACGGGCATGCCGGCTATTCCGATCCCCTCGACGAACAAACGTTCCTGGTCAACACGATCAACGAGATCATGAAATCGCCGTTTTGGAACAGCACGGCGATCATCATCTCCTATGACGACTCGGACGGTTTCTACGACCACGTGATGGGCCCCATCGTCAACCAGTCCAGCGATGTGGCGAACGATTTTCTGACCGGCGCCGGCCTGTGTGGCGACGGCGGCACCGCGCCTTTCCCGGATCGCTGCGGCTATGGACCCCGCCTGCCGCTGCTGGTGATCTCTCCCTTTGCAAGGCAGAACTTCGTGGACCACAGCGTCACCGACCAGTCGTCTATCCTGCGGTTTATCGAAGACAACTGGACCCTTGGCCGGATCGGCAACTCGTCAACGGATGAGCTCGCCGGTTCTCTTTTCCCGATGTTTGACTTCTCGAAGAAAGCGACCGGGCCGCCGCGCCTGATTCTGGATCCTTCCACCGGACTCGTGGCCTCGCCTGGCAACTCAGACCACTAAGATTCCCATCCGCGGAATCGATAGCGTTTCGACTGCAAACCGCACTGGAACGGCGGCCGCTCCTTCCGGGTGGCCGCCATTCGTTTACACCGCCTGCAAAATACTGTCCAGACGGTACCTTGAACCGCGTGACGACCCTCCGTTGCAATCGTCAAATGATTGGTTGGTTGCTAAACGGCCGCGTCGGATGGATGCGGATGTCTTCGTCAGCCCGATACGTCGCCGGTAGCCCCGAAACGACAAGACGGGAAGGGAACCATGACGACTCCATTTCGAAATCTGGTATTGGCAGGCCTGCTGGCGTGCGCGGCCGCCCTCAGCGGGGCGACTTCGCAAACCGAGGTCCAGGGCGTACTCATCGACAAACAGTGTTCCTCCAAGGCGGAAACGCGAGTAGTGCCCGGGCCGCGGATTGAAGGCGGCATGCTGGTCGCCTACACCCACACCCGGCAATGCGCCCTTCTGCCCGCTTGCCAAAGGAGCGGGTACGGCGTGTTCACGTACGATAGCAACAAGTTCCTCGCGTTCGACTCCGAAGGAAACCGAAAGGCCCTGGCCGTCTTCAAGAATTCCAAGAAGGAAGACGACTTCCGGGTGGAAGTCACAGGCGAGATTCAAGGCGACCACATGAAGGTCGCGAGCATAAGGCTTTTGGACTAGACTCCAGTGAACTTAGCGGACGGCTGCAACGGCGTCGGTCTTGAAATATTCCGGCAGCCCCGGTTTGGTCTCCCGCAGGATCTCGAGCACCGCCCGGCGATCGCCGGCGGAAAGGCGTTTGAATTTCTCGCTCTGGTCCCGGCCTGTCAGAACGTCGTAGAGCCGCCGGTAGACGCGGTCCTTCACCTGCCCGGGCATGGCGTCAAAAGCCTCGCTGTAGATCATGTAGCTGAGCGGATAACGGAACAGCCGCTTCTGGAGATCGAAATCGCGCAAGGACCGCCCCTGGTGGTCGCGCGGCCCGCGCGCCGCAAATGTCTGAGTGAACGTGGACACGCCGGCGACCGGACCGTGGAGCGTGGCCTCGTCGGCGAACAACATGTACGTCACCAGCGATTCCAGATCGGTGTCGAGCTGCGCCTGGTTGGCTTGAACCTGTGCCGCCGGCTCCACTCCGGATGCCTCTGCGATCCGCTCTTCCCAGCCGACGCGAATCATCAGATTGGTCATGCGGGTCTGATGTTCCAGCGTCATCAGCGCCACGATATCGCTCAACCCGCTGAGGTAACCGTGATCGTCGAATTTTTTTGCCAGACTGGTGATGTTCTGGGTATCGTGCAAGTCCAGCACCTCGGGATGGGCCGGATCATGCCCCACCGCGTTTCCGATGTGACGCATGCCCCCGTGCGTGCCCGTGACGTACCATCCGCCCCAGCGCTCCTCGAAGGGCGTACGGTCGTCGGTAATACGTTGTCCGCCGCGAAAGGCCGGCATGCCGGATGCGTCGGTGTAGGACGAAGCGATCAGCAGCCCCGGTATACCGAGAGTCCCCGGACTGGTGTGGCACTGCAGGCACGCGTCGCGCCGATCGAAGCTCGGCGGATTCGTCCCGCCATTGAAACTGTAAAAGATCATCCCCTGCTTGGGATCGAGCGCGGCCACTTCGAGCAAATCGCTGCCGCGTACAAATCCCACCATGGCGTCGTCGCTGAAGTAAAGCGCGCGCGGATTACGAGGTTCGATCCGGGCCGCCTGGAAGCTGGTTTTCGAAAACACCAGGGTCTGCGAGTCGGGATTCACCCCCAATGCCTTAAGAAGGCCCGGCAGATACCCGTCGGGGCCGGGTGTCAGGTGGACTTTTCCATCGATCAGCTCCCGGGTCAGGCGCGTGACCCGGTCTTCCGCGGGACGTGTATCGTATTGAATCGCTGGATGATCGATCGGGATCAGGGCGGTTTCGCCCAGAGTCTGACCGGCGAGTCCCAGAGCGCACCCTAACCCGGCCAGCACCGCCAATCGTAGATTAAACATGCATCTCATATACGCATTTGACGCGCCAACTGCAAATCCCTTCCATATCTTCGCAGGACAAGCTCAGGAAAACCTCGTCAGGGTGTTTTGGCGCACGGACTCAGTCAAATGCCCCAAAGACGCGTCGTAGTACCGGCGACGAACCCAGTAATCCATTGATCTGTAACCTGCGAGCAAGCCGGCACGCCGAGTGCTTGTGGATACTTTTATGGGGTCGGGCCGCATATGCCGATTGGAAGAGGAGGCAATGCCCACATTTTCAATAGCTTGGTGTATACTAAGGACGGACGCGGAATACGCACCGCTGACCAATTCCTACGGAAGTTTTAAGCGGTGTGGCGCGTCGTAGTTCTGGCACGAGTTACGTCACGATTTATTGAGTTAAGGACTAAGGAATCATGCGAACAAAAATCCTGGTAGGCTGCGCGGCCACCACGCTGGGCGTAATCGGGATGTTGGGTCAGGCCCAGAAACCGGCGGCGGTAACCACGATCACCTCGCCTGCGGCCGAGAAGGTTTTTCTCACTCAATATTGCTATGGCTGTCACGGTGATGCAGCGAAGGCCCGCGGCGTCGAGTCCGCGTTACGCATCACGCTGGAGGACCTGGATCCGGCCCATGTCGAAAAGGACCAGGAACATTGGGAAAAGGTGGTTCGCAAGCTCCGCGCGGGGATGATGCCGCCTTCCGGCATGCCGCGGCCGAAACCCGAGGTCATGGAATCGGCTATCGTATTCGCGGAAAACGAACTCGACCGAACGGCCAAGCTTCATATCCCTCCCCCCGGTCTGCATCGCATGAACCGCGCTGAATACGCCAACGCGATTCGGGACCTGCTGGACGTCGACATCGACCCGAGCACGTTCCTGCCCTCCGACGACTCCACCCGCGGCTTCGATAACATCGCGGGCGCGCTGAGTATTTCTCCGACGCTGCTCGAAGGCTATGTCACCGCTGCCGGCAAAATCAGCCGCCTGGCCATCGGCGACATCAGCACCCCCGTCCAGACCACCTATCGCGTGGCCGAAGATACCGATCAGGATTATCACATCGAAGGAATGCCCTTCGGCACTCGCGGCGGCATGATCGTACAGCACGAATTCCCGGCCGACGGCGAGTACAACATGAAGATCACCCCCATCAGCAAAGGCAACATGGGGAACACCAACCCGTTCGGCGAAATCCCCGGCGAGAAGCTGGAAGTATTGCTGGATGGCCAGCGGCTGCATCTGTTCGACTGGGATCGGGATCGCGAAGGACGTGGCGGCGACGGCACGTTCGATTTCAAATTCCCGGTCCAGGCGGGGCGCCACACGGTAGTGGTGACGTTCCTGGCGACCAATTATGCGCCGGGAAACGACCTGGACGAACACTTCCTGCGCAGCACCATCGAAACCGGCGGTCTCCCCGGATACCGCTTCTTCCCGCACGTCGGCAAGTTCGTGATCGACGGGCCCTACGAAGCCAAGGGAGCCAGCAACACCGCTGCCCGCCGCAGGATTTTCGTGTGCAAGCCCGCCAACGCATCTCAGGAAACAGCGTGCGCGCGCCAGATCGTCAACAGCCTGGGCCGCCGGGCCTTCCGCCGGCCGCTGACGGATAAGGATACGGAAACCCTGCTGGGCTTTTACCAGCGCGGGCGCAATAACGGGACTTTCGACGACGGCGTCGAGATGGCGCTGCGCCGCATCCTGGCCGACCCCGAATTCGTGTTCCGCCGGGAGACCGAGCCGACCAATCTGGCCGCCGGCCAGATCTATCGCATCACCGATCTGGAGTTGGCCTCGCGCCTGTCGTTCTTCCTCTGGAGCAGCATCCCCGACGACGAGCTGTTGAAGCTGGCCAGCCAGAATAAGCTGCACGAAAACGCCGTCCTGGAACAACAAGTCAAGCGGATGCTCAAGGATCCGCGCTCGCAGCAACTGGTGAGCAACTTCGCCGGCCAGTGGCTCAGCTTGCGGGCCCTGAAATCCCAGACTCCGGTGCCCATCGAGTATCCCGATTTCGACGACACCCTGCGGCAGGCCATGCGGACCGAAGTCGAAATGTTCGTGGGTAGCGTGATTCAGGAAGATCGTCCGGTGACGGATCTGCTGGATGCCAATTACACGTTCCTGAACGAGCGGCTGGCCAAGCAATACGGAATCCCGGGCATCTACGGAAGCAATTTCCGCCGGGTGGAACTGCCGCCCGCATTCGACATGCGCCGCGGGCTGCTCGGAAAGGGCGCCTTCCTCACGATATCCTCGAATCCCGACCGGACTTCTCCGGTTCACCGGGGCAAGTATACCCTGCAGATCTTCCTGGGCGTGGAGCCTCCGGCCCCGCCGCCCAACGTTCCGGATCTTCCCAAGCAGGATGCCGCCATTCGTGGGGGCCCCCGGCCGACGATGCGTCAGCAGATGGAGCTGCATCGCAAGAATGAGCCTTGTAATAGCTGCCACAAGATTATGGATCCGATTGGACTGGTCCTTGAGAACTTCGACGGGACCGGACAATGGCGGACCTTGGACGATGGCAGCCCGATTGATCCTTCCGGCAAGCTGGTGGATGGCACCAAGCTGAACGGGGTCGCAGACCTGCGTGCAGCCTTGGTCCGGTACTCTCCGCAGTTCGTACGCGTGGTCACCGAAAAGCTGATGATCTACGCGCTGGGCCGCGGCACGGAATACTACGATATGCCTCTGGTGCGTTCGATTGTGCACTCGGCGGAGAAAGATAAGTACAGGTTCTCTTCATTGGTGATCGGTGTGGTCAAAAGCCAGCCGTTCCAGATGAATCAGAAGCTGGAAACAAGTGGTAACGGGCAATTACGAGCCTCCCGCTAGAGATTGCAAGAAGTTATAGAATTGTAGAGGAGAGCGGAAACAAATGTTCCTTACGAAGAAGCACATACCCCGACGGACGTTTCTGCGTGGTGCAGGCATTACCCTCGCATTGCCGCTGCTGGATTCCATGATTCCGGCACAGACGCCCCTGAGCAAGACCGCGGCGGTTCCCAAGACCCGCTTTACCGGCATTTTCGTCCCCCACGGGGCGGCGCCGGGCTACTGGATTCCTGAAGGAAGCGTCCTGGACGCGAAGAAGCTCCCTTCCATCATGGAGCCCCTGGCTCCTTTCGTGGACCAGACCGTCATTATCAGCGGTCTGTGGTCAAAGTCGGCCGAACCGCCTCCGGGCGTGACCGGCGCGGACCACTGGGTGGCGGCAGCCTTCCTGGCGGGCGAAAAGCCCAAAAAGGCCACCGGATCGGACATCCACAACGGCGTCACCATCGACCAGATCATCGCCAATCACATCGGCCAGGAGTCCTTGCTGCCTTCGCTGCAACAGGCCATTGAGGATCCGGGCGCCAATTCGAGCAATTGCGGCGAAGGCTACAGTTGCGCCTACACCAATTCGATTTCCTGGGCTGCCACCAACCTTCCGCTGCCCATGGAGCTCAATCCTCAGGTTGTGTTCGAACGCTTGTTCGGCGACGTGCAAGCTAAGAGCCCCGAAGAGCGCGCGGCACGCCGGGCGCAGGATCGCAGCATCCTGGATTCGATCACAGGCACTTTGACCGCCTTCAAGAAAAGTCTCCCGCCCAGCGATCAGCTGCGCGTCGACGAGTACGCCGACAGCGTTCGCGAGATCGAGCGGCGGCTGGCGATCGCCGCCAAGGCCACCGGAACCATGGAGAACCACGAAGGCATCGTGGTCCCGGCCGGCGTGCCAGATTCCTTCGACGAACACATCAAGCTGCAGTTCGACCTGCAGGCCCTGGCCTACCAGGGCGACATCACCCGCGTTGCGACGCTGCTGTACGCCCGCGACTTGACCGGCCGCAGCTTCCCGCTCAGCGGAACCAATACCGGCTTCCACGGCGGGTCGCACCACGCCGAGAATCCGGACCGCATCCTCGATTATTCGAAGATCAACCGGTATCACGTGCTGTGCCTGGCCTACTTCCTGGACAAGCTCCGGAAGACCAAGGACGGCGACGGCACGCTGCTCGACCACACCCTGGTTATGTACGGCACCAACATGGGCGACTCCAACCAGCACTTGCACTACGACGTGCCTTACATTCTGGCGGGCGGAGCGGGTGGACAGCTCAAAGGCGGGCGTCACCTCCACTTCCCGACCAAGACGGTCGCCACGTCCGATCTTCTGCTCAGCGTTCTGAACATGTATGGCGTGAATCAGGACAAGATCGGTGAGGATTGCACGGGCCGGCTTCCTGGCCTGGTGTAAAAGAACCCTGTGTTCAGCGAAGCCTGGTGTGAAGGGCTTCGCTGAACCTGTATCGCTGATATTTCATTTGCTCATGCTCAGGAGAAGAACGACGATGCGCATCCGGAACGCCATGGCAGCTTGTGCCGTATTATTGGTCCCCGCGATTTATCTTACGGTTCTGAACGCGGCCAACAGTCCCGTGGCGGATGCCGCCATGAAGGGCGATAAAGCCGCGGTGCAGACGCTCATCAAGCAAAAGGCGGACGTGAACCTGCCGCAAGCGGATGGAGCCACCGCTATCCAGTGGGCGGCCTACCGCAATGACCTGGACATCGCCGACCTCCTGATCGCCGCCGGCGCGGACGTGAAGAAGCCGAATCACGATGGCGCGACGCCTCTGCGGCTGGCCAGCATCAACGGAAGCGCGCCCATGATCCAGAAGCTGCTGAAGGCCGGCGCGGACGTGAATGAGACCAGTCCCAACGGGGAAACCGCGCTGATGTTCGCGGCGCGCAACGGCAATCCGGATGCCGTCAAGGTTCTGATCGATCAGAAAGCCGACGTGAACGCGAAAGAGAAGCTGCGCGGCACCACTCCCCTGATGTGGGCCGCTGAGCAGTCGCATTCCGAGGCGATCCAGCTGCTGCTCGCCAGCGGCGCGGATTATAAGGCTGCCTCGAATTTCGACACCAAGGGCAATCGGGCATACCTCGCTCCCACCGTCCGGCAGAGATTGGCATCGGCGCAGGGAGCCGGGGGCTTCGGAGCCCAAGGCCAGTTCGCCGGCCGCGGTAAGCAGGGTCGCGGGTCTGGCGGTCCAGGCCGCGGCAAGCAGGCGAAAGATGGCAAGGCCGGCAAGGGCGCTGCTGGGGAAGAAGATCAAGTGGCCGCTCTCGACGCGGCCGCCGCCGAATTCTCGTTCGGCCGCACGCGCGATACCGATGGCGGCGGGATCACCCCGCTGGTGTTCGCCACCCGGCAGGACTGCATGGAATGCGTCAGGGAACTGCTCACTGCCGGCGCGGACGTCAATCAGGTGACGCACTACGGCTGGACCGCGCTGCTGACGGCCACGCAGAACCGCCACTACAAGATCGGCGCCTATCTGCTCGATCACGGCGCCAATCCGAACATCAGGAATAACGGCGGCTGGTCGCCTCTGTACCTGGCCACCGATAACCGCAATATCGAGGGCGGCGACTATCCGGTCCGAAAGCCCGACATGGACCATCTGGACTTCATCAAGCTGCTGCTGGCCAAGGGCGCGGACGTCAACGTCCGGGTCTGCGGCACGCAATCGACGGCCACCACCTGCGTCGGCGATAGCACCGAGACACGCACCAACTTCACCATGCAGTGGCTCAATGAGGACGGCGCGACGCCTTTCCTGCGCGCCGCGCAATCGAGCGATACCGAACTCATGAAACTGTTGCTGGCCCACGGCGCCGATCCCAAGATCATGACGCAGCGCCATGTCACGGCACTGGCGGTAGCCTCCGGAATCGCCTGGGTGGAGGGCGTCACCTACGAATGGTCGCGGGAGCAAAACGACGAGACGGTGAAGATGCTGCTGGACCTGGGCCTCGATCCCAATGTCCACGACGAAGACGGCCGCACGTCGCTGCATGGCGCCGCGCACAAGGGCCGCAACGAGGTCATCCAGATGCTGGTGGACCACGGGGGCGATCTGGAGGCTCACGATAACGGGAGCCGCGACACCGTCAACGGCGCAATGAAAGGCGTGACCTGGATCCCGGTGCACTACTCCGAGGGCCTGGTCCGCGTCGGCGTGCAGTCGGCCATCGCGCATCCGGAAACCACGGCCTTCATCAAGAAGCTGATGACCGACAAGGGGCTGCCCATCCCGCCCGATATCACGTCTTCAATCTGCTTGACCAAGGGCGTCAACGGCTGCCAGTAGCTGTTTTCAGATTTGTAGCAGAACCTTGCCGCTCGTCGCGCGGGCTTCCAGGTCACGATGCGCCTGAGCGGCGTCAGCGAGCGCGTATTCGCGGTCGATTCGCAACTTGAGCTTGCCTTCGGCGATCCAGCGGAACACGTCACTCGATCGCCATGCTAATTCCTTCGGATCCGAGATGTGGGTATTCAGCGTGGGACGCGCCAGGAACAGCGATCCCCTGCTGGTGAGCCCACGCGTGTCGAACGCTTCGATCTGCCCGCTCGATACGCCGAAGTGGACCATCATGCCGCGCGGCTTCAGGCAATCCAGGCCCTTCAGAAACGTAGCTTTGCCGACGGAGTCGTAAACCACATCGACGCCGCCGGTCAACCTCTTGACCTCCGCCACCCAGTCCTCTTGGTCGTATAGAATCGCGTCGCTGGCACCGGCCTCGCGGGCCAATCGAGCCTTGGCCGGAGTCCCCGCCGTGCCGATCGCGCGGGCCCCCAGCATCGTCGCCATCTGCACCAGTAACCGCCCCGTGCCTCCCGCGGCGGCGTGAATCAGCGCGGTGTGGCCGCTCTTAAGCGGGAACGTCGAGTGCGACAGGTAGTGCGCGGTCATGCCCTGGAGCATGGCCGCCGCCGCCGTGCGGAAGTCGATGTTGTGCGGAATCCGGACCAGCATGCGCGCCGGAACCGCCGCGTACTCCGCGTACGACCCGCGCACCATGCACCACGCCACCCGGTCGCCCGGCGCAAACGAAGGCGAGTCCGATCGTTCCACGGTTCCGGCTCCTTCCGACCCCAAAACCGCGGGGACCGGAATCTTGTTGACGCCGCTGCGCTGGTTAAGATCGGTGAAATTGACGCCCGACACGGCGACCTTCACCAGCACTTCGTCCTTCTTCAGTTCTGGGACGGGGCGGTCGCCGAATTGCATCGCCTCCGGCCCGCCGGTTTGCTCGATGTAGATAGCTTTCATATTCCCCGAAATACAGGTTTGCGCTTTTCAAGAAACGCCTGGCGGCCCTCGCGATAGTCGGCGCTCTCGAAACACTGCCTCACTAGCGCGTCACAGGCGGCGACGTCGGGATCATCGCGGCGCAATTCCCGCACGATGCGCTTCACCGCGCGGATCGTCAACGGAGCGTTCCCCGCGATGGTCTCCGCCAGATCGCGCACATACGTCTCGATCTCCCCGTCCGGCACCACGTGATTCACCAGGCCGATTCGCGCCGCTTGTGCCGCATCGAACTGGCGCGCGGTCAGCAGCATCTCCGTCACGAACTGCGGACCCACCAGAGCCATGATCCGGCGCACATTCGCGTATCCGTAGCCCAGGCCGAGCTTGGCGGCGGGTACAGCATAGCGTGAAGCATCGTTGGCGATGCGCAGATCGCAGCACACCGCGATCCCGACGCCGCCGCCCAGGCAGTACCCGCGGATCATCGCGATGGTCGGCTTGGAGCACTCTCCCAGAATCTGTCCGAACCGGTCCACCGCGACGTTATATTCGGCCACTGCGTCCAAGGTGTCGCGCTCGCTCTCGAATTTCGAAATGTCGGCGCCGGAGACGAACGCCTTGCCGCCCGCGCCCGTAAGCACGATCACCCGCACCGCCGCGTCCAGTTCGAACCGTTCGAGCACAGCCGCCGCGGCCCGCCACATGTCGAGCGACATCGCATTATGGCGCTCCGGATTATTGAACGTGAGCGTCCCGATCGACCCATCCACACTGGAGAGTATTTTGTCCACGCTATACGATTTCCCTGCTGCGCAAGTCTGCGATTTCCGCCGGCGCAAGGCCCAGCGACTCAAGAATCTCATCCGTGTGCTCGCCCGGTTCCGGTGGCCGGCGCGTCAGCTCGTGGGGCGTGCGCGACAGCCGAACTGCCTGCGCCACCACTCGCAAAGGATGATAGAACGGCGATTCGATCTCATCCACCATCTTCAATTGCTCCACCTGCGGATCGGCGAAGACCTGATCCACGGAATAAATCCGCCCGCACGGCACCCCGGCGGCGTTCAGACGCTCGATCCAGGTGGCGCTATCGGCCGACGCCAGAAGCCGCTCGATCTCCGCCGTCAGCACGTCGCGATTCGCCGAACGCTTGTCCGCATTTGTGTATCGGGGGTCCGCAAGCAACTCGGGCGCTCCAATCGCGGGAGCCAGTCGCTCCCATATCTTCTGGCCGCTGGCTCCGATGTTGATATGGCCGTCGGCGGTCTTGAACGCGCCGGTCGGAATGTACAGCGGATGATTGTTGCCGGCCTGTTTCGGAACTTCGCCCGCGTTCAGCCAGCGCGAAGCCTGGAAATCCAGCATAAAAATCTGCGCCGCCAGCAGCGACGTGGTCACCCACTGGCCCTCTCCTGAAGTCTGCCGCTCCACTAACGCCAGCAGGATGCCTTGCGCGCACAGCAATCCCGCGCACAGGTCGGCAATCGGAATTCCCGCGCGCACCGGACCCTGCCCCGGGAGCCCCGTGACCGACATGAATCCGCCCATGCCCTGCGCGATCTGGTCGAACCCGGGACGGTCGCGATACGGGCCGTCTTCGCCGAATCCGGAAATGCTGGCATAGATGAGCCGCTTGTTGACCGCGCGCATCACGGGATAATCGATGCCCAGCCGCCGCTTCACGTCGGGCCGGTAGTTCTCGATCATCACGTCGGCATTCTCGGCCAGCCGTTTCAGAATCGCGATGCCTTCGGGAGCCTTGAGGTTGAGCGTGAGACTGCGCTTATTGCGATGCAGGTTCTGAAAATCCGGACTATGCCGCTCGCCGCCTCCAAATGGATCGACGTCGTCCTGTGCGGGCTGTTCGATCTTAATCACGTCGGCGCCCCAATCGGCCAGTTGCCGCACCGCGGTCGGCCCGGAGCGCACGCGCGTCAGATCGAGCACGCGAATGGAGGCGAGTGGTCCCATACTTCGGCTATTATAGAGGGTCGCAAACATATGGGCAGACGCGTCAGCATCGAAATACCAGGGTTCGAGCACGATAATCCCATCCCAGCCGCGTGCCGCGTCGGGCCATTTCTGATTACCAGCGGAGTCTCAGGCAAGGAACCGTCTACGGGCAAGTATCCCGACGGCATCGAGGCGCAGTGCGCGCAGATGTTCGCGTCTATCCGCGAGATCCTGAAAGTTGCCGGGGCAACGCCGGAAGACATCGCCAAGATCAACGTGTGGATCAAGGATCGAGCCCTGCGTCCGCACGTCAATAAAGAATGGCTGGCGATGTTCCCCGATCCGCACTCGCGTCCCGCTCGCCACACGTTTCCCGCGCCCGATCTGCCGCCGGGCATGCTGGTGCAATGCGAAGTGATCGCGTTCGTCGGTTGACGAACTTGCTGCGGAGCGGGGACTGGCTACGCTGCCCCCAAGCGCGCTCTAGCGCGTGTCCAGCGGATTTCGCTCCGGCGCGCGGGCAGCGCTGCCTGTCCCCGTTCTCGACCACAACACTTTACTGAGTATGAGACGATGCCTAGTGGAGATTTGTCCATGATTATCGATATCCACGCCCACGTCTGTGCCGCCCCCGAGCTGTATCAGTGGAAAGCGAACCAGATGTCGGCGCGCGGGGCGCATGGCTCCACGCCTAAGAAATTCGCCGATGACTGGGTGCGCGATCACCCCGACACCAAGCGCAACCTGCGCGTCATGGACACCGTCGGCACCGACGTGCAGTTCCTCTCGCCGCGGCCCTTCCAGCTCATGCACGCCGAAAAGCCGGTCAAGATCATGGAGTCGTGGGCCATCGCGAATCACGATTACATCGCGCAGCAGGTGAAGGCGTTCCCCCATCGCTTTCAGGGCGTCTGCGCGATTCCGCAGGCTCCCGGCGCGCCGATCACTCTGGGCTTCCCCGAAATCGACCGCTGCGTCAAGGACCTCGGATTCATCGGACTCTTGATCGACACCGACCCGGGCGAAGGCGACAACAGCACGCCCACGCTCGGCGACGAATACTGGTATCCGCTGTGGGAAAAGATGGTGCAGCTGGATCTTCCCGGCCTGATCCATTCCACCGGCTGCAAGCACGGGCGCGAAAACTATAGCCAGCATTTCGTCACCGAAGAAAGCCTCGCGATACTCTCCATCGTCAACTCGAACGTGCTGCAGGATTTTCCCAAGCTGAAGATTATCGTTTCCCACGGCGGCGGATCGATCCCGTACCAGATCGGGCGCTGGCAGGCCGATTACGTGCTCAAAGGCGGCGGCACGGTGGACGAATTCAATCGCCGCTTGAGCATGTTGTATTTCGATACCTGCCTGCACGCGCGCAAGTCGCTCGAGCTGCTGCTGGGCATCGCCGGCAGCCAGCACGTCATGTTCGGCACCGAGAATCCGGGCTCGGGATCGGCTCCCAATCCCGAAACCGGCAAGTCGTTCGACGACATCAAGCCGCTCATCGATGCCATTCAAACGTTGACGGACGAAGACCGCCGCAACATCTTCGAAGACAACGCCCGACGCCTGTTCTCAAGACTGAAAATCCCACGGACCCAGGACGCGGCGCAGACCGCTTCGAGATAAGCCATGGCCAAGATCACCTTCGGACTCGGCACCTCGCACGGCCCCATGCTCTCGATTCCGCCCGAGTACTGGAAGGATCGCGTCTCGTTCGACCGGCAAGCGCGGCATTTCTACCGGGGCAAGACGTACTCGTTCGACGAGATGGTCGAAATCCGCAAGGACGCCCACCTGGCCGAACAGATCACGCCCGAAGTCAGCCTGGAACGGCACAATCGCAATCAGAACGCGATCCGCCAGCTCGCCGATTTCTTCGATCAGCACCGCCCCGACATCGTCGTCATCGTCGGCAATGACCAGATGGAGATTTTCACCAACCAGCACGTCCCCGCGTTCGCCGTCTTCTGGGGCGATCACGTCGAAGGGCATCCCCGCTCGCCCGAATTTCTCGCGAAACTCAACCCGGCCGTGGCGCGCGCTGAAGCCGACCGCACGCCGCCCGTTCACACCGATTATCCCTGCTCGCCCGAGCTCGGCAAGCACGTCATCGAAAGCTTGATCGCCGACGGTTTCGATGTCGCGCAACTCACCAAGCTGCCGACGGGCGAGATCGGGTCGAACGCCGTGCCGCACGCCTATGGATTCGTGTACCGCCGCATCATGCGCGACAAAGTACCGCTGCAGGTGCCGGTGTTCGTGAATACGTTTTATCCGCCCAACCAGCCGCCTGCGGGCCGATGCTTCCAGTTCGGCCGGGCGCTGGCGCGCGCCGTCACGTCGTGGCCCGAGGACATCAAAGTGGCTTTTATTGCATCCGGCGGCATGACCCATTTCGTTCTCGACGAATCCTTCGATCACGAACTGCTCGACGCTATGCAGGCGGGCGACGCGGCCAAGCTGGCGAGCGTGCCCGAGAACATGTTCCAGGCCGGGACTTCCGAGATCAAGAACTGGATCGTAGTCGCGGGCGTTATGGCCGAAGCCGGACTCAAGATGAGCCTGGTGGACTACGTGCCTTGTTATCGATCCGAGGCCGGCACTGGCAGCGCGATGGGCTTCGCCCGCTGGTGCTAGAGTTCGACGTGGGGCAGCTTTTTAAGCTGCATTCCGGCTTTTAGCCGGGCTGGTTAGCGGGGCTGCAAGCCCCGCCGCAGGCTACAAGCCTGCCTCACATGGAGAAAGATTATGCGACGGAAGATTCAAATTGCTGTCCTGCTTGCGACCGTCCTCGCGGCCAACCCCGCGTCAGCCCAGCCGCTCCAGAAGATCACCATCAACTACGCCACCCGCACCGGTCAGGTCTGGCCGCTGTACATCGCTAAAGAGGGCGGCTACTACCAGAAGTACGGGCTGGACGTGAACCTGGCCTTCGCGATTCATCCGGCCGCCATCGCCATGATCGTTAGCGGCGAAGCGGTGATGACTCCTTACACCCTGGAACAATCCATGACGGCCGCCTCCAGGGATGGATCGCTGGTGATTCTGGGGAGTCCGTACAAGAAGAGCCTGTTCGCCCTCATGGCGACGAAGAACATCAAGCGCATGCAGGATCTCAAGGGCAAGCGGATCGCCGTGAGCCAGGTGGGTGACGCGCCCTACAACTACACCAACGGTCTGCTCGCCAAGGCTGGCCTGACGTCCCGGGACATCCAATGGGTTCCCACCGGCGGCGACGTCACCACTCGTGCCACCGCTTTGCTCACCGGACGCGTCGACGCCACCATGATCACCGCGCCGGTCTATTTCAAGCTCGAGCAGGAAGGCTTCTCGAATCTGGCCAATATCAGCGACTACGACGATATCTACGCCCCAGCCGTGTACCTGTTCAAGAAGGCCACCATCGCCGCTAACCCGAAACTGCCAGAACTGCTGATGAAAGCCCACGCCGAGGCTATCAAGCGTTTCTACGACGACAAGGCTTTCGCGCTCAAGGCGTATCAGGCCTGGGACAAACAGGATCCCGGCGAGCTCGAGCGCACCTACGATCACTACAAGCAAGTGAACACCTACGAACGCGTGCCTTATGTTCCCGCCGCCGCGGTGAAATACATTCTGGCCCACGTGGCCGACGCGCAAATCGCGGCACAGATGCGCGCGTACGATTTCCGTAAGGTGATCGACAACACCCTGGTGGATCGCCTGGTGAAAGAAGGCTTCTTCGAGAGTCTGTTCGGGCCTGGAATCAAGGCCGAGGAAGATCGCAAGGCTAAACTCGCGTTCCGGTAGGCGCACTCTACGTAGCCAGCCATTCCGCGGTGCTGCGGCGACCGGTCTCGGCGCTACAATTGAGGACGCGAGATGAGAATCGGTCGAAGCAGAGCTGTGTGGGTGTTGGCGGGCCTTCTGGCCCTCGCGGCAGCGGCCTTTTCTCAGCGCTTCGGCCGGGGCTTCGGCGGCGGCTTTCGAGGCTTCGGTGGCGGCGGCTTTAGCTCCGAAGCTCCCGAATCCGAGTTTTCACCGAACGCCGAATTCCACTTCCTGCGGCTGGAGTATACCGACTATATGCGCCGCGGATTCGGGAACGTTTCGCGCCGGGGAAGGGCCTCCGGCTGGTGGGCGCAGGATTGGCCGGACGCCGACGAACATTTCTCAAAAGGCGTGTCACGCCTCACACGAGTGGATGTGGGCGATCCGCAGCACGTGTCCCTGACGGACCCGAAGCTTTTCGACTATCCGTGGATCTACGCGACGCAAACCGGCTATTGGCAGCTTTCCGACGAAGAGACCTCGCGGCTTCGGGAATATCTTCTGCGCGGTGGCTTCATCATGACCGATGATTTCTGGCAAGAGCAGGAATACGAAGTGTTCCAGGAGACCATGAACCGCGTTCTGCCCGGCCAGCCGATTACGGACATCGGGCTGGATGATTCGGTGATGCACGTGCTTTACGACATCCAGAAGAAAGACCTGACGTTCATCCCGGGGTCGCGCCATTTGGGACGGGACGGAAAGGTTTATCAGCCCCCAGGCACCATGCCCGCCTGGCAGGCGATGTACGATCCCAAGAACCGCATGGTGGTCGCCGTGAACTACAACACGGATATCGGCGACGCCTGGGAGTTCGCCGACGTGCCCTATTACCCCGAGGCGATGACCACGCTGGCGTATCGCTACGGGATCAATTATCTGATGTACGCGATGACGCACTAGCCCGAATGCGGGTGCAAGCGCGCGTCTACGGAAGCTTTATATTCTGTTCCCCGCACACCTCGAACAGGCTCAGCACATTGGTGATGCTGAACAGTTGCCGCACGCGCGCGCTTAGGTTAATCACTTCCAGCCGCCCGCCCGCGCCCTTGACAGAAACGTACAGTCCGATGATCGAACCAAGCCCGCTGCTGTCCATGTAGCCGAGGTCGGTCAGGTCCAGCACGATCCGCTTCGCGTCCGGGAGCAGGCCCCGGACCTCCGACTGGAGGATTCCCGTCGAGCCGGCGAGCAGTTTTCCGGAACATCGCACGATCGCGGCATCGCCCTCCGTGGACGTGACGAGTATCAGTTGAGAAGCGGGCTTCGTGCCACTTTCAGGCATCACCGGGGAACCTCCTGGATACCTATGCTAGCGCGAGCGCAGATCGTCGTGTGCCATCTTCAGGCCCGAAACGGCCAACGCATCTGGCCCCAGAACGTCGCCGGAGCGTGCTCCCCCGTTGCAACTGCGAAAGGGCCTGGACGATTGCGTTTTTCATGGTTCCCAGTCCTGTTGGTGAGAACGCGGCCGGTGCGGCGAAAGTTCCAAAACACTCACCTGAGAGGTGCTATCCTCTGGAGGGAATCGGTCAGGCCATGAGCCGTCGAAACATCCTGTTCGCGCTGGCGGGAGGCGCGGTTTTCGTCGGGTCCCTGTGCGCGTGGCAGCGCGAGTTTCGCGAGTATCCAGCCATCGAGTACAACAATTTCCCGCTGCCGGAAGGTTATCAGCGGCCGTCTGAGTGGGTGTTCGCAAGGCTGATGTATCCCCCGGCGCCCACCGCGCGTTTTGACCGGTCCGGACGGACGGGCTGGGCGAACGGCATGTCCAGTTGGACCCAGGATTACCCCCGCGCGGACCGTCATTTTCTGGCCGCGCTGAGCCGCCTCACGCGTATCGACGTGCGTCCCGTGGAACAGCCGGTGAACCTGGACGATGAAGATGACGTTTACAACTGGCCCATGCTCTACGCCGTGCGGCCAGGCGAGTGGGATCTCACCGGCAAGCAAGCCGCCAAGATGCGCGATTACCTGGCTCGCGGTGGTTTCTTCTGGTGCGATGACTTTTGGGGGCCTTTTGAGTGGGACGTCTTCATGCAGAGCATGGGACGCGTCCTGCCGGGAAAGACTCCCGTGGATATTCCCGAAGATGACACGGCTTTTCACATCCTCTACGACTTGAACAACCGTTTCCAGGTTCTGGGCGCATGGGGCCTGTACGGCCGCGGTGCGCAGAATGGCGGTGACACTCCCTACTGGCGCGCCATTTACGACGACAAGGGCCGGATCGAGGCCGCCATCACGCCCAACTCGGATCTGGGCGACGCGTGGGAATACGCGGACGATCCCGAATATCCGGAGCCGTACTCGCATCTGGCCATCAACATCGGCGTCAACTATGTGATGTACGCTCTGACTCACTAGGGAGCGCGGAAAAAGCTCCGCTTGAGGCCGGGGAAGGTGAGCATTGCGAACCTGCATGATATCCTTGGGGTACTCCCCAGCGGTGTTTTATGCGCCCCGACAGCTATTCCACTCCTAGCGGCATCGTCGTCGAACGCACGTTTTCCAAGGTTGCGTTTGAAAAGGGCCTGCGCGGGCTGCTGCATAAGCTCGATACCCAGCGCGGCATCTATCTTTCCTCCGGTTACGAATACCCCGAGCGATACTCGCGTTGGGACGTGGCATCGATCGCGCCGCCGCTCGAGATCGTCGCGGCCGACCGCGATATTACGCTGACCCCGCTCAACGCGCGCGGCGAGGTCATCAATCGTCTGCTGGAGCCGGTTCTGCGCCCGCATCCGCACTGGGAATCCTTCGAGATGGTGAACGGCATCCTCCAGGGCAAGCTTAAGCCGCTGCCCGAGCTGTTCCCGGAAGAAGAACGCAGCAAGCAGCCGTCGGCCTTCTCGTTGCTGCGCGCGCTGATCGCCGAGTTTCACGGGCCGTTTGCGGGCCGTCTCGCCCTGGTAGGTGCATTTGGTTACGACCTGCTGTTCCGCTTCGACCCGATTCGCACCAAGCACCCGCGCTCGGGTGTCAAGGATTTGCGCTTGTTCCTGTGCGATGACATCTACTTCATGGATCGCAAGAAGGAACACATTGAACGGTACCGGTTCGATTTTACGCGCGGCGAAGACAGCACGCGCGGACTTCCGCACGCCGCCCAGCGCGTCAAGAAAACGAAAAAGAAACCGGAACCGGGCCCCATCGTCAGCGACCACACGCCTTCCGAGTACGCCGCCAACGTCGAAACCGTCCGCGAAGGAATGCGCCTCGGCGATTACTACGAAGTGGTTCTCCGCCAGACCTTCCGCACGCCGTACGCGGGCGGCGCGGCGGAATTGTTCGAGCGCATTCAGAAAGCCAGTCCCAGCCCGTACGAGTTCTTGCTCCAGTTTGGCGACGAACAACTGATCGGCGCTTCGCCCGAAATGTTCGTGCGCGTGGAGCAGCGCGAGGATGGCGCTCGCGTGGAGACTTGCCCCATCGCGGGCACGGCCCGCCGCACCGGAGATCCGCTGCGCGACGCGGATAATATACGTGAACTGCTGTCGTCGGCCAAAGAAGAATCCGAGCTCACGATGTGCACGGATGTCGACCGCAACGATAAATCGCGCGTCTGCAAACCCGGTTCCGTACGAGTGATTGCGCGACGCTTGATCGAGAGCTACGCGGGCCTGTTCCACACCGTGGATCACGTGGAGGGAATCGTGGCCGACGGCTTCGATTCGCTCGACGCGTTTCTCACCCACATGTGGGCCGTTACGCTGATCGGGGCGCCCAAGAAGTGGGCGGCGCAGGCCATTGAGGATCTGGAGAAAGACGCCCGCGGCTGGTACGGCGGCGCCGTGGGGCTCATCTCGCTCGACGGCGGCATCAACACCGGAATTACGATTCGCACGGTTCACTTGCGCGATGGCGTGGCAGCGTATGGCGCGGGCGCGACGCTGCTCTACGATTCCATCCCCGAGCAGGAAGATCGCGAGTGTCATTTAAAGGCCACCGGCTTCTTCCGGGTGCTCGATCCGCAATTCAAAGCCGAGCCTGCGTACGCGCCGAAGAAGGACCAGACCCAGGGCGTTCGAATGTTGCTGGTCGACAACGAAGACTGCTTCATCCACACGCTGGCGAACTACGCGCGCCAGACTGGAGCCGAAGTCATCACCTATCGCGCGGGATTTCCGCTGGAGATGATCGAGAAGCTGGCGCCTTCGCTGATCCTGGTTTCCCCCGGTCCGGGCCGACCCGAGGATTTCGGTGTGCCCGCGCTCGTTCGGCAGGCCGCCAAGCTTGAAATCCCGGTGTTCGGCGTCTGTCTGGGCTTGCAGGGCATGGTGGAAGCGTTCGGCGGCGAGCTGGGAGTCCTGGACTACCCTATGCATGGCAAGCCATCCACCGTACGCCATCGCGGACTAGGGATTTTCGAGGGCCTGCCCGAAACATTTCGAGTGGGAAGGTACCATTCGTTATTCGCCATCCGCAATCGGCTGCCGAGCTGCCTGGAGGTGACGGCCGAGAGCGAAGACGGCGTCATCATGGGGGTCCGTCACCGCGAATTGCCCATGGAAGCCGTGCAATTTCATCCGGAATCGATCCTGACGCTGGAAGGCGATTGCGGCCTGCGGCTGATCGAAAACGTCGTCAGGACGCTGGGGCACGCTCGCGCCGGCGCCGGTACTCGGTAACAATTGTGTTCAGTACTATGTCTTCTGGGACTTGTCGAGTGGCGCGGTTTGCCTTCATACTGTAAGTTCCTATTATGGATTTGCAAGACGTCCTATTCATCGTTTTAGTTGTGCTCGTAGTGCTCGATCTCCTCGGCCGGGATTCAGGCGGCGGGCGTCGCGGCCGCGTGCCCGTTGTCTAAGCGCGGCGTCTGAGCGCGAGGTTGTGTAAACATAGCTCTTTATGTTTCCACGACACGGCTCCGCATGGCGGAGGTAATCGTCATTGGCGGAGGGCTGGCGGGTTTGGCATCCGCCGCGGCTCTGGCCGGCTCCGGGCACACGGTGCGCGTGCTGGAAGCACGGCGGTTTCTGGGCGGCCGGGCGACCTCCTATGAAATCGGCACCGGTGAGAATGCCGAGACCATCGATAACTGCCAGCACATCCTGCTGCGCTGCTGCGTCAATCTGCTGGATTTTTACCGCCGCCTCGGTGTCGAGGATCAGATCCGGTTCTATCGCGACTTCATCTTTATCGAGCCGGGAGGGCGGCGCAGCGTGCTGCGCTCGGGTATGCTGCCGGCGCCGGCGCATTTCACCGAATCCTTCCTCAGTCTAAAGTTCCTGAACCTGTCTGAAAAAATCGCGGTGATGCGCGGGATCCGCGCCATCAAGAACCAATACAAGCGCCGCACCGATCTGGACCGGATCACCATGCTCGACTGGCTGCGGGAACAGCGCCAGCCGCCGCGCGCGATCGAACGGTTCTGGAGGCAGATCATGGTGAGCGCCATCAGCGAAGAGCTGGATGCCACCGCCGCCGCGCACGGATTTCAGGTATTCCGGCTGGGATTGCTGGCGCGCGGGGATTCCTATCAGATGGGTGTGCCCAAGATTCCGCTAGGCGAATTGTATAGGGAAGAGAAGTGGAAGAAAATCGGGCCCGTGGAATTCCAGTTGCGCTCGCCAGTGGAGCGGATCGTGATCGAGGATGGAGCGGTGCAATCCGTGCTCGCGCGCGGCGAGGAACTGCGCGCGGACTACTACATCTGCGCCCTGCCCTTTGAACGCGTGCCGGACGTGGCGCCGGGGCTGGATCTGGATGTTTCGGAATTCGAGTACTCGCCCATCACGGGGATCCACCTGTGGTTCGACCGGCCGGTGATCGATGTGGCCCAGGCGACGCTGCTGGATCGCACCATCCAGTGGGTCTTCAACAAACACGAAGGCCGCGCGGTGCAACTGGTGGTGAGCGCGTCGCGCAGTTTGCTCGAGATGCCGCGCGCCGACGTCATCGCGCTGGCCATCCGGGAGCTGGAAGAGTTTCTTCCCGCGGCTCACGGCGCGAAACTGGAGAAGGCCCACGTGGTCAAGGAAGTCCGCGCGGTTCTCTCGGCCAGACCGGGCTTGGAATCCCGGCGTCCGCTGAGCCGCACGAACGTGCCCAACCTGTTTCTGGCGGGCGATTGGACCCGTTCGGGGTGGCCCGCGATCATGGAAGGCGCCGTGCGCAGCGGGTATCTGGCGGCGGAAGCCGTGGCGGAAGCGATCGGCCGGCCGGAGCGGTTTCTTCTGCCCGATCTCGCGTAGAGCGAGCTGAAAAAGGGGACAGGCTACTCTGTCCCCTACCGCCAGCTCTCGACTCCGGCTGCCAAGGTGGGAGTGGACAGAGCGGCCTGTCCCCCTTTTCTCCACAATGCACGTGGGATAATACGGGCATGCGGAAACTGATCCTTCTGCTCGCGCTGGCGTTGCCGATCGCATTGAACGCAGACGACCTGACGCGGCTTCAGATCCACGTGACCAATGAACGCGGCAAGCCCGTAGACCGTGCCTCCGTGATCGTCAAATTTGTCAGCGGGCGGTCGCTCAAAGCTCTCGGGTTGAAAAAGGCCCGGCTGTCTTGGGAGCTAAAGAGTTCCCAGGAAGGCATGGCCAAGATCCCGGGGATTCCCAAAGGCAAGATCCTGATTCAGATCAACGCCAAGAACTACCAGACGTTCGGCGACACGTTCGATATCGATGAAGACGAGCGCGTGGTCGATATCGTCCTCAAGGATCCGCAAGCCCAATACTCCGTTCACGACCAGTAAAAGCAACGGCTACATGCCGTTCGTTAATACGCGGCTTGTGCCTCTCATTTCCCCACGGCTTTCCACACATCCGCCTTGTACTGCGGGGCAGCGGAGGTGTGCACGTTTATGTAACGGTCAAAATCGAGATTGAGCTTCTCGAGAATCGGAACCAGGGCTTTGACGTGATCGTTGGCAGGTTGCCCGGGAGTCACCGAGAAATCGCCCTGGAAGAGGACCTTTTCCTTGGGGATGAACGCGATCATCAAGCCGTTGGAGTGGGGAACCGGAGAGACGTGGTACATCTCCACGGTTCGCGTTCCGTCTGAGTACACTTTCTTCTCCAAAACGGTTTCGATCTTGGCTTTCTTCGGATTCTTGGCGAGAGTGTCGTTCAGCAGCGTTCTGGGGGTGTTGAGCGCTTTCTCCAAAAACTCCGCGTTGTTCTTCTGCGTGATGATCGTTGCGCCTTCGGCCACCAGCACCGGCAGTCCTCCCGTGTGATCGGCGTGGGGGTGCGTGTTCATAACGTAACGGATCGGCTTGTTGGGAATCAACTTCTTGGTTTCGGCGACGTACGCGAGAGCACGCGCCTCGGATTGTCCCGCCTCCAGCATCATGATGTAGTTTTTGAACTCCACGATCACCGAGTCGTAGCTGCCGGGTCCGGTGGTGAGCCTGTAGAGGCCGTCGCCGAGCTTTTCGGAAGTCACTACCAGAGGAGCAGGTGCGCCGCCACCGCCGCCGCCACGACCTCCAGCCGGTGCAGGAACCAGCGATACGACATCGGCAGGATTCGCCTTCGCGGCCGTCACGTCGACTTCAAAGAAGGGCCATCCGCCGCGCGTCTGCACGATCTTGGAAGGAGCCATGACTCCGCCGAAGTCCTTCCAACCCGTGTAAGTGGCGAGGATGTGCATGTCGCCCATAATGTTTTCACCGAGCCACGTTTCCACCCGGTCGACGATATTGTGTTCATCGACGTAGCCATGGATGACGTAGCTCTTGCCGGAAGGCGCCTTGACCGCTGGGCTCCAGGTCAGGACGGTGTAATTCTTGCCATCGACCTTGCGGCGGCTCGCGGTGGCGTTGTTCTCAGCCGCGCCTTTTAGGAATCCCCAGGGCGTGATGTACAACTCCAGGGAGTTGCCCCAGGGTTGCGACACGTCCGCCTGCCGGGCCGTGACCTGCTGAAAGAACGTTCCGGGCATCGGCTGTGTTGCGCCGCCACCGGCGGGATTATTCGTCGCTCCCGTGTGACGCGACGCCGGGGCCGTCAGATCGATCACGCGGACGTAGTTGTTGATCGGCCGCATCGGATCGTGCGTTCCCCGGCAGATCATGTCGGCGGCGTTGGATCCACACTGCTGGAAAGCAACGTCCTTCGCCGATCCCGAGTACGTGATGGATTTCAGATCGCCCAATGCCTTTTGCGCGTTGGCGATCACGGTTTTTGCATCCTGCGCCATCGCGCTCCCACACAGGAACGCCAGGCACATCGCGATTGCGGCAAGTTTTTTCAACACAGCTTCTCCTCTTATTCAATGTGGTTGCCCGGTAGAACGCACCCGTCACCCATCCTGGATATTCTATATCGACTCGATCTCCTGTGGGCGGCGTCAAGATCTGCCGTCCCCAGCACGACGAGTCTCCGCCTCCTGCTGTGCGTGTTGAGATATCTATATACTAAGAAGGCTGAGTATGCACAAATCCGACTCTTTGCAAGGCTCGCTCGATCTGCTCGTCCTGAAAATCCTCTCGCGCCACCCGCGCCTGCACGGCTACGCCATCATGTCCGCGATTCAGGACGCCTCCGGCGAAGTGCTGCGCGCCGAGGAGGGTTCGCTCTATCCTGCGCTGCATCGAATGGAGGAAACTGGCTGGATTCGCGCCAAGTGGATCACCAAAGACACTGGCCGCCGCGCACGCATCTATGAGCTGACCGCTGCCGGCAAGAAGCAACTTGCTTCTGAGGAGTCGCGCTGGCAAGCCGTGACCTCGGCCGTGAACCGCGTCCTAAGGACGGTCTAAGCGATGTCTCTGCTCTCCCGCATCAGGAACGCCTTTCGCGGAGAACGCCTGAGTCGCGAGATCGATGAGGAGTTTTCAGCCCACATCGACGATGCCATCGGGCAAGGCCGCGATTCCTCCGAAGCTCGCCAGGCATTCGGCTCCCCCTTGCGCCAGCGTGAGGCTTCTCACGACGTAAGAGTCGTCGCGTGGATCGATGCCCTGCGCGCCGATACCGTATTCGGCTGGCGTCAGATCAACAAGCGCAAGGCGCTTTCCGCCGCCGCGATCCTTTCGCTCGGCCTCGCTATCGGAGCCTGCACATCCGCCTTCCGCATCATCGACGCACTTTTTCTGCGTCCCTTGCCGATCGCGAATCCAGAGCGGCTCTACGGACTCTCCCAGCCGAAATTCGCTTTCACATACAGCCAATTCCGTCAGATGCGAGCATCGTTGAAAGAAGACCCAAAAAATCAAACGGAGCTGATCGCGATCTCTGCGGCTCCATCCTTGGATTTGGCCTACGGCTCCGAGCAGGAAATCGAGAAAGCCAACGTCCAGTTTGTTTCCGGCTGGATGTTTGGTTCTTTCGGCCTCCGTCCTGGTCTGGGCCGGCTACTCGCAGAAACCGATGATCTAAAGCCCGGCGCGAATCCCGTCGCCGTTCTCTCCTACGATTACTGGACCCGCCGCTTTGCGCGCGACCCGAACGTACTCGGGCGCACGGTTCGCATGGGTCCGGACTGGCGCATTGGCCAGAGCAGCAAAGGTTTCGAGATCGTCGGCGTCGCGCCCGAGCGCTTCACCGGCACCGAGCCCGGCGCGGTAACTGACATCTTCGTTCCGAACATGATGCACGCTCTGGTCGAACTTCCGGTCGCGGCCTTGTTCCAGACATACGTGCTCTTGCCTCCGGGAGGTGCGATCGAACCTGTTCGAGACCACCTGCTCGCCGTGCTTCGGTCCGCTAGCACGGACGTCTCGCACGCTCCCAGGACGCTCAATGTGGAGTCCGCCGTTGCCGGAGCTTTCGGATTGCGAACGGATTACCGTCAGGCCCTCGCGGCTTTCGGCGTGTTAGTCGGTCTGGTGCTGCTGATCGCTTGCGCGAACGTCGCGAATCTGATGATGGCTCAAGCTGCGGCTCGGGCGCGCGAGATGGCTCTCCGCGTCTCCATCGGCGCGGGACGCCGGCGTCTCATCCAGATGGTGCTGGTGGAAAGCGCTATCCTCGCGCTGTTCGCCGCCGCCGCCGGCGGATTGTTTGCATGGTGGGCCGCACCTTTTGTGGTGAGCCGGATTAATCCTCCGGACAATCCGGCGCGTCTGCTCCTCACTCTCGATTGGCGGGTCATCGCATTCGCGTGGGCCCTCACGCTGGGGGTGACGGGTCTCTTCGGTCTAGCGCCGGCACTCCGAGCCTCGGCAGTCAAACCAGCCAGCGCACTCAAAGGCGGTGACGCGCCTCAAGCCGCCGGACGATGGATGCACACGCTGATCGCCGTACAAGTCGCCTTCTGTTTTCTGGTCTTGTTCGTCGCCGGACTTTTCATGACCACATTTGAACGTTTGTCGAACCAGCCCACCGGAATCTCCGCCGCACGACTTGTGAACCTCAATATCGTCACGCTAAAGCCGATCGAGCCCGCGGTTCTCTGGGATCAAGTGGCAGAGCGTCTGCGCACTCTATCGGGTGTCGAATCCGCCGCTTTTGCCGATTGGCCCGTGCTGGATGGCAACGGTTACAAGACGACGGGAGTCTCCATCCATGGGGCGCCTCCCAACGGCATCACGGCGTGGACGATGAACATCTCGCCAGGTTGGATCGACACCATGAAAATTCCCCTCCTTGCAGGCAGAGACTTCACTCCCGCCGATACTCCCGGCGCGGCGATCGTGAACGAGGAGTTCGCCAAGGATTTCGTCAACGGAGAGAATCCAGTGGGAAAGACGTTCGGAGGCACGGCAGGCGCCATGGATGGGCGGCGTTTCCAAATCGTCGGCTTGGTGCGCGACGCCAGTTACCGTTACCTGCGTCAAGCGATACTGCCGGTAGTCTACACTGCGTTTGACGAGGACCAGGGCCGGATGCTGCTCAGCGGAACCTTCGTCGTGCGAACCTCAGGCGCCAACCCTCTCGCGCTGGCGAATATTCTTCGCGCGGAGGTTTCGCGCGCTCAGCCCGATTTCAGAGTCACCAGCGTCCAAACTCAGCAGGGATTGATCGACGCACAGACCGTTCGCGAGCGTCTCCTCGCCATGCTCGCTCGCTTCTTCTCCGTAGTTGCCTTGCTGCTTGCCGGCGTCGGTTTATATGGTGTGCTCGATTACTCCGTGTTCCAGCGCCGGCGCGAAATCGGCATTCGCATGGCGATAGGCGCACAAGCCAGTGAAATCGTCCGCCGCGTCGCGTTCGAGAGCCTCGTTTGGGTGATCGCCGGAGCGGCCGTGGGTCTCGCTCTCGGCTTGTCCTTGGCTCGTTTCATCGAATCGTTGCTCTATGGAGTGAAGGCCACCGACTGGAGCGCCCTCGTTCCTCCGGCACTCGCCCTCCTCGCCGCGGCCGTCCTCGCGGCTTTGCCGCCTGTGGTCCGCGCCGTTCACATCGATCCCGTAAAAGTATTGCGATCCGAATAGCCGCCAGCCCCAATCTCCAAACAATTTTCGTCCCAATTCTTCCAGCAACATGAAAGCTTCGTTCCTCCTCTTCCGTCCCTCCAGATGCTAAACCTTGAATTGGAACCCGCTCCAATCGCCTCGTGGGAATTGCTTGGGTTCGTTTTGTCGCTGACGTGTTTCGTGCCCCAAAGCCGGCATGCTAGGATTTTGGATTCATGACCCAACCGACATTCGATCTTCGCGCCTCTGCCCACCAGGAAATGCTCGCTGAGGGATTTCAGCCGGATTTTTCTCCCCAGGTGGTCCAGCAAGTGAAGGCACTCGAAGCGCGGAAGGAGCCAGCGACAGCCGACGGCGTGCGGGATCTGAGGTCGTTACTGTGGTCATCCATCGACAACGACACTTCCCGCGACTTGGATCAGGCCGAGGTCGCCGAGCGCGTGAGCGGCGGGATTCGCGTGTTGGTCGCAATCGCGGACGTGGATCACGATGTGCCCGCCGACTCTCCGATCGACAAGCATGCCGCATACGAAACAACCTCGGTGTACACCGGCATCGAAACCTTCCCCATGCTGCCGGAAGAACTTTCGACTGGCCTGACTTCGTTGAACGAGGCTGTGGACCGGCTGGCGGTCGTGGTGGACTGGGTGGTCCGCAGCGATGGGTCGGTCTCATCTCCTGGCGTCTATCGGGCGCTGGTTCGCAATCAGGCACAGTTGGCCTACAACGGCGTCGGGGCGTGGCTGGAAGGAACCGCCGCCCCGCCGCCGAAAGTAGCCGCGTCCTCCGATCTGGCGGCGCAACTGAAACTGCAGGACGAGGCCGCGCAGATTCTCGGCGCGGAACGTTTCAAGATGGGCGCCTTGAACCTCGATCGCGTGGAGGCCGAGCCGGTGGTTTCCGACGGTGAGGTGCGGGGCGTCAACGCGCGGAAGAAGAATCGTGCCACGGAATTGATCGAGAATTTCATGGTCGCCGCCAATGGCGTGATGGCGCGCGCGCTTCAGGACGCGAAGGTGAGTTCCATCCGGCGCGTGGTCCGGACGCCGGAGCGCTGGCCGCGCATCGTCGAACTGGCGGCGCGCTATGGCGAGAAGCTTCCCGCTGAACCGGATTCTGGCGCATTGAACGCCGTGCTGCAAAGGAGAAAAGCGGCCGATCCCGATCACTACGCCGAGGTTTCTCTGGCGGTGTTGAAGCTCATGGGCCCCGGGGAATACGTGCTGGCGCGAAGCGGCGAGGAAGCCCCGGGACACTTCGCCCTGGCCGCACACGACTACACGCATTCGACGGCGCCCAACCGCCGCTTTGCCGATACGGTGACGCAGAGGCTGATCAAATCGGTTCTGGGCAAGCAGCCCTGTCCGTACTCGGATGCGCAACTGGATGCGATCGCCAAAAACTGCACGCTCAAGGAAGACGCCGCCCGCAAGGTGGAGCGCGTGATGGGCAAGCGCATGGCGGCGGTGGCCATGCGGCATCGCATCGGGGAAACGTTCCACGCGGTGGTGACGGGCGCGGGTCCGAAGGGCGTGTTCGTGCGCGTGCTGGGTCCTCCGGTAGAAGGAATGCTGGTGCATGGTCATCAGGGCGCCGACGTGGGCGACCGGCTGCAGGTGAAACTGGTCGGAACCAACCCGCGGCGAGGCTATATCGACTTCGCGAAGGTTTAGTTGACCACTGCGATACAGTCGATTTCCACGCGCACATCGCGCGGCAGGCGCGCGGCTTCCACCGTGGCGCGGGCGGGCGGATGATCGGGAAAATAGCGCGCGTAGACTTCGTTCATGCGCGCGAACTCGCCCATGTCCTGGAGATATACGGTTGTTTTGACGACTTTTGCCAACGACGCCCCGCAGCTTTCGAGCACGGCCTTGAGGTTTTCGAGCACGCGTTCGGTCTGCGCGGCGATATCGCCGTCGATAATCTTGCCGCTGGCGGGATCGAGAGGGATCTGGCCGCTCAAGAAAGCGAAGCCGTTCGAGACGACCGCTTGAGAATAGGGACCGATCGCGGCGGGAGCATTCGGGGTTGAGATGATCTTCATAGTTTGAGTGTGCGGATGAGTTTGTTCACGTGCTCGATTCCTTCCTGTTGCAGGAATTCGTCGAGTTCACGAGCGATGCGCACGGGAGCGGACGGATCCCAGAAGTTGACGGTTCCCACCTCGACTGCGGATGCCCCGGCGATGAGGAATTCGGCCGCATCCAGACCATTCGAGATCCCACCCAGGCCAACCACGGGTATCTTGACCGCGCGCGCGGCTTCGTACACCATGCGCACGGCGAGGGGCTTGATCGCGGGGCCGGACAAGCCGCCGAATCCAGCTCCTAAACGAGGTTTGCGAGTCCGCGGGTCGATGGCCAGCGCGACGAAGGTGTTCACCAGCGAGAGAGCGTCGGCGCCGGACTCCTCGGCTGCCTTCGCCAACGGCTCGATGCGCGCGACGTTAGGAGAAAGCTTCACCATCAGAGGTCGCCGCGCGATCTTGCGTACGGCACTGACGACTTCGGCCAGCAAGGCCGGGTCGCTCGAAAAGAAGATCCCGCCGTGTTTGGTATTGGGGCACGAGACGTTGAGTTCGTAAGCGGCGATGCCCTCGGCGTCTTCGAGCACGCGGACGACCTCGAGATAATCGTCGACGGCGTAGCCGAATACATTGGCGAAGATCGCAGTGCCCGCGCCGCGCAACTCGGGCAGCTTTTCGGCGACGAACGCCCGGACGCCGATATTCTGCAGGCCGATGGAGTTGATCATCCCCGCCTCGGTTTCCCACACGCGCGGCGGCGGGTTGCCGTCCATGGGCTCGCGGGACAGACCCTTGACCACGATGCCGCCGATCGCGGCCAGATCCACCAAATCTCTCAGTTCGACGCCGTAGGCGTAAGTACCGGAGGCGGCCAGCACAGGCGTTTTAAGAGGAAGGCCGCACAGCGAAGTAGCCAGGCGGGAAGGCATTTTGTTACAGAGTAGCAGTATGTCTACGCCGCAAGACGGAGCGCGGCGCGATCGACTGCTGACTCAAATGATGGCGCGCGCCGCGCCCTTTGCGGCCCGGTGCAGGCTAATTGCCAAAAACCGAGGGTACTAAGGTCTTTCGCTGATGGCCGGACCGCCGAGAAGGACAGAACATTAGAGTGTGGGGAAGCCTCGGATAGGCAAGCTGCGCTCGTTGTCGTCGAAGTACTCGGCGTTCACGTCGATCCTCCTCCTTTGGGTGGTCGCGATCAGCTTGTGGTGGGACATCCACCTTCACACCTTCAACTGGACCAAGGGCCTGATTCTATGCGGGGTCGTGCTGGTCGTGGCGGCGGCCATCTCGCAATTCACCAATCGGCTGCTGGCTCGTCCGCTGACACTGCTCGAAGCCGGGATCACTTCGGTGCGGGAAGGGCGGCTGGAGCCCATTCGGGTGAGCCGGACCGGGGACGAAATCGAGTACCTGGGAGAGAGTTTCAACCGGATGATCACAGCCCTGGCAGCGTCCCAGGAGGAAATCCGGCAGTATCAGGAGCTGCTTGAGGAGCGTATCCGGCAGCGCACCCAGGAACTGGAAAAGGCCATGCACGGAGCGCTGGCGGCCAGCCAGGCGAAGAGCGAGTTTCTAGCCAACATCTCCCATGAACTGCGGACGCCGATGAACGGCCTGCTGGGCATGCTGGACCTGGTTCTCGACAGCCCGGTGGGCGGCGAGCAACGCGAGCAAGTGGAGATCGCGCAACGTTGCGCCTATTCGCTTTTGGACCTGCTGAACGATATTCTCGATCTCTCCAAGATCGAGGCGGGCCGCATGATCCTGGAACAGGTACCCTTCGACTTGCGCTCGGTCGCGGAAGACTGTGTGCGCGCGCAAAGCGCCAAGGCGCAGCAGAAGGGCGTGGAACTCCGCTACGAATACGCCGGCGAGGTCACCAACGTAACGGGAGACCCGCTGCGGCTGCGTCAGATTGTGGCGAACCTGCTGTCGAATGCCATCAAGTTTACGGAAAAGGGCTCGGTGAACGTGCGGCAGAGCGTTTCGGCGGCAGCGGACGGAAAGCTCAACATGGTGCTGGACGTGATCGATACCGGAGCCGGCATTCCGGCTGAGAAAGTTCCGCTGATTTTCGACAAATTCACGCAGGCCGATTCGAGCATCAGCCGAAAGTATGGCGGTACCGGGCTGGGACTGGCGATCACGAAGAGGCTGGTGGAGTTGCAGGGAGGACTGATCCGCGTGGAGAGCCGGGTAGGACGGGGGAGCACGTTTACAGTGGAAATACCTTTCGAGACGGCGCCGGCGGCGGAGCCCGCAGTCGAACCTCTAAGCGAGCAGCGAGCTGCCGTGCCAGCCGCGAAACAAGTAAGGCTACTGCTGGTGGAAGACAACGCCGTGAACCAGCGTGTGGTTCTGGCGATGCTCCGCAAGAAGAACTACGCGATCGATGTGGCCAACAACGGTCAGGAAGCGCTGGACAAACTGGAGCGCGCCACGGAACCGTACAATCTGATCCTGATGGATGTCCAGATGCCGGTGCTGGATGGTTTGGAAACCACGCGCGCGATCCGGCGCAACAACAAGTGGGACTATCTCCCGATCATCGCCATGACCGCACACGCGATGATTGGGGATCGCGAGCGCTGCTTGCAGGCGGGCATGAATGCGTATATCTCAAAACCGGTGCAGCAGGCCGGTTTGATCGCGGTGATCGAGCAGTATCTGGCTTCCGGAACGGGCCAGGCCACGGCGCCGCAAGTCAGCGGCGTGGAACGAATCCTGACCGCAAAGCTGATGCAGGAAGACCGGGCTCTGGTAAGCGAAATGCTTCGCCTGTTCTTGGAAGTGGCGCCGGAGCGGCTGGAGAAACTGGAAACGGCAGCGGCGCGCGGGGACGCGCAGACGCTCTCTGAAGAATCCGCGCGCATTGGGTTGGCGGCGGAGCACATCGCCTCCACCAGCCTGGGCCAATTGGCCCGGAGCATCGGAGACGCGGCGGCGCAAGGGGACTTCGGCGCGGTCAAAGCGGACGTAGAAGCTCTGCGGCGGGAGATCCAGTCGCTGGAAGCACTAACGACCTGATCCATTCCCAAGTCTGAAGAACGTCCTCCTCGGTGGTGGCAACGTTTCCGATCGCCAGACGAAGCACGAATTTCCCGTGGAGTGTGGTTCCGGACAGGAATGCGCGGCCGCTGGCATTGATGCGCTCTAGCAGATCGCGATTGTCCTGATCAGAGCCCCTGTATCGAAAACACACCAGTGAAAAAAGAACGGGCGCGGCCAGCTCGAAGCGAGGGTCCGCTGCGATCTGCCGTGCAAGGTCGCGCGCCATTTCTATGTGACCCCGCAGAATCCGGGTGATGCCCTCGCGGCCGAAATAGCGCAGCACAAACCACAATTTGAGCGACCGGAAACGCCGCCCCAGCGCGAGGCTATATTCGGAGAGATTGACGGCGCGTTGCTGCTCGGTTGCCTGAAGATAGGGAGGCGTTTCTTCGAGCGACAGCATGCGCCGCATGACCTCGGGGCGGCGAGTATAGAGGATGCTCAGGTCGACGGGTGTGAAGAGCCACTTGTGAGGATTGACGACCAGCGAATCGGCCTGCGCCGCACCGTCGAGGATGTGGCGGTGTTCTTCGAGCAGGGCGGCGGAGCCGGCATAGGCGGCGTCCACGTGAAACCAGAGATTGTAGTTCCTCGCGATCGCACCGATTTGGGCAACGGGGTCGACGCTGGTGGTAGAGGTAGTGCCGGCGGTCGCCACCACACAGAACGGCTTTCTGGCCGCCGCGAGGTCGGCTTCGATCATCGCGGCCAGAGCATCCGGGCGCATCCGGAAATCGTCATCGGAAGGAACGTGGCGGATGTTGTCGAGCCCGATGCCGGCCGCCAGAGCGCCTCGGTCGATGGAAGAATGCGCGTGCTCGGAAGCATAGAGGACCAGCGACGGGAATTTCCCGGTCCGGTGCGCTTCGGGAGCAGCCACCTCGCGCGCGGCGAGGATCGCGTGCAGGCTGCCGATGGAAGCGGTGTCGTGAATGATGCCGAAAAAATCCTCGGGCAGGCCGAGCCACTGGCGCAGCCAGCCGAGCGTGATTTGCTCCAGCTCGGTGGCGGCGGGAGACGTCTTCCACAGCATGTGATTGACGTTCAGCGCGGCGGCGAGCATCTCGCCGAGGATGCCGGGTCCCGAGGCGGAGATCGAGAAGTAAGCAAAAAAGCGCGGGTGATTCCAGTGGGTGATGCCGGGAACAATCAGGTTGCGGAAGTCCGCGAGGATCGTATCCATGGATTCGCCTCTCTCCGGGCCTGCGGCAGGCAGGGCATCCATGAGTTTGCCGGGCTGGACATCGGGCAAAACGGGAAGGTCGCGGATGTCGCGAAGGTAATCCGCGATCATATCCACAACCTGGTGGCCGGACGCGCGGAATTCGGCGGGGGACATGTTAGAGGGCATGGGGCGTGACAGTTACGAAAAGAAAAGGGGACAGCCTCTGAGTGTCCGGACCAGCCGCCTTTTTTGGAACATCGGCAGGCTGTCCCCTTTTCTTTTCGAAGTTGGAGGCAGTCCCCATTTTCTAGAAGACCCTGCGCTTGAGGCGCTCGACGGTGAACTTAGCGGTGTCGGCCACTGCCATCACGGTCATGACGCCGGCTTGAACCGGATCGGTAACCACCAGATCGGCGGCCTCGGGGACACTGCCGGCCATGTTCAGGCTGACGACCAGAAGCCCCTGCGCGCGGACCTCACGGACGGCGGTTTCAATTTCGCCGCCCATGAGAGATCCGGCCAGCACCAGTGCTTTGACGCGCGGCAGGCGTCCGGCGGCCCGCACGGCATCGGCCAGCGGCTGCTCGCCGACCAGCGGAATCGTGTCGACAGAGATGTGTTCGCCGCGGATATTGTGGCGATCGGCTTCCGCGATCGCGCCCAGCGCCACCTGGCCCACTTGCGCGCCGCCCCCCACGATAATGATGCGCTTGCCGAAGATCTTCTGCATGGTCTGGACCAGTTCCACGCGGTGCACCACCGGCAGAGCCCGGAGACCCTGCACCAACTGCTGGGGATCGCCCGGGATGTCGATCTCGAAATACGTCGCGGTTTCCGGAGACTTCTCCTCGACGATTTCGATGCTCAGGATATTGCCGTGCTCGCGCGCGATGACGCCGGTCAACTGGTGCAGCACGCCAGGGCCGGGATCGGCGCCCACCTCGACTCCGATTCGCTGGGACACTCTTAGTCCACCTCGTATTTCTTCAAGATATCCGGCCAGCGGTCCTGCGCCTGGAGCAGCAGCTCGGCGACCTCGCGAATCGCGCCCTGGCCGCCGGACGCCGTGGTGACGTAATGGGCGGCGCGCTGGACTTCCGGACGAGCGTTGGCGGTGGCGATGGCCAAGCCCACGCGCCGCATGACGACGACATCGGTGAGATCGTCACCGGCGTAGGCGGTCTCCTCCGGCGCGATGCCGCTCTTCGCGAGAATCTCCTGAAGGATCGGGATCTTTTCGATGTGGCCCTGATACACGTAGCTCATCTTGACCTGGCGGGCGCGTTCGGCGGTAGCGGGAGAAACGCGGCCGCTGATGACGCCGGTGGCGATGCCGTTCCAGGAGAGCCACTGCAAAGCAATGCCGTCCTGCGAATCGAAGGCCTTGGTCTCGAACATGCTGCCATCGGGCGTCGGGACGTTAATCAGCCGGCCATCGGTGAGGACGCCGTCGACATCCATGAGCAGCAGCTTGATGCGTGCCGCGCGCAGACGCACATTATTCAGGTCACGATCATCCGAAGAGATGTTCATAAAGTTGGTTTTGCCGGGCAAAAAGATCCTGATAAGTGCCCTGATATTCGGGACGGGGCGTGAACACCGCGCCGGTCGAAGCCGGCAGGGCATCCAGGCCGTCGATGATGCCGAGGCGATCGAGCGCCCATAGTGCCGCGCCGCGGCAGGAAGCCTCCGTTTCGGTGCAGATCGTCACGGGGCGGCCGAGCGCGTCCGCCATCATCTGGGTCCATGCAGGTGAGTGTAGCAGCGCTCCGCCGGATGCGATCACGTCTTCGGGGGCTCCCCACGGCCCTGCCAGCAGGCCGTAGATTTCGCGAAAGCGCAGAGCGATGGATTCGAGCGCCGCGCGCAGAATATCGAAGGCGTCCGTGGAGGCGGAAAGGCCGGTAATCGAAGCTCGCAGATCGGCGCGCCAATAGGGAGTGCGTTCGCCGGAGAAAAATGGCAGCATCGTCAGGCCATGGGTTCCGGGGACGGCGGCTTCCAGGCGGGCCTCGACGTCCTTGGGAAGCGCGAGGTTGCGCTTCATCCATGCGTAGACATCGCCGCCGTTTGAGAGCGCGCCGCCGGTGATGAATCGCGTCTGGTCGACGCGATAACGCCACAGCCCGGGAGACGTCTCCTTATGTAATGCATTGGGCGCCTGGAGAGCATCGGAAACCAGGCGCATCGCGCCCGTGGTGCCCACCATGAGCGAAGCGCGATGCGTCGAGACGCACCCGCTGCCCAGGTTGTTGCAGGCTCCATCGCCCAGGGCGGGAAACCAGCGGGCCTTGGCGAATTCGGGCCACAGGGCGCGGTATTCGGGCAGCAGCTCACTTTCGCTCTGGTCGAGCGTAGCGGGATCGGCAAGCTGATTGCGGCGGATGGGCAGAGCGGCGAGTGTCTCGGGATCGTAATCCGATTTGTTCTGATCCCAGAGGCCGGTGGCGGAGACCATCGAGGTAGATGCCCGGGGGTTTCCAAGCAGTTTCAAATATAGATATTCCGGAAAGCTCAGAAAGTGACGAGTGCCGCGAAATGCATTCGCGCGATTCGCAGCCAGCCACAACAACTTCGCGGGCCAGTAGCTCGAGTGCGGCACGCAACCCGTTCGTTCATGCGCATCGGGTACCCGCGCGACCTGATCGCCGCTGCGCGTATCGAGCAGATGCAGGATGGGGAGCGTAGGCCGGCCAGTGTCATCGACGCCGCAGAAACTGTGCCAGAAGGCGCTGCCGGCCACCGCGGCGACGCGGAATCCCGCTTCATGAATCTGGCGGTGGAGCTCGTCCAGACAGTCGATGGTCAGCTCCGCCAGGGCGTCGGGATCGACTTCCGCGCCACCGTCGGCAGTGGTGTGGATGCGGTAGGCAAGCTGCGCGCCGTAGCCCTCCATCTGGCGCGCGCTGGAGTCGAACAGGAGCGCGCGCACCGAGGAGCTGCCTACATCGATACTGACGATAAAGGGATCGTCCGAGGGGGTGCTCACGACAAGTTCCCGTTATAGCATGGGTGCATGGGACGTGGGTTTACGAAAAATAGAGTCGCATTGATTCTGGCGGCAGCAACGCTTGCCGCGGGGCAAACCAAAACCCCAGCCAAGCCCACGCCGCCCAGATCCACGCCGCCCAGATCCACGCCGCGGATGCCGGACGGCAAGCCGGATCTTTCGGGATTCTGGCAGGGACCGCTGCTGCGGAACATGTTCGAAAGCGTGGGCGGTGCACCGCTGAACGCGGCGGGTGAAGCGGCGTATCGCTACAACATGACGCAGTCGGTGAATCCCGAAGGGCTGTGCCTGTTCGCCGGAATTCCGCGGGCCAGCATCAGCGGCGTGCCCTTTGAGACCGTGCAAACTTCGACCCGTCTGGCATTTTTGTACGAGCTGATGACCGCGTGGCGCTCGCTACCCATTGACGGGCGAAAGCAGCCGCCGCTGGATGATATCGAGCCGTCGTACTTCGGGCACGCGGTAGGCCGCTGGGATGGCGATACGCTGGTGATCGATTCGATCGGGTTCAAGGACAAGCTGAGTTGGGTGGACGATGACGCGCATCCGCACAGCGACGCGATGCACGTGGTGGAACGCTGGTCGCGGCCGGATGGGGATCATTTGAAGCTCGACTTGTGGGTGGAAGATCCCAAGTTTTACAACACACCGTGGACCTTTAGCCGGGTGTATAAGCACATGGCTCCGGGGAAACAGCCCATGGAGTACGCCTGCAACGAGAACAACAAAGATCTGCAGGGGTTCGGCCCGCACCAGCCCGACAAGTACAACGGGATTCCATAGCTTGCTCAAGCGAGTAGCCGCGACTATTTCCCGTTACAGCATGCTGGCGCCGGGCGATCGTGCGATCGTCGCGGTGTCGGGCGGCCCGGATTCCGTGTGCCTGTTGCACGTTCTACGGGGATTGAAGATCCCGGTCGTGGGTATTGCCCACGTCAATCACAAGCTTCGAGGCGAGGCTTCCGAAGAGGACGAGCGGTTCGTGGCCGGGATGGCCCGCGAAATGGGGCTGCGGTTCCATTCCACGGTTGCGGTTTGCAGCGCGGGGAATCTGGAACAGACCGCGCGCCGCGCCCGACGCGACTTCTTTCACGACCTGATCCGGCAGGGCCTTGCTGACCGGATCGCTCTGGGCCACACGCGCGACGATCAGGCCGAGACGGTGTTGTTCCGCATGCTGCGCGGCTCGGGGCTCGCGGGACTGGCGGGCATTCTGCCGGTGACCGCCGAGGGTCTGATGCGGCCGCTTCTAGGCGTGACCCATAGCGAGGTGGAGACATTCCTGCGGGAGCGCGGCATCCCCTGGCGGGAGGACTCGAGCAATCGCGAGCCGAGGTTTGCGCGTAATCGTATTCGTCATGAGTTGCTGCCGCGGCTGAGGCAGGACTGGAATCCGCGCCTGACCGAGGCCCTGGCTCACTTGGCGGATCTGGCCTATGAGGAAGAGCGGTGGTGGGCGGCCGAGATTGCCCGTGTTGCGAAACGAATGCTGGTGACGTCTCCCGGGGCCGTCGAGGTTCCAGCGCGGGATCTGGCCGGGCTGCCTCGTGCCGTGGCGCGCCGGCTGATCCGGCACGCGATCCGGCGGGTCAAGGGGAACTTGCACGGCATCCAATTCGGCCATATCGAAAACGTACTGGAACTGCCCGAAAGCGGGGGCGAGGCGCAATTCCCGGGGATCCGTGCGATCCGGTCGTTCGACTGGCTCCGTCTAGGAGTACCAGACCGAGCCGGCCGTCATCCCTTGGGCGGCGAAATAGCCGTTCCCGGCCGACGCCTGGCTCCGGACGGCAATTCCATGATTTGTTTGGATGTTATCGACCGGACGCAGGGGTCGAATGCCTGTGCTACGCTGAAGTCGGACCTGTATTTCCGGAGCGTTCCGGAGAAGTTGGTACTCCGCGGCTGGAAGCCGGGAGATCGTTATTGTCCGGTTGGGCACGCCAATGATCGGAAGCTCAAAGAATTATTCCAGAGGGAGCGTATACCCTCTTGGCGCCGTCCCTTCTGGCCGATTCTGTGTTGTGGGGATAAGATCCTGTGGGCGCGGAACTTCGGGCCGGCAGCGGAGCATGGACAGCCGGCGGGCGGGATGCAATTCCGGCTGCGCGTCACGGAAGTGCAGGGGGGAGTTTCCGCTGAAGGGTGAATCTTTTGGCGTATCCCCAACGTCTTTAATCTTGAGGGGCCGCATTCGAGGAAACCGAGATACTCATGAATTCTAATGTCAGAAACGTAGTGCTGTGGGGGATCGTCCTGTGCCTGGTGGTATTGGTGTGGGCGGTGTTCCGCCATCCGGCCGATGCGGGCAAGACGCCGCAGTTTTCCGATCTCTATCGTGACGTGCAGGACGGCAAGGTGGAAAAGGCCACGTTCAACGCCACCACTGGCGATGTCCAAGGCAAGTACAAGAACGGCGAACAGTTCCACTCCACTGTTCCACCAGCCTTCACCGACTTTCAGAAGCTGATGCTGGACAAGGGCGTCACGGTCAGTGTGGTGCAGGATAACGGCAGCAACTGGATGAATCTGCTGGGAACGTTCCTGCCATTCGCGCTGGTGATCGGGTTCTGGGTGTTTATGATGCGCCAAATGCAAAGCGGAGGCAACAAGGCGCTGAGCTTCGGGAAGAGCCGCGCCCGGCTGCATTCCTCGCAGCAGAAGAAGGTCACGTTCAAGGACGTGGCGGGCGTGGAAGAGGCCAAGGAAGAGCTGCAGGAGATCATCGAGTTCCTGCGCGAGCCCCAAAAGTTCCAGAAACTGGGCGGCCGGATTCCCAAGGGCGTTCTGCTGATCGGCGCGCCGGGCACTGGCAAGACGCTCTTGGCGCGCGCCATCGCGGGTGAGGCGAACGTTCCGTTCTTCTCGATCTCCGGCTCGGATTTCGTGGAGATGTTCGTGGGCGTAGGCGCCAGCCGCGTGCGCGATCTGTTCGAGCAGGGCAAGAAGAACGCGCCGTGCATTATCTTCATCGATGAAATCGACGCCGTGGGCCGGCATCGCGGCGCGGGTCTGGGCGGCGGACACGACGAGCGGGAACAAACCCTCAACCAGCTGCTGGTGGAGATGGACGGATTTGAATCGAACGAAGGCGTGATTCTGGTAGCGGCCACGAATCGGCCGGACGTGCTGGATCCCGCGCTGCTGCGGCCGGGCCGTTTCGACCGCCGCGTAGTGGTGGGGCGTCCGGACGTGAAGGGTCGCGAGCAGATCCTGAAAGTCCACACCAAGAAAGTGCCGCTGGCCGATGACGTGGATCTCACCGTGGTCGCGCGCGGGACGCCGGGTTTCGCGGGCGCCGACCTGGCCAACCTGGTGAATGAAGCCGCTCTTGTGGCGGCGCGCTCGAATCGCAAAGTGGTGACGCAGTTCGATTTCGAACTGGCCAAGGACAAGGTCATGATGGGCGTGGAGCGCAAGAGCCTCATCATCAGCGACGAAGAGAAGAAGAATACTGCGTATCATGAGGCCGGGCATGCGCTGGTAGCCGTGTTGACGCCGTTCGCCGATCCGCTGCACAAGGTCACGATCATCCCGCGCGGGATGGCTCTGGGTCTTACCATGCAGCTGCCGTTGGACGACAAGCACTCCTATCACAAGGAGTATCTGGCCGCGCAGCTCGCGATCCTGATGGGTGGCCGCATCGCCGAAGAGATCTTCATGCACCACATCACCACCGGCGCGGGCAACGACATTGAACGGGCCACCGACATGGCGCGCAAGATGGTCTGTGAGTGGGGAATGAGCGAGCTGGGTCCGATGAGCTTCGGCAAACGTGAAGAGCAGATCTTCCTGGGCCGCGAGATCGCCCAGCACCGCGATTACAGCGAGGCTACCGCGATCCGCATTGACGAGCAGGTCAAGAAACTGGTGCAGGAAGGCTACGACCGGGCGCGCGCCATTATCGAAGAGAAGTCGGACGCGCTCACGCGTATTGCTCTGGCGTTGCTCGAACGCGAGGTTCTGGATGGGGCGGAAGTGCACCAGTTGATCGCGGGAGAGACGCTGCGGCCTTTCGAGGCACCACGGCAGATTCCTCCGGATGACGGGCCTGCGCAGCAAATCCTGAAGCCGGAACCCGGGCGCAGGATCCCGGGGATTTTCCCTGAGGGCGGTCCGCAGCCTGCGTAATGCTTGACGACAGGCTGAGCCTGGGAAAGGAAAAGGGGACAGGCAGCTCTGTCCACTCCCACGCTGGCAGGCGAAGTGAGGAGTTTACTGAAGGGGACAGAGTAGCCTGTCCCCTTTTTCAGCAAGATCTCAAGCCTGTTCCCCCGTTTTCCGTCTATCTGTTCGACGTGGATGGGACGCTCATGGACTCCGCGCCGGATATCTGCGCGGCGCAGCTGGCGGTACTTTCCGCCAATGGGCGGGGTGACGTCACGGAAGAGTTTCTACGGCGCTATATCGGCCGGCACCTGATCGACCTGTTTCAAGATCTGGGGTTCGCCAGCGAGGCCATGGAACCGCTCATCCAGAGCTACCGCATCTCTTACTGGAATCGTAAACACGCCGGGACGCGCGTATTTCCAGGAGTTGCGGAGATGCTCGATGCGCTGGGCGGCCGCAAGTCGACGGCTACCATCAAGACTTCGAAAACGACACGCGAGGTACTGGAGCAATTCGGGTTGATCCAGCATTTCGACCACGTGCAAGGGACCGACGGATTCCCCGCCAAGCCCGAGCCGGACGTGATTCTTGAGTCGTTACGAGTGCTCGGTGCACCCAAGGAGGCGTGCCTCCTGGTGGGCGACTCGCCCGCGGACATGGAGGCAGGACGTCGCGCGGGTGTACGGACTTGTGCGGTGCGCTGGGGTTACGGGAACCACGAGGAGATGGCGCGGTGGGAGCCGGATTACTGGATCGATCAGCCGCGGCAGCTACTGTTGCATTCGAGCAAGCTCGCCTAGATCCAGACGGCCGGTGTAGATCGCCATACCGAGAGCAGAGTGGATGCCGAGCGCGGACAGCGCGCGGATGTCGTCGATGGTCGTGATGCCGCCGGCGGCGGTGATTTCATGTCTGGTGGAGGCGCGCAGTCGCCGGAACCAATCGAGATCCGTTCCCTGCATCATGCCTTCTTTGTCGACATAGGTGCACAGGAATCCGCTGCAAAAGGGCTCCAGGCGGCCGATCACTTCTTCCGCGGTGAAATCCGTAGCTTCCTGCCAGCCTTTGACGACGATCTTGCCGTGCTTGGAATCGAGGGCCACGATTATGCGCTCGGCTCCCACTTCGTCCGCCATCGCCTGAAGCATGGGGGAAAATGCCGCCGTGCCGACGATCACGCGGTGCGCGCCCTGCTCGATCAATCGTCGTGCGCGAGCGGGCGTGCGCACGCCGCCGCCAACGCGGCACCGGGCTTTTCCCGCAACAAGTTCCACAAGCGATGAATTCTCGCCCTTGCCCATGGCAGCGTCCAGATCGATCACCTGAATTTCGGGGAACGCCGCGAACTTGCGCAGCATCTCGAGTGGCGCATCGCCTTCGAGCGCCTTATCGCGGCCTTGTACGAGCTGGACGACTTTGCCGTCCATGAGGTCGATGCAGGGGATGATCATCTTCGTATCGGGACGTCGTGCGCCGCCAGGAATTCTTTGAGGTCACCGACGGTGTAGGTGCCGTAGTGGAAGATGGAGGCGGCGAGGGCGGCATCGGCACAGGCGCCATTCAGCACTTCGAGGAAATCTTCGGGTTTACCGGCGCCGCCCGAAGCGATCACGGGGATGTGCGTGGCATTGTGGACCGCCAGAGTCAGAGGGCAGTCGAAGCCGGTCTGGACGCCATCGGTATCCATGGATGTCAGCAGGATCTCGCCCGCCCCTAGCTGTTCGCCGCGGCGAGCCCACTCCACTGCGTCGATACCTTCGTCGTGGCGGCCTCCCCGAGTGTACACGTTCCACTTGGAACCGCCCTCCGGGCTCCGCCGCCTTCGTGCATCAATGGCCAGTACGACGGCCTGCGCCCCGAATTCCTCGCTCAACTCGGTGATGAGCTCGGGACGCCGCACGGCCGCGGTGTTGACGCTGACCTTATCCGCGCCCGCGTGAAGGATGCTGCGTGCGTCATCGACGCTGCGGATGCCGCCGCCGACCGTGAGCGGGATGAAGACCTCGCGTGCCGTGCGGGCGACCACCTCTATCATGGTGTCGCGATTGTCGCTCGAAGCGGTGATGTCGAGGAATACTAACTCGTCCGCACCTTGCTCGTTGTAACGTGCCGCGAGTTCCACGGGATCGCCGGCGTCGCGGAGGTTGACGAAGTTGACGCCTTTGACCACACGTCCGGCGGTGACATCGAGGCAGGGAATGATCCGCTTGGTCAGCATGCTTCAGCGAAATTCCTTACGACACTGAGCCCTACTGGTCCCGATTTCTCAGGGTGGAACTGCACGCCCCGGACGTTGGCCTGTTCTAGAACGGCCGTGTAGGGCACCATGTAATCGCACACGGCAGCGGTTTCCGAGGTCACAGGACAGTAATAACTGTGCGCGAAATACAAATACGCTGGCGACGCAAGCAGAGTGTTCGGCCGGCAGGGTTGCACCTGATTCCACCCCATGTGAGGGATGCGAAGATCCCCGCGAAAGCGCTTCACCTCGCCAGGATAGACCCCGAGACCGCGTTCGCCCGGCGCCTCTTCGCTGGTCTCGAACAGCGCCTGCAAGCCAAGGCAGATACCGAGAAAAGGCACGCCCGCACGTATGCGTTCGATCAGCGCGTCGCGAACCTGGAGATCGTCGAGCGCGCGCATCATCTGTCCGAAATGGCCGACGCCGGGGAGGATTAGCTTCGTCGCTTGTTGAATGCCCGCGGCATCGCGAATCAGCTCGTACTCGGCCCCGATCGCGCCCAGGGTGTTCTGGACGGAACGCAGATTACCCGCGCCGTAATCAAATACCGAAATCATATGTATTTCTTCGCGCACAACGCAGCGGGGCACAAGCGTTCATTCCTGTTGGTGTACGCCCCGCGCTGTGCGCTCATAGCAATCCTTTTGTAGAAGGCAATTGCTTCTTGAGGCGGGCGTCTTTCGAGCATGCGTAGCGCATCGCCCGCGCGAAGCATTTGAAGATCGCCTCGATCTTGTGATGATTCGACCGGCCGTAGAGCACCTTGGTGTGCAGATTCGCGCCCGCGTGGTTGACAAAGCCGCCGAAGAAATCCTCGACCAGCTCGGTTTGCAGATCTCCGACCAGCCGCGTCTTCACCAGGTCTTTGTACACGAGCGCGGGGCGTCCGCCCAGATCCACCGCGACCACCGCCAGCGTCTCGTCCATGGGCAGCACGAAATAACCGGCGCGATTGATGCCGCGACGGTCGCCAAGAGCCTTGGCAAACAACTGGCCCAGTACGATGCCGACATCCTCGACGGTGTGATGCTGGTCTACATCGAGATCGCCGCTGGCGATCAACTTTAGGTCGAAGCCGCCGTGCTTGGTGAACAGCTCCAGCATGTGGTCGAAGAAGCGGATGCCGGTCGAAATATCATAAGTGCCGCGCCCTTCAATCGTGAGGCTGCCGCGGATCTGGGTTTCCTTGGTGTCGCGCTGAATGGAGGCTTTTCTCATAACGCGCTTTCGATCTCATTTACGTTTTCAAAAACCGCGACAGCCTGCTCCTCTTGAAACAGCCGGAGGATTTCGTCCCGCCGGGAATGGTTGCGGGCTGCGATCCCGATAAACGGCACCCCGGCCGCACGAGCGGAGCGCGCGTCGTCGACGGTATCGCCGACGTACCAGAGCTTACGACTCGGGTTCAGGCGCTGTATATAAAGGAGCCCCTCCGGCGCGGGTTTGGATTTAGTGACGTGCTCCGCGCACAGCAGGGGATCGAACGAACAATCTGGCGCGAACCGCTTGAGGGTGATCTCAGCCTCATATTGCAGGCGGCCGGTGAAGATCGCCAGGCCGAATCGCTCGCGCAGGCGTTCGAGCAAGCCTGGTTGGGGAAACCATTGTTCGCGCTGGATCAGGCCGCTACCGTTTTCGCCAATGAAGATCTCGTTGAAATAATCCACGACCGTGTCGTAGGGAACTTCGACGCCCAAATCCGCGGCGATCTTCTGCGACAGCGCCCAATCGTTATTCCAGCCACCCTGATTCTTGTAGTCCTGGATCAGGTCGCGGGCGATGCTCTGGCCGGTGAAGTGTTTGACTGTCTGGACGATCGCCTCGCGATAGGATTCGGTCACTTCCGCGAGCACGCCGTCCATGTCGAACACAATCAGCGAGTCCACAGCGCCTCCAGTTCAGTAAGGAAGCGTTCGACCTGCGCGCGGGTGCCGATGGTGACGCGCACACATCCGGGGATTTCGTAACTGCGGTCGCGCACCAGGACGCCGCGCTCGCGGAGCGCATCGCGGATGGGGATGGCGCGGTCGCCTGCTTGGAACAGCACGAAGTTGGCCTGGCTCGGGAAGTACTGGATGCCCAGCCGCTCGAAACCGACGTAGGCCATTTCGCGCGCGGCCAGTGCTTCGCCGACGTACTTCGCGATATATTCACGATCCAGAACTGCGGCACGTGCCGCAATCGCCGCGAGCATATTCACGCTATACGGCGACTGTGCCTTACGAACCCAAGCGATATTCTCCGCGCAGCTGAACAGGCAGCCGCAACGCATGGCGGCCATGCCGTAGGTTTTGGAAAACGTCCGGCTGACGAACAGGTTCTTGTATTCGTTGATCCAGCGCAGCGCCGTGACGCCGTAGAACTCGAAATACGCTTCATCGATCAGCACCGCTGCGTCGGGAGCCGTTTCGAGGATCAGCTCAATCTGATCGAGCCCGATCGCCGACCCGGTCGGATTGTTGGGATTGGCGATCAGGATCGCGCGCGTTTCCGGCCGCAGTTCGTCCAGAAAATCCGTGACCGGGAAACTGAGATCGCCGGCATAGTCCACTTCGCGGACGGATGCGCCCGCCACTTCCGCGTAGAAACGATACATCGCGTAAGACGGTTTCAGCAGCAATACGTCGTCGCCGTCGTCGACGAAGGTGTTGACCAGGAGCTGGATGGCCTCGTCAGTGCCGTTGGTGATGGTGAACTCTTCGGGCGAGACGCCGAAGAACGCGCTCAGGTCGCGCCGCGCGTCTTGATATTCGGGATAGATGGTCAGGTGGTCGGCGGTGAGGTACTTCTGCACGCACTCGATCACTTTCGGCGAGCAGCCGACGGTGTTTTCGTTGAAATCCAGGCGCAGCTTTCCGGCGCGGCCCGCCGAGGGCGGAGAATAGGGCGCCATGGCACGGATCGCGTCGCGCGGAGTGAGTGCCTCAGCCATGCCGTACCTCGACCGATCGCGCGTGTCCCTCCAAACCTTCGGCGCGAGCCAGCGTGGTCACCGCGGGCGCGAGCGACTTCAGCGCCGCCGGACTGAGTTCCTGGACCGAGATCACTTTGACAAAATCCGCCGCGGACAATCCGCCTCTCAAGCGGGCTTGGCCGGAAGTTGGAAGGACGTGATTGGGACCGGACGCGTAGTCGCCCGCGGCTTCGGGGCTCGACGGTCCAAGAAACACTGAGCCCGCGTTCTGGATCGATCCCAGCAGTGACGGGTCGTGCAGCGCGAGGTGCTCCGGCGCGAGCGAGTTTGAAAACTCGACCGCGCGCTCGATCGAATCGACGATCACGATCGCGCCGTTATTATCGATCGACTGGCGCGCGACGGCGGCGGTCGGAAGAGAATGAAGCTGTCGCTCCACCGCCTCGGCCACGGCGTTCGCCAAGTCGCGCGACGTGGTCAGTAGAATCGCGGAAGCGTCTACGTCGTGCTCGGCTTGCGCCAGCATGTCGGCGGCGATCCACTCGGGGTTGCCTTCCGCGGCGATAATCACGATCTCCGTCGGCCCGGCAACGAAGTCGATGCCGGTCTCCCCCGCGATCAGCTTCTTCGCGGCCGCGACGTAAATGTTTCCGGGACCAACGATGCGATCCACGCGGGGAACGGTGGCGGTTCCGAAAGCCAGCGCGGCGATGGCTTGTGCTCCGCCCATTTGGAAAAAATTAGTCACGCCGAGCCACGCGGCGATTCCCAGGATCTCAGCGCTGGGGTGCGGGCAGGCGACACAAGTGGTTTTGACGCCGGCTACCTGCGCCGGAATGATGTTCATCAGCAGCGTGGAGGGGAGGGGATAGCGCCCGGCGGGCGTGTAGGCGCCCATGGAATCGAGCGGCCGTACGATCTGGCCCAGCTTGCGGCCGTCCGGATATTCCACTAGCTTCTCCACAGGAAGCTGCAAGCGCGCGTATTCGCGAATGTTGGCGTCCGCGATGCGCACGGCTCGTCCGAATTCCGGCTCGAGCGATCCATGAACCGGGATACGGACAGTGGCGCCTTCAAAACCATCGAACTTACGGGCATAGGCGAGAAGAGCGGCATCGCCTTCACGGCGAACGTCTTCAAGGATCGGCGCGACCACCCGCTCGGCGTCTTCCAGCCGCTGCGTTTTGCGCGCGATTAGCGACTGCGCTTCCCGATGATTAATAATCCGAATCATATTCAGTCAAGAGCTACATTACGATCTTGTTTAGCGGATATTCGACAATGCCCTGCGCCCCGGCTTCTTTCAGGCGCGGAATAATCGAGCGCACGGTGGCTTCGTCCAGGATCGTGTTGAGCGCCAGCCAGTCTCCATCGCTCAGCGGCGATATGGTCGGCTTCTTCAGCGCCGGGAGCACGCCCAGAACGCGCTCCAGGTTCCTCTTTTCCACGTTCAGCATCAGCCCCACCTTGCCCAGCGCGTTGATGGCGCCATCGAGCAGCATCCGCATGTCTTCCAGCTTGCGCCGCTTCCACGAATCCTTCCACGAATTCACGTTGGCGATGAGCTGGGTGTTCGATTCCATCACGGTCTCGACGATCCGCAGCTTATTGGCGCGGAGGGAAGAGCCGGTTTCGGTGACTTCCACAATTGCATCGGCGAGCTCGGGAGGCTTGACCTCAGTCGCGCCCCAACTGAATTCGACTTTGGCGGTGACGCCGTGGGATTTCAGATACCGTTCCGTGGCCGACACCAGCTCGGTGGCAATGACTTTGCCTTGCAGATCCTGGACCGACTGCACCGGCGAGGATTCCGGCACAGCCAGCACCCAGCGTACTTTGCCGAAGCTCTGCTTGGCGTAAATCAGATCGGCGACGGTCTGGACCTTCGCGTCATTTTCCTGCACCCAGTCGCGACCAGTGAGGCCGGCGTCGAGCACGCCGTCCTCGACGTAGCGAGCCATTTCCTGGGCGCGAATCAGCATGCACTCGATCTCGGGATCGTCGATCGCCGGAAAATAGGAGCGGCTGCTGACGGTGATCTGGAATCCCGCACGGCGGAACAGATCGACGGTCGCGTTTTCGAGACTGCCTTTGGGAATGCCGAGTTTCAGTTTCATTTAGTTTCCGTAAACGGCGGCGGGATCGTAGGCCCGCTCCTCCGTGATCTTCCACTCGTTGCCATCGAGCCGGCGAAAGAAGCAGCTTTCATACCCTTCGTGGCAGACGCCGGGACCGAGCGCCTCGACTTTCAGAAGCACCGCGTCGCGATCGCAGTCGGTCGAGATCTCCTTGACCACCAGCTTGTGGCCGGAAGTTTCGCCTTTGAGCCACAGCTTGTTGCGCGAGCGGCTGTAGAACACGGCATTGCCGGTCTCCACCGTCTTGCGGAAGCTTTCCTCATTCATGAAGCCGACCATCAGGACGCGGCCGGTTTTCCAATCCTGAATGACCGCGGCCACCAGGCCATCGAGTTTGCTGAAATCCAGTTCCATAAAATATGTTCCTATAACGAAAAAGCCCACCGTTTCCGGCGGGCTCAGTTGATCTCACTTCCAGTTGACTTGGTTTATACGTGAGCCCGTCGTACACCAAGGTGTCCACCATTGTGGTGGTGAGCGTGGTGCAGATGATGGCGGGCAACGAGCATAGAAACCATAGTATACCAGACTCTCAAGCGAGCGCCTGGTCCAGATCGGCGACGATGTCCTCCACCGCCTCAATGCCTACAGACACCCGCATCAGATTGTCGCGAATCCCCAGCCGCTCGCGATGCTTAGGCGAAAGATCGCGATGGGACGCCATGGCGGGATAGAGGATCAGGGTATGCACGTCGCCCAGTGAGGTCGCGCGCACCACCATTTTCAATTTCTCCATGAAGCGAAAGACTTCCGCGCGGTCCGCGCCCTTGAGCTCGAACGACACCAGTCCGCCGAAGCGATTCGGCGGAAACAGACGCGCGATGGACTCGGCGTCGGGGTGCTGGGGATCGCCGGGAAAAAATGTTCGCTCCACCCGCGGGTGCGTCGCCAGCCAGGACGCGACCTTGCAGGCGTTGGTGCACTGCCGCTCCATGCGCAGCGCGAGTGTCTTGATACCGCGCACGGTCAGATAGCTCTCGAACGGACCCATGACGGGACCGATGGTGCGGGAAAGCGAGCGGATTGCGTCAAAGTTCGCTTTATCGGCCACGATGACGCCGCCCAGCACGTCGCCGTGACCCGCCAGATATTTGGTGGCGCTGTGGCAGACGATGTTCGCACCGAGTTCCAGAGGCCGGACCAGCATCGGCGTGGCGAAGGTGTTGTCGACGATCAGCGGCACGTCCGCGGCGCGGCACAGCACCGCGATCTTATCCAGAGCGGGCACGCGCAGCAGCGGATTCGCGATGGTTTCCGCGATCACTGCGCCAGTTTGTTCTTGCTTGAGGGTCGCCTCGAAGGCAGCCAGATCGCACGGATCGACCTGCGCGGTCTCCACTCCCATCGGGCCGAAGACGTTCATCAGCATGGAAGTTGTCGCGCCGTACATCATGTTGGCAGCGACCACGCGCTTGGGCCGGTCCATCAGCGCGGCGAGTACGGCCATATAGATGGCGGCCATTCCCGACGCACAGGCGATCGCACCGGCGCCGCTTTCGAGTTCGCGAACCAGTTCTTCGAGCGCCGAACGCGTGGGGTTGTCGTAGCGCGCGTAGGACGGCCCGGATTCTTCCAGTGCGAACACCCGTTCGAGCTGGTCCATCGATTCGTAGACGTAGCTCGCGGCAGTGTAGATCGGAGTCGTGACTGGAATGAAGTTGCCGGCCTTGCGGCGGTCGCCCCAATGGACGGTCTTGCTTTCGATTTTCATGACCGTTTCCAGCGTACTCCTTCCCTGGTGTCTTCGAGGATGACGCCCTGGGCTGCCAGCTGCGCGCGAATCTCATCGGAACGGCCGAAATTCTTAGACTTCTTGGCGGCGGTGCGTTCGGCGATCAGCGCGTCCACTTCGGCATCCGAGAGTCCGCCGGCGTGCGCGGTGGGTTTCAGTACATCGAATACAGAGTCGAATCGCGCCAGGAATTCGAGCGCGTCCGGGACATTGCCCGCGTGGAATTCTCCCGCGTCCATGGCGGTGTTGGTGTCGCGGATGTATTCGAAGACCGTCCCCAGCGCTTCGGCCGTGTTGAGATCGTCGTCGAGCGCGGCATCGAACGCCGCCGACGCGGCCTGGGTGCGTGTGACCAGCGCGGCGTTTGTCCCCGCGGGAAATTTGTCTGTTTCCAGGCGCAGCTTGTAATTCCGCAGCCGGTCGATCGAAGTCGCGGCGGCTTTCAGCCCGTCGAAGGTGAAGTTGAGCTTCTTGCGATATGGAACCGAAGCCAGCAGATAGCGCAACGCTTCGGGTGCAAATCCGCGTTCCTTCAGATCCCGCAGAGTATAGATGTTGCCGAGCGACTTGGACATCTTCTGCGAATCGACGCTCAGGTGCTCGGCGTGCAGCCAGAAGCGAACGAACTGCTTCCCGGTGATGCCCTCGGCTTGCGCGATTTCGTTTTCGTGATGGGGGAAGGTGAGATCGACACCCCCCGTATGGATGTCCAGGGTATCGCCCAGATACTTCATCGCCATGGCGGAACACTCGATATGCCATCCGGGGCGGCCTTTACCGATGGGAGTGTCCCACGCCGGCTCGCCTTCCTTTGCGGCTTTCCACAGAACAAAGTCGCGCGCGTCGTCCTTGTCGTATTCATCCACATCGACGCGGGCGCCGGCGCGAATGCCGCTGAAATCGTTGTGGGAGAGCTTGCCGTATTCGGGAAACGTCGAAATGCGGTAATACACCGAGCCGTCGCTCACATACGTATGACCGCGCTCGGTCAGTTGCTGCACGGCTTCTACCATTTCGGGGATGTGCTTGGTGGCCGGGACGATCTGCTCCGGGCGCTCCAGCCGGAGTGTGGCAGTGTCTTCGAGGAAAGCCTTGGTGTACACCTCGGTGAATTCGTTGATCGGCTTGCCCGCGGCCTTCGAATCGCGGATGATCTTGTCCTCGATATCGGTGATGTTCATCACGTGATCGAGCGTGTAGCCGCGCGCGCGCAGCCAGCGGCGCAGGATGTCCGGGAACACGAACGAGCGAAAATTGCCGATGTGGGCGTAGTTGTAGACGGTCGGCCCGCAGGTGTACATCCGCACGACGTTGTCGTGGAGGGGTTTGAACTCCTCCAGCTGCTGGGTCAGGGTGTTGTAGAACCGCAAAGACATGAGAGATGTCCCTATATCCTACCAAGCGTTGGTTTGGCGGCCATCCGGGCTACAATCAAGTCGTGACCGTGAAGGAAGAGCTTCACCGCCTGATCGAGGGCCTCGCGGATGAGCATGCCCGCGACCTTCTGGACGATCTCCGGGACGCGGCCGATGTGAACGGGCCTCCTCTGGATACGGAGGCGCAGGCCGCACTCGATCGTGGATTAGCCGATATTTCGGCCGATCGGATCGTGTCGTTCGAGGAATTTGAAAACAAACATCCATTGTGAACTATAGTGTCGTGTTATCCGATGAAGCTGCCAAAGCGCTTCTTCGGACAGACGCGAAGCTTCGCGCCCGACTTCAAAATCGCCTCCACCAGCTCGCCGAGAACCCTTTCGATCCGCGTGTATCCGCACCCCTCACGAACTGGCCCGGTGTGCGCAAGTCGCAAGTAGGCGACTGGAGGATTCTCTTCACTGTCGACCGTCAGAAGGGGTTGGTTCAGGTGGCGGCAGTAGATACGCGTGGTCAGGTCTATCGAATCTGACCGTGTCCTAGAATTGGGCCCCCCTACAATAAAGTCTGTGTTCCGATTCGAGCTTCAAGCGACCTGCCCCGAAACAGGCGCGCGCGCGGGCATCCTGCACACCGCGCACGGCGATGTCGAAACTCCCGTATTCATGCCGGTCGGGACTCAGGGGACCGTCAAAGGCATTCTCCCGCGGGATCTGTTGAACGATCTCGACGCTAAGATCATCCTGGGCAATACCTATCACCTGTTTCTCCGGCCCGGGCACGAGACCATCCGCAAGCTCGGCGGGCTGCACAAGTTCATGAACTGGCCCCGGGCGATTCTCACCGATTCGGGCGGATTCCAGGTTTTTAGTCTCAACACGCTGCGCAAGGTCACGGAAGAAGGTGTGCTGTTCCGCTCGCACCTGAACGGCGATCCGCACTTTTTTACTCCCGAATCGACCGTAGACGTCCAGCTGGCATTCGGCAGCGACATCATGATGGTGCTCGATGAGTGCCTGGCTTATCCGGCCAGCCACGAAGCCGCGCGGGTTTCGACCGAACGGACCCTGCGCTGGGCGCGGGCTGGCTACGATCACTACCGCAGGGTCTCTTCTGAAAAGGGCGACCGCGAGCATGCGCTCTTCCCGATCGTCCAAGGCTCCATGTACGCCGATCTGCGGCGTCACTGCGCCGAAGAGTTGCTGTCCTTGGACGCGGAAGGTTATGCGATCGGCGGGTTGTCCGTTGGCGAGCCTCGGGCGCTGAGCCTGGAAATGACGGAGATCACCACTCCGCTTCTGCCGCAGGATCGTCCGCGCTATGTCATGGGCGTGGGAATGCCTGATGAGCTGCCGGAATACGTCGCGCGCGGCGTCGATATGATGGATTGCGTACTACCTTCCCGTAACGCCCGTAACGGGTACTTATTCACATCTCAGGGACGCGTGGTCATCAAACAAGCGCAGTATAAGGAAGACCCGAGCCCTGTGGATGAATCCTGTTCCTGTTACACTTGCCGTAATTTTTCGCGGGCCTATCTTCGCCATCTGTTCCTGGCCGGGGAGATGACGTTCTCCACGCTGGCGACGTTGCATAATCTGCGCCGGTATCTTGACATCATGGGTCAGATGAGGGAGGCTATACTGGTTGGGGCGTTCCCCACGTTTCTGCGCTCACAGCGCGGGACCATGTTAATCTAGCGCTAATCTTAGGTATCCGAATAGAATCTCCCGATGCAAGACCTCGCCTTTTGGCTTCAGCAGCAGCAGCCCGCGGCTAACCCGATTATCGGTTTCCTGCCGCTGATCTTCATCGTCGCGATTTTCTATTTCCTGGTGTTCATGCCGATGCAGCGGCAGAAGAAGCAGCAGGCGTCGATGCTGGCCGGCCTGCAGTCGGGGAATGAAATCGTGACCACGGGCGGACTGGTCGGGACCGTGGTGAGCGTGGATAAGGACACCTTGATCGTGCGCGTAAAGCCCGATAACATCAAGCTGCAGATCACGCGAGCGGGCGTGGCCAGCCTGGTGAACCCGGAGAAAGCACTGGAAGCTAAAAAGTAACCACCATGAGCAGCGACACTAAAATCAGGCTCCTGATCATCTTGGCCGTGGTGCTGGTATGCATCTACGGCATCATCGGCTTGCCCACTTCGACGGCGCAACTGGCGGATAACTGGAAGAAGAACATCCGGCTCGGCACCGATCTCCGGGGCGGCAGCAGCCTGGTAATGCAGATCCAGATGCAGGATGCCTTCAAGGGAGAAGCCGATTCGGTCATCCAGCGCCTGCGCGACGAACTGGCTAAAGCGTCCGTCCCGTTCACGGACATCAACCGTAACGACCCCACCTTTGAGACGGCCAATAACATCCAGGTCAACATCACCGGCGTGCCCGCGACCAAGGCGGGCGACTTCCGGATGATCGTGAACGATAATTTCGGCTCGGTGTGGATTATGACCGGCGTGAACGAAACCGATTACCGCCTGACGCTGAAGCCCAGCGAGGCGCTCCGCGTCCGGGCGGATACGCTGACTCAGTGCATCAACGTCATCGAAAAGAAGATCAACAGTTACGGTCTGGCGGAATCGAGCGTGCAACAGCGCGGGGAATCGCAGATCCTGGTCACGCTGCCGGGCGTGGACGATCCTGCGCGGATCAAGCAGATCCTCAAGACGGCCGCGGTGCTCGAACTGTATGAAGTCCAGGGGGGCCCGTTCGGATCGCGGGAAGAAGCCATGCAGAGCAAGAATGGCATTCTGCCGCTCAGCTCGCAAATCCTTCCTTCCGCTGCCCGCGGCGGCGCGGCCATCGAGTATTACATCCTGGCGCGCACGCCGGTCATCCGAGGACAGGATTTGCGCGACGCCAAGCCTGTGCAGAACGGCCAGTCCGGAGGCTGGGAGACGAACTTTGAGTTGAGCCAGGACGCCGCCACGCGTTTCGCGCGCTTCACCGGCGCTCACATTAACGACCGGCTGGCGATCGTGCTCGACAAGAAGGTCTTAAGCGCGCCGACCATCCAGGCCAAAATCAGCGACAGCGGCGTGATCACCAACCTGGGCGCCCATGACGAGGCTGCCGATCTGGCGCTGAATCTGCGCGCCGGATCTCTTCCCGCCAGTCTCGAATATCTGGAAGAACGTTCCGTGGGGCCGTCGCTGGGCGCGGATTCGATCCGCGAGGGCTTGGTCAGCGGTCTCGCGGGCGTGATCGCCGTGGTCACCCTGATGCTGGTTTATTACAAGCGCAGCGGCATCAACGCCACCCTGGCGTTGATTCTGAACGCGCTGATTTTGATCGCCGCGCTGAGCTACTTCGACGCTGTCCTGACGCTGCCCGGGATCGCCGGGATCATCCTGACCATCGGTATGGCGGTGGATTCGAACGTGCTGATTTTTGAACGCATCCGGGAAGAGTTGCGGGCCGGCAAAGCGGTGGTTGCCGCAGTGGAAGCGGGGTTCGCGAAAGCGTTCCTGACGATTATCGACACGCACGTGACTACCATTGTTTCCTGCGGTTTCCTGTTCCTGTTCGGAACCGGTCCGGTCAAGGGGTTTGCAGTGACGCTGGTCATCGGTTTGTTCGCCAACGTGTTTACGGCAGTGTTTGTTTCCCGGACTATCTTCAATTGGGAGCTCGGAGGGCAGAAGCGCGCAGTAACGCTCAGCATTTGAATGGGTTACTTGATTCGTCCAAAGGTTCTGGTTTGTGGTAGCCTGAATCGTTTTGCAGATTCCCGATGTTCTGATTTGGGATCGGCGGGAACTTTTGTATGCAAGCCGGTGTCTGATACTCTAAGCCGGCAGTAACGGGCTCAATGGAATTATTTAAGAACACCAATTTTGATTTTCTTGGCAAGAAGTGGCCTTTCATCGGCTTATCGCTTGTGCTGACAGCAGCGGGATGGATCAGTATCGCTACCAAGGGAATGAGCTACGGGATTGACTTCAAGGGGGGCGCCCAGATGTCACTGCGCTTCGCCCAGGAGCCTCCGGTGCAGCAGATCCGGGCGGCCCTCGAAAGCAAGCTGCCCGGCGAAATCTCGGTCCAGCAGGTGAGCGGAAGGCCGGAAGTTTTGATCGGCACTGAGATCAAGGATGAGAAGGAATTGAACGCCAACCGCCAGTTGATCGATGACACGCTGCGCGGGATGTTCGGCGCTTCCTCCAGTGGAAAGATCGACCTGAACAATTCCTCCTCCACGGAGTTGGCCGACCGGCTGCGCGGGCCGCTGCAGCAAGCAGGGGTTGCGCTCTCCGAGCAGGATTTGCAGGATCTTTGTACGGCGATTAACGCGTATCGGGCCGACAACGGCGGCATCCTGCGTTCCGCGGACCAGCTTTCGGGCGTGAAGGGCGTGACGCCCAAAGTGATTGAGGTTCTGAAAGCCAACGTGATTCTGGGGCCGTTCACAATTTTGTCGACCGACGTGGTGGGACCCAAGATCGGCTCCGAGCTGCGGCGGCAGGCGGTTCTGGCCACGCTGTATGCGCTGGGCGGGATGCTGGTGTACATCGCCTTCCGCTTCGAATGGATTTATGGTGTCGCCGCCGTGATCGCCGTATTCCATGACACGCTCATCACCATCGGCCTGTTCTCGCTGTTCAACAAACCGCTTTCGCTGACCGTGGTGGCCGCGCTGTTGACTCTGGTCGGCTATTCGATGAACGACACGATCGTGGTTTTCGACCGGATTCGGGAGAACCTGAAGATGGTGCGCCGCGAGTCACTCACCAACGTAATCAACCTCAGCATCAATCAAACGTTGAGCCGGACGGTGCTGACCAGCGGCCTCACGCTGTTGACGGCGTTGGCGCTGTTTCTGTTCGGTGGAGACGTGCTGAACGGGTTTTCATTCGCCCTAGTGGCGGGTATCATTGTGGGGACGTATTCTTCGGTTTTTGTCGCCAGTCCAATTTTGGTATTCTGGCAGAACTTCCGCGGGACGGGAAAACCTGTCGCGGCCACGCCGGCTCCCCGGGAAACGGCTGGCCAACGGAAGGCCATGCGAGGGTAGTGCAGGCTTAGGAAATAGGAGAACTTGGAGATGTTTGATCAGACCTTCGTAGACGGAGTTGGGAAAACAAATAAGAGCTGGACCGTGACGCTGTCGTTCACCATCCAGATTTTGGTTATCGGCGTATTGGTCATCCTTCCTCTGATCTTTACCGATGTGCTGCCGAAAGCGCAGTTGGTGAGTTTGCTGCAAGCGCCGGCGCCGCCGCCTCCTCCTCCGCCGCCGCCGCCTCCGACGCCGGTCAAAGTCATCAAAGTTCCGCCGCGCCAGTTTGACGCCGGCAAGCTGATGGCTCCCAAGGAAATTCCGAAGACCGTGGCAACCATCGTCGAGGCGGAGCTTCCGCCCTCGGTTGCGAACGTTGCGGTCGTGGTCGGCGTTCCCGGCGGTGTTCCGGGAGGAAACT